>Ga0210384_10002111_pt1 | contig 24910 bp, 17 predicted proteins | sample IncBWH2MmetaG_FD_160574 | JGI IMG/M metagenome (GOLD analysis project Ga0210384, IMG submission 160574) | Forest soil microbial communities from Barre Woods Harvard Forest LTER site, Petersham, Massachusetts, United States - Inc-BW-H-2-M | ecosystem: Environmental > Terrestrial > Soil >...
AGGACCAGGGCTACTTCTTCCTCAACCTGCAGCTGCCGGACGCCTCCTCCCTGCAGCGCACGGACGTGGCGTGCCGGAAGATCGACGCCATCCTCGCCAGGACGCCGGGCGTCGGTTACTACACCACGATCGCCGGCTTCAGCCTGCTCTCCTATGTCTCGGCGTCCTATTACGGCTTCTACTTCGTCGGGCTGAAGCCCTGGGAGGAGCGACCCGGCTCCGGCCAGACCGCGCAGGCGCTGATCGCGAAGATCAACCAGGAGCTGAAGGAGCAGCTCCCGGAAGCCACGGCCTCGTTCGGCTTCCTGCCTCCCCCCATCCCCGGCCTCGGCTCGGCAGGCGGGTTCTCGCTATGGCTGCAGGACCGGAGCGGCGGCTCGGTCGACTTCCTGTACCAGAACCTGCAGAAGTTCCTGACCGCGGCGCGCAAGCGGCCGGAGCTGCAGGGGGTCAACGCGGTCTTCCGCGCCGGCGTGCCGCAGGTGTTCGTCGACGTCGACCGCGACAAGGTCATCAAGCAGGGCGTCCCGATCGGCGACGTGTACCAGACGCTGCAGGCGTTCCTGGGCGCGGTCTACGTCAACCAGTTCAACCGCTTCGGCCGCCAGTGGCGGGTCTTCATGAGCGGCGAGCCCACGGCGCGCGCCAGCGCCGAGGCGATCGGCCAGTACTACGTCCGCAACAATGACGGCAACATGGTGCCGCTGTCGGCGCTGGTCACCGTCCGGCGCACCGCCGGACCCGAGTACACGACGCGCTTCAACCTCTTCCGCTCGGCGCAGATCACCGGTTCGGCGTCGCCCGGCCACAGCTCGCAGCAGGCGATGGCCGTTCTCGAGGCGGTCGCGAAGCGGACCCTGCCCGCGCAGATGAGCTACGCGTGGGCCGATCTCTCCTACCAGGAGCAGAAGGCGGAGGGAACGTCCGGCAAGACTTTCGCCCTGTCGCTGATCTTCGTGTTCCTCATCCTGGCGGCGCTCTACGAGAGCTGGTCGCTCCCCTTCAGCGTGCTGCTCTCGGTGCCGGTCGCCGTCTTCGGCGCCTTCGCCGGCCTGCTGCTACGGCACTTCGATTTCGACGTCTATGGCCAGATCGGGCTGGTGATGCTCATCGGGCTCGCCGCCAAGAACGCCATCCTGATCGTCGAGTTCGCCAAGGACGAGCTCGAGAAGGGGCGCCCGCTCGAGGAGGCGGCGCTCGCCGGCGCCAGGCTCCGGCTGCGCCCCATTCTGATGACCTCGTTCGCCTTCATCTTCGGCTGCGTGCCGCTGTGGATCGCCAAGGGAGCGGGGGCCGGCGCGCGCGAGATCCTGGGGACCTCGGTGATCAGCGGCATGCTGACGGCCACCGGCTTCGCCATCTTCCTCATCCCGATGCTGTTCGTGGTGGTCGAGAGGATCTCCGGGGCGGAGCGCCGCCAGCGGCGCCGCGAGGGACAGGACGAGGGGCCGCCGCCGGGTGAAGGCCCGGCCGAGGACCAACCCGGGGAGCGCCGCGAGGACCGGCGCCAGGACCGCCGCGAGGGAGAGCGCGAAGAGATCCCCGAGGAAGCGCCGGTGGGGGCGCCTGGATGAGAGGGACGAGAGGGATGAGGCGGAGCGCCGCGCTGACCGCCGGCCCCGCGCTGGGCGGTCGCGCGGCCTCCGTGCGGCGCGCCGCCGCGGCGCCGCTCGTGACGGCGCTGCTCTTCGGGGTCGCCGTCGCCTCCCTGGCTGCCTGCACGGTGGGTCCCGGCTACCGGCGCCCGCCGGTGCCGCAGCCGGCGCAGTTCTACAGCCTCGCCGGCCAGGCCGAAGCGGCGTCGCTCGCCGATCTGCCCTGGTGGGAGGTGTTCCAGGACCCGACGCTCAAGTCCCTGATCGAGGAGGCGCTCCGCAACGGCTACGACGTCCGCATCGCCACCGCCCGCGTCGAAGAGGCGCGGGCCCGCTACGGCATCGCCGGCGCGGCCCGCTACCCCGAGGTGGGCTACCAGGGACAGTTCGCGCGCGAGCGGTTCTCGGGATTCCAGCCCGGCTCTCCCGCCCACGTCAAGTCCGTGGACGTCATCACCGCCAACGTCAACGCGTCCTGGGAGATCGACCTCTGGGGCCGCGTGCGGCGGTTGACCGAGGCGGCGAAGGCGCAGTACCTGGCGAGCGAGGAGGCGCGGCGCGGGGTGACGCTCAGCCTCGTCTCCGAGGTCGCCGCGGCCTACTTCGACCTGCGCCAGCTGGACGAGGACCTGGAGATCGCCCAGCGCACCACGGCGGCGTTCCACGACACCTTCGATCTGTTCAACCGCCAGCTGCAGGGCGGCGTTGCGTCGGCGCTCGACACCTCCGACGCCGAGGCCTCCTGGGCCAGCGAGGCGGCGCAGGTGCCGACGCTCGAGAGCCAGATCGCCGCCAAGGAGAACCAGCTGTCGCTGCTGCTCGGACGCACCCCGGGGCCGATGCCGCGCGGCGCGCCGCTGTTCGGCCAGCCGCTGCGGACGGAGATCCCGGCCGGCCTGCCCGCGGCGCTGCTGCTGCGGCGGCCCGACCTGCGGCAATCCGAGCAGCAGCTGGTCGCCGCCAACGCCAACGTCGGCGTCGCCGAGGCCGCCTTCTTCCCCACCATCAGCCTGACCGGGATGTTCGGCGGCCTGAGCCCGGACCTGCGGCAGCTGCTCAGCAAGGGCCAGACCTGGTCGATCGCCGCCGGCCTGACCGGGCCGATCTTCCAGGGCGGCAGCCTGCGCAGCCAGGCCCGCGTGGCGATGGCGCTGTTCGAGCAATCCAGGCTGCAGTACGAGCAGGCGGTCACCAACGCCTTCGGCGAGGTCTCGACCGCGCTGTTCGCGCTGCAGAAGCTGGCCGCCGCCGAGCAGGAGCGGCAGCGCGCGGTGAACGCCTACCAGGAGGCGGTGCGCCTCTCCCTGCTGCGCTACCACTCGGGGCTCTCGGCCTATTTCGAGGTGATCACCGCGCAGGAGAACCTGCTCGGCTCCGAGAACGGCCTGGCCCAGGTCCGTCACGACCGGCTGGTCGCGATGGTCAACTTCTACAAGGCCCTGGGCGGCGGCTGGCAGGTCGAAGAGACGGCGAAGCCGGCCGCCGCGGCGCCGGCGGCGGCCGGCGCCGCACCGGCGGCCGCCGAACACTAGCCGGACTTTGTAGGACAAGCCTCGACAACGATCCGGCCGCAGGGAGAGGCGGCGCCGGCAGTCGCGGCATGAGGCAAGCGCCTCGGTGCCTGCCGCGGGCAGTACAATGGCGCTCCGAGGCTCGCCCGCGAGCGGTGCGGCGAGTCTCGGCCCGTGCCGATGGTGAGCCCGGGCAGTGTCGCGCCGCTGGAAGAGGAGGGGCCGGGATGTCCACGCAGCCTACCGAGACCTGGCCCGCGCTGCCGTACGCGCAGTGGGCCGATACCCGCCAGACGCTCCATCGCTGGACCCAGATCGTCGGCAAGACGCGGCTCGCGCTCGAGCCCATGCTGAATCACTGGTGGCAGGTCACGCTCTACGTCAGCGCTCGCGGCCTCACCACCTCGGCCATGCCGTGCAACGGCGGGCGCCTGCTCGACATCGAGTTCGATTTCCTGGCCCACGAGCTCGTCATCCGGGCGAGCGACGGTGGGAGGCAGGCGCTGCCGCTCGTCGCGCGCAGCGTCGCCGACTTCTACGCGGACTACCAGCGCGCCCTCGCGGCGCTAGCGGTCGAGCTCCACATCTGGCCGGTGCCGGTCGAGATCCCGGACGACATGCTGCCGTTCACGGAAGACCGCGTGCACGCGGCCTACGACCCCGAGGCGGCACAGCGCTTCTGGCGGGTGCTGGTCCAGGCGGACCGCGTCTTCAAGGTCTTCCGCGGGCGCTTCGAGGGCAAGGCAAGCCCGGTGCACTTCTTCTGGGGCGGCTTCGACCTCGCGGCCACCCGCTTCTCCGGCCGGCCAGCGCCCCCGCACCCTGGAGGCATCCCCCACGTCGCCGACCGGGTCATGCGCGAGGGCTACTCCCACGAGGTCGCAAGCGCAGGCTTCTGGCTCGGCAGCCCGCAATCACCGGAGACAGTCTTCTACGCCTACGCCTATCCCACGCCCCCGGGCTTCGCCGAGGCACCCGTCAAGCCCGCCGGCGCCTATTACCACCAGCAGATGGGGGAGTTCATCCTCCCCTACGAAGCCCTGCGCGCCGAGCCCGACCCCGACGCCGCCCTGCTCGACTTCTTGCAGAGCACCTACGAAGCCGCCGCCGATCTGGGCCGATGGGACCGGAAGGCGCTCGAGCGGCCAGATGAGGCGGGGTAGGCAGGGTGGCGGGTTGCTGAACGCTCGACGACACCGTTATTGCCCTTTGCCCTGAGGTCGAAGGCGTCGGCTGCCGGGTTGACCTCGTCGGCGTCCACCAGGATCAAGGTAAGAGATCCTCGGGGGGCCGACACCGATTCCCGCTTGATCTGGTCTGGATCGCCCACCGGCAAAGACATGGCTTCAAGAGCGCGCACCGCGGCAACCCGCGACTCACGAGAGACGATCCCATACTGCGCCTTGCACGCCTGGCGCACCAACTCTCCCAGGCTCTCGCCGCGCTGGCGGGCAAGCATGGTCAACTGCCGATAAAGATCATGGGAGAAGAGAAGAGTAATCTTCTTCGAGAGCTCCATATCCACCTCCGGATAGTGAGCATACAGCGATGAGGTTCAGTCAAGTCTACGGTCGTTGTAGCTCACGCGGTCGGCGCCCGCAGCAGGCAGGCTCTCGCCGGAGCAAGAGTCACGCTCCTCCTGAAATGGCGATGGGTCTATTTGTCGCCCAGACAACGTCCTGTTATTCTCTCAGGATCTCTTTCAGATTCTGAGGGACCGACTCGCGAGCTGATCCATGCCAAAGCCCAACCCATGCTGCTTCCTCCTGCTGGCCCTCTGCTGGGCGAGCCTGCCGTTGACGTCTCCGCTCGGCGCTTCGACGCTCGCCAATACCACCAACTTTCCCGACGCGGTCAATCCGGGTCAGACGGTGACCATCGGCGGCGACTTCAATCCGGATAAAGTCAAGAGCGGAACGATCGCGATCTATCGCGTGGGCACCGACGACAAGCCCGTGGGCACGGTGAACGGCGACGCAGGCCCGAAGGCGATCACGGTCAAGCTCCCCGACAACCTGCCGGTGCCCGGCCGCTACTATCTCTTGCTGACCTACGACGACTTGAAGGCCACGCTGGTGCCGGGCGAGCTGCGCATGCAGAGCACGGTGCAGCTCAACAGCACGCACCCCACCACCGCCTACAAGAACTCACAAGGCACCTTCGATTTCGAGGTCATCGGCGCGAACTTCTCCACCTTCCCACAGGACGATCAGATCTATATCGGAGGGGACCCGAAGATCGCAAAGGATCATCGGTTCAGCAGCGCCGAGCCGTGCCGGGACCTCGCCGGCACCCCTTGCCTGTGGGTGGAATCGAGCGAAAAGCTCCATGTGGTTGGCTACAAGAAGGAGCCCTACGAGGGGCCGCTGCTGCTCTCGGTGGGCGTCGGCAGCGCGAGATCGGCTCAAAAGCAGTTGGTGCTGTCGCGAATGTCGGAGACCGGCGTGCTGGTTGCCAGCCTGGCCATCTTTGGCACCTTGGTGTTCATCCTCTACCGGCTGGTTGCCCGCGGCATGCGCGACAACGTCATCGACGGGCAGCATTATTCGCCTTTCTGGTCCTTCTTCCTCGACAAGCAGACCAACTCCTACAGCCTTTCCAAGTTCCAGTTGCTGATGTTCTCGTCGGTCTTCGCCTTCGGCTATCTCTACGTGTTCCTCTGCCGCTGGCTGGTGCAATGGCAGTTCGCCCTGCCTGACGTTCCCAGCAGCTTCAGCGGCATACTCGCCATGAGCGCCGGCACGGCGGTGGCCGCGGCCGGGGCAACCTCGGCGCGCGGCAGCAAGGGCGCCGGCGGCCCGCGGCCCTCCGCCGCGGATTTCGTCACCGTCGGCGGCCAGGTGGTGCCCGAGCGCTTCCAGTTCTTCGCCTGGACGCTGATCGCTTGCTTCGGCTTCCTGGCCTTGCTGGTGTCGCAGGATCCCGCGACCATCGACAAGTTCCCCGACTTTCCGCAGGGACTCCTCTACGTCATGGGAGTCAGCGCCGGCGGCTATCTCAGCGGCAAGGTCGCCAGGGCCGGCGGCCCCGTGCTGCGCAACATCGCCTGGCGCCCAGCCGACCCTGCGGCCATAGTCAAGATCGATGGGACCGAAGCGATGGAAGCAGATCTATATCTCGGAGAGTTCACCATTCAAGGGGAGAACCTGTCGAGTGATGCCGACTTCGCCATCGACGGCGTCAAGCTTCCCATCGATCCCACGGCAAGGGAGAAGCTGGTGGTAGCCACTCCCCAGGAGCAGGCGGCTTCCGACAGGACCTTCTCGTCGCAGCTCAAGATCAAGATCACCAAGCTGGCACAGCAGGTCGATATGAGCGCCGGCGATCACAAGTTTAGCATCACCAACAAGGACGCGCAGTTCGCCGAGATCCGCTTCACCACCGACCCGCCGACGATCACGTCGGTGTCGATGAAGGGCAACCCGCCGGACCTTCCTTCGGGCGTGTCCGACAAACAGAAGGTGATCGCCGCCGGCACCGAGCAGGTGGAGATCGTGGTCAAGGGCTCAGGTTTCCAGTTGGGCACCACCGCGCGCTGGACGCCTGCCAAGACCAGAGATGTTCCGCCAGCGGCCGTGGACGTGGCCGTCGAGGTGAAGGACGCCAAGACGCTGCACGTCACCTTGACGCCAGGCGAACCCGGCACCGGATCTCTCCTGGTCTCGACGCCGAATGGATTCTCGGCTGTGGCGATGGTGACCGTGGTGAAACCGACGAGCTGATACTGAACGACCTCTTGTCAAGTCCTACCGTGGCCGCCAGCCGGCCGCGGGAGACCGGCGAGGAAGGCTTCGATCGCTCGTACCGTGGCCGCGGCAGGCTTCTCCTGCAGCACGACCGAGGAGTGCGTGGCATCCGCCATGACGATCGGTCCTTCGCCGCGGCTGGATCTCGCCGCGATCCCTGCCAGGTAGCGCAGGTACCGCTCGTGCCAGGCGATCACGTCCTGCGCCGTCTCCTTGCCTTCCGGCTGGCGGGTCGCCGAAGTCGCCACCATCAGGATCGGCAACGACCCGAAGCTCCGGATGTCCAGGCACTGCCAGGCGGTTTTCGGCAGCACGTCGATATAGGCTCCGACGGTGCCGATACTCGAGCTGCGGGCCAACCCGGCGCGATATTGGGCAAGGGCCAGAGCGTTGCCGGCGAACGCCTTGGCGCCGGAGAAATGCGAGAAGATCCGCGTGACGGCGAGATGCCCCGCAATCCTGCCCGCAACGCAGCGCCAGCCGCATTCCGGCAGCGCCATCGCTTGCTGGCGCGAGCCGTGGAAGTCCTCGAGCAGGTCCTTCGGGTCGCCGGGCTCGATGAGGATCAAGGCCTCGACGTCCCGTGGATTCAGCGCGGCGTAGACCTGCGCGAAGTTCGCGCCCAGCGAGTGGCCCACGTAGACGAACGGTCGCGCGATCCCTGCCGCGTCCGCGATCCGGGAGAGGTCGGATGCGGCGGCGCCGGCGTCGAAGGCGTCGCCGCCGGCCTCGCTCCATCCGAGGCCGGGCCGATCGAGCGAGCACACGCGCCAGTGCTGCGCGAGTGCCGGTTGCAGGCGATACCACATGGTGGACCATCCGCCGGCCCCGGAATCCAGCACCAGGGTCCGCTCGCCGGCGCCGGTGCAGAGGACGTGGATTCGCCGTCCATCGACGACCACCATCCGTCCTGGCGGAGGCAAGGCGCGGGCGTCGATCCTGGTGCCGATCTGCTGGTAGATGGCGCCCGCCAGCAAGGCGGCCAGCACGACGACGCCGAGCCATTTCAGGATGCGGGCTACAATGCGCATGACACTCTAATAGGCGCTTACTCGTCGGCCCAGCTCCGGTAGAGACCCCAGAGCAGCGGCGGCGCCACCAGCAGGACGGCGGCCACCGCCAGACCTGCCGGGGTCATGGCGGCCGCGGCGGTGGTCGCTGCCGGCGCCCGCGGCGCGGCTCCTGGCGCGGCGGCCGCGGCTTCGCCCAGGGCGCGAAGCAGTGCGCGTGGCCAGGCCGCGGCCGGGGTGCCCTGGTCCAGCGCCAGCGCGCCCAGGACCGCTGCTGCCGCCGCGTAGCCCAGCTTGTCGAGCAGCGCGATGGGGCGCACGGCGCGCTCGGCCCGGTCCGCGCGCGCCCGCAGCCGGGCTCGCCAGCGGACCGCCGCCGCATCGGGCAGGGCCGGCGGCGCCAGCTGCTGGGCGGCGGCGCGCAGCAAGCCGTCCACCAGCCGCGCGTCGGCGCACTCCCGGCAGGCGGCGGCGTGGCGCTCCAGTTCCGCCGGCAGCGGGCCGCCGGCGGCGAGCAAGATCTCGTCGAGACGCGGGCAAGGTGGCGGGCTCATGGCTTCTCCTCGGGGGCGAGGCCGGCGGCGCGCAGCAGGCCGGCCAGGCGCCGGCGGGCCCGGAACAGCAGCACGCGGACGCTCGCCGGACCCAGCCCGGTGATCGCGGCGATCTCCGCGTGGCTGCCTCCCTCGACGTGCGCAAGCCACAGGATCTGGCGCTCGCGCGGCGCGAGGCGGGCGAGCAGCCGGCGCAGGTCGATCCGCGCCGCCGCATCGGGCGCCGGCGCCGGGCCCTTCGGCGCCGCCGCCAGCGGCAAGAGGCGGCGGCTCCCACGCCGGTGGTCCTGCAGGAGGTTGGTGGCGATGCGGAACAGGTAACGCCGCAGGTGCTCGTCGCTCTCCGGCCGAATGGCGGCATGCAGCAGGCGGATGAAGGCTTCCTGGGTGAGATCGTCCGCGAGCATGCGATCGCCGGATGCGGCCGCCAGGTAGGCCCAGAGGCGGCGCGCGGTGCGGTCGTAGAAGTCGCGGAAGGCGGCCTCCCCGAGCCAATGGAGGCTGGCCGCGCCGGTCTCCTCCACCGCGGTCGTCACCCCTGCCACCTGGCTGGCTGCATACATCATCGGCCCCCGCGCCCGCCGGTCTTGCCGGCCTACGCGCGGTCCGTGGCGCCGGCGCCTTCTCCCGACGTCCCGAGCAGGCCCCAGGCCTTCGACAGCCGGTATGCCATGTAGGCCGAGGCCAGGAAGCCGATGCCCAGCGACATGCCGATCGCGCCGACGAACGTGAGGCCGTGAACCTCCTCGGCGCCGAGCTGGCCGCGAAGCGCCAGTAGGGCGGCGCCGACCAGGGTAAGGATCAGCCCCGTCTGCACCGAGCCCAGGATTCGCCGATACGGGTTTCCCCGCTCGAGGGTCACCGCTTCCGCCAGGCGCTGCCCGGCCGGGCTCTCGAGGTAGGCCAGCAGCTCCTGCGATGTGCCGAGCTTGTCCAGCAGGCGGGTCTGCGTCTCGGCCTGGAGGCGCGCGATGTTCGTCAGCCGCCGGTTGGCCAGCAAAGTGAGGATCACCCAGGCGAAGAGCGAGTAGACGCCAAGGATGACCAGCATCGAGTAGACATTCATCGCCACTCTCCTCGTGCAATGCCCCGGCGTGCCGGGTAGGTTCCATCCGCACTACGCTCCGGGGTGAGGTAAGGTTAACCGGCAGGAGAACGCGCCGCCGAGATCCGCGTAGCCTACGGCGCGACGCGGAACGTCCTGCTCCGCCTCCACCCGGCGGAGAGCCCGGCCGGCATCGCGACTTGCGCTTTCCAGAGGTTCAGGAATACGCCCGCGACCGAGATCTGTACTCCAGCCAGGCGCCCGCCGGTGACAGCAGCACGAAGATGCCGAGACCGATGCCCGGGGTTCGACACCAGAAGATCGCGGCGACGACCAGCAGCAGGCCAAGTGAAAATCGAACCCAGCGAGGCCAACCCGTCCGGCCTACTGCCAGGCCCGTACAGATGCCCGTGACAGCCAGGCCTCCGTTTGCTAGGAGCTCGTTCCCCCATTTACCGAAGCCCCAGCTCACCTCGTGCTGCGGCCATAACGATAAGAGGATCGCCAACCCGAAACAAGAGGCTGCAAGCGAGACGAGGGTAAACAGTGGATCAGAGACGATTACCCTGATATTTCGCTGTCGAGTCAGATACCTCCAAACACTCACGTGGGACCATATCGCCGCTGTCCAGACGGGGACTGTGACATCGAGCCAGGCCAGTCTCAGGGTGGCCAAAGTGGCTCCACCGATGAGATGGTCCGCCACGGACGGAAACCACGGCACGAAATCACCGATCGGATCGCTGTTGTCGTAGATGCGATCCCGGAATGACAGCACGAAAATACCGTCGCCAAGACACCCCCATAGGTAGAGGAAAAGGCTGAAGATGGCTAGCTGAAGCAGGAACACTCGATAAGAAGACCAGCCGCGCCAAGCCGCAAGCGGCATGGCGAGAAGAGCGACGACTGTCGTCAGTGGTAGTTGCAGCATGCCGACGAAGATCAAGTACATCAGCATGTCCTCACCTGCCTCGCGTAGTCCAGCTGGGTCCACCTGGAGCCAGACAAGAGCGATAACGAGAAACCAGAACCCCAGGGCGACCCTGAACAGAGCGACGGTGTCCCTCCTCGCTTCGCGGACGATGGCGAATCTGGACATGCCGGGGTGCCTCACGACGATGAGCGCGCCCACTGGGGCTACGATCGTAGCCGCCACGATCACCAACAGCCACGACAGACCCGCGAAAGGAAGAATCACCACGGATAGGAAGAGGAAGATACCCGCAGTAGCGACAAAACGATGAGCCTGTGGCGAAAGCCGGGAGAAGGCATCGCCTGCCATGACGATCCAACGCCTCGCCAAACGCAACCTCCAAGGGCGCAACCAGTCCCTAAGCATCCGGCTCTCGCTTGACTACGGTCCAACACCGGCTACGGCGATTCCAGCGATGAGGGAAGCGCACCACGACAACCATAAGCCGGGCAGCAGGAGGGCCACGACACGCACTCGTGCGCCCTTCACCAGGATCGGCGCGGCAATCAGGGCGGCGGTGTGAGCTATCAACAACGCCGATATGGGCACTCCGTGCCACTCCGGCGGTTCAACCCAATGAGGGTGCGGCGGCCCGTCGTAGCGCAGTACGTAGCCTACGAGAAGAATCGCAAATGGAAACGCATAGCTGATGAGAGGCACTCGGAGGCGCTTCCGGAACTCAGAATCCTTCAGCGGCGAGCCAGCGGCCAATGCAATCAGTGCCAACGCGCCGACGCCGAGGGATATTGGCCAGGCAAACACGGCAACGCCGAACGACTCTCTCGCCATATACAAGTACGTCTCCATCGCGAGCCTCTAGTCAATCCGACATTTCCCGACATGGACTCAACCACGTCGGGCTGCCGCAGATCGAAGGCGAACGAGAGCACTTGCGTGGGGCCCGGCGCCCCGCCAGGGCCGCTGCCGGTATGCCAGGTGACCCCAAGAGCGCGGACCGAGCTGAGGTCCGGACCGAACGGGACCCAGCGCTCGGTCGCGGCGCGAGCCGGGATCTGCCAGGCGAGCACGAGGCAGGCGGCGAGCGCCGCCCGGCGGAAACGGGTCGAGGTGCGAGGCATTGGCTTCCTCCGCGTATAGACGACTCTGTACCCTAATACGCGGCAACGGTCCAACCCGTCACTCGGTTCCAACACCAGCTCCGCCGCCGGCCGCCGCCGGGCCATGTCTCCCCCGGTGTGGTTAGACCGTCTGCCCCACGAGGCCTGGATCCCACGGCGCCCGGCACCTGCCCTTCCGGGCTCAAGGCGCTGCGCGCGCTCGTGCGGCGATTGGACGCTGGCCGGTTGCACCGTCGCGCCGGCGTTCGACTTCGACCGCTTCGAGATCGCGCCGTCCGGCTGGCAGCCCGGCGCTTGAAGAGCCGAGGCCGCGCCGCCGGCACCCGACCCGCGGGCGAGCAGCCGGTCGCAACCACCATCCCCGCCGCATACCCGGTTGCCGCGCTCTGGGTCAGGCCCACTGCGCGAGCTCGGCCGGAGTGATCGCGAAGGGGTTCACGACCCGCAGGCCGTCGAGGTCCTGATCGTGTTGCAGGTCTTCGGTCAGCAGGAAACGACAATCAGCAAGCCGGGCGGCCCCCACGATCAGCGAGTCCCACCACGAGAGACCAAAGCGGTCCTGAGCCTCCCAGGCGGCGACCACCGCTCGCTCGTCGACCGGCACCGGCTGCCACGCCCAGAGCGCCCGCACCACCTGCCGCGCCGTCTCGCGATCCAGGCCAGGGTCGAGCTTGCGGGTCACCGTGGTATACAGCTCTGCGAGCACCTGGAAGCTGATCCGGCCCGACCGTGTCGTCCAGAGAAACTCCACCCACGCCCGGGCACCGCTCTGCTTTCGCGGTTCCCTGGTATCGAGGTGATAGACGAGGACGTTTGTGTCAGCGAAGACCAGCGCGGTCATGAAGCTCCTCGCGCGAGGGCAGGGGCACCCTGCGCTGGCGCAAGGGCCGCGGCTCGACCGCGAAGAACTGCCGCCTCGCCGCCTCGTAGGTCTCGGCAGCCCGCATGTGGCCCCGCAGCATCTCGCCCACCAGGCGGGAGACGCTAGTCTCCCGTTTCGCCGCCTCGATCCGCACCCACTGCACCACCTGCTCCTCGAGAGTGATGGTGACGTTCCTCATGGACACGAGGCTAGTGGGGCACGAGGTTCGTGTCAATGCTCTCAGCGTCCCCGGGGGGGCCGGCCCATCTCTCTTGCTCCGAGTCCTGTTCCGCGTGGACTCCGAGGTCGTAGGTCTTGGCGGCGGAGAGCCGGTGTCGCCGGTGGAGAGGCAGACGACGCGGTAGGGCAGGTCCAGCAGCAGCTGCAGGACCTTCTCGGCGTGGCCGGTAGGCTCTTCGAGGGCCTGGACCTGGCCTTCAATCTGCCGCCCTTCTTGCTCCGCCGCGCTCGCGGGCCGCTGGCGCTTCCTGCAAGGGGAGGCCTGCGCACCCCTTTCCGACCTCCTATGAAGACGCTCCTAGCCTTTGCACCGACCAGCAACCCCACCTTGCATCCACGCGGGCATAAAGGAATATGCTGTATGACAAAGAGTCCGAGATGCTCCCGATCAACGGCGGTGTTTCGCCATCAGCGGGAGCTTGAAGTTCCTTTGCAGGGGCCGCAAAAATGAATGGCAGTATTCCATCAAAGCGATGCTTCGTGGTGATGAGCTTCGGGAAAAGGACCGACCTCGCTACTGGTCGTCAGCTGGACTTCGACGTGTCATATAACGTTCTGATCAAGCCAGTGGTTGAGGAGAAGGGTCTTGCCTGCGTACGGGTGGATGAGATCAGCCATTCGGGAGTTATCGATCTGGCCATCCTATCGCCGCCGAGCCCGGGCGCATCGTCCTTACCCTTGATGACGCCGCCGCCGGCGTCGCGCAGGATGCATAGGGCCATGGCCGACGCCGGGGCGAGCCTACGGCCGGCTGTGGGAGCTGCTAGTGCGGGTCATGGCGACCGCGAGGCGGCGCGGGTCCTCGCGCGGATCGTCGGCGCCATCGTCGAGCACGGCGAAGCCGAGGTGATCTCTCCGGCCCGGTGCACCTGCCGCATCGACAGGTCCGCTCGTCCTCGCCACTGTCCGTAGAGCTCGCAGTACCAGCTATAGCGGTAGCCGCGAGGCTCCCTCTGCCGATACTCCTCCCCAAGCGCGTCGCGGCAGGCCAGCACCTCGTTCAGCCGGACGTACCCGTGCGGGCTGTGAAGGCCGGCGCCGCCGGGTCCAAACAGGATCGTGGGGATGCCGGCACGGCCGAGGATGGCGGCGTCGGTCCAGGCAGCGCCCGCATGACGTCGATCTGCGAGGTGACGATGATATTCAGCCTGCCGGTCACCGCCGGTGCCATATTGCCCCTGGCTGACCAAACACCAACCAGCCGAAACGAGATTCGCGACCCGTTACAGGTCGTCGATCGCGACCTCGCCGACAGCGCCGCTGAACCGGGTGGGAGTGGCGGCCATGCACATAGAGCCATGCTGCGATAAGGTTGCAGCCGATCAGGAAGCGGTCTACGATAAAGCTGACAGATAAAGGAGGATTGATATACAACATCGCGTTTCAAGCACCACATAGCGTTTCAAGCGGTGATCTGGACAAGGCGTCTTTCCCTGGTGCAACCAGAACTTACTATGATACAACGCAATTGGGACCATGGCTAACTCGCGCCGAGGTACTCTTCGAGTCGTCAACGGCTCGGACTGGGCAGCCACCGAATTGGTCTCCAGCGGTGTTCGCCGCGGTGCAGCGTCGGAAGCCTCTGATCAGTTCGTGACCCAGCTCGCCGCGACCAAGATAATCCAGCTGGCGCACGCCGTCGAGGTCTCGCCGCGCCGCGGTGCGGCGCCCAGTCCGGCGATCCGCCTCGCGGCCACCACCGCGGCCGAAAAGCGCCATGTCCTCATGGTGCGGCACGCCTCCGGCGCCATCACGTTCCATCTGCCGGTCGAATCGGAGCGCCGAGGCCAGATCCGGCACTTGCGGTTCACGGCGCCCGTCCCGCAGGCCGCTGGAGAACGCCGCGGTCTGATGCCTGGCCCGGTGCGGGCCTTCCTGTTGGAAGTCGCGGGTATCGCGGCCGAGAAAACGGTACCTGCTCTCGGCACGGCCGCCGAGACCCTTTGGTGGAGGGCGCGCAACCTCTCCGAGGGATGGAAGCGCATCTCGGCTTCGGCACTCGCTTCTGGCGCGCCCCTGCCGGCGGCGACGCCAGGCGACTTCAGCGCCGATCCCTCCCGGCCGAATCTGCTTCTCCTGCACGGCACCTTTTCCCATGCCGCTTCGGCCTTTGCCCGGCTTGCATCGGCCCGCGCGTCCTCCGGCGGCACGTTCTTCGATTTCGCGCAGAAGACTTATGGCTCACGCCTGTTCGGTTTCGATCACTTCAGCGTCAGTCGCAGTCCCGCCGAAAACGTCCAGGCTTTGCTGGCGTTCCTGCCGCCGGGGCCCTGCACCTTCGACGTGGTGACGCACTCGCGCGGCGGTCTGGTGCTGCGCCTGCTCGCCGAGCTGCCGCAGCTGGCCGGGCCCCACGCCGCGCGCTTCCGGCTGCGCCGCGCGGCGCTGGTCGCTGCGCCCAACGACGGCACGCCGCTGGCATCTCCCCAGCGCTTCGACCATTTCCTAACCTGGATCGCGAACCTCGTCGATCTGCTGGAGACGGTCCCCGCGCTGGGCGGCAATCCGCTGGTGATGGGCGTCGGCTTCGTAGCCGATGGCCTCAGCTGGGTCGCCAACCATGTGCTGGGTGCTCTTCCCGGCCTCGCGGCGATGGATCCCAATGGCGAGCTGATTCTCGCCCTGCAGTCCCCGCCCAGCCCCGAGCCGACCGCATACTCCGCGCTGACCTCCAACTTCGAGCCGGAAAAGTACATCCTGGCGCGGACGGCGGACGCCGGCGTCGACGCGTTCTTCAACTCCGCGAATGATCTAGTGGTGCCGACCGAAGGCGGCTGGCACGTCGACCCCGGAGTGCAACCCGCGCGCATTCCCGCGACCCGCATCGGCTGTTTCGGCCGCGGCGGCAATCTGGCCGCGCCGCCCGATGGGCCGGTGATGCACACCAACTTCTTCAGCCGGTCGACTACCGTCGACTTCCTGATCGACGCGCTCTCTGGCGTCGCACAGCCGTATCCTCCGCTCGATCCCAGCACCCGCATGCCGTTCGGACTGCGCCGCTCCGTCGTCGCTGCGATCCCGGCGCTGACTCCTGCCGCGGCGCCCGCCGCTTCTGCCGCGGCCACCGTGCCCCGCGCCCTGGCCGAAGGTCCCGCGTCTCCCGCTGCAGTGGCTGAGCGGCACACCGACGAGGTGTTCTACCTGACGGTGATGAATTCGAACCTCGGTAAGGACCGCGCGACGCTTTTCGCCCAGTTCCGCAACGCCTCCGTGACCGAAGAGATCCACACCCGCGGCGAGGACAGTGGCAAGCGCTTCCGCGACATCATCAAGGTTCAACACGACATCCGCGCGTACGTAGACGGCACTGGGAAGGTGGATGAGCCGCCGCGCGATAAGGAGCTGATCGAGGTCGGTCGCAAGATCTTCGATACGCTCTTTCCCGCCGAAGTCCGCCGTCTCTACGATATCGCGCGCGCAAGCCAGCGCACCGGCAGGCTCAATATCATTTTCACCTCGCAGATCGACTGGGTGGCCGATCTGCCGTGGGAGTTCATCTACGATCCTGGCCGCGAAGTCTTCCTGGCCACTTCGGAACTCAACTTCACCCGCAACGTCATTACTGCCGTTCCCGCCGATCACCTGGAAAACCAGCCGGGACGGCTGCGCATCCTGGTGGTCGTGGCCCAGCCAATCGGTCTCGCACACCTCTCCGTCCACGAAGAGATCGAGGTCATTCGTGCCGGCTTCAAGCGGTTGATCGACGGTGAACTCGCAACCGTCGAGGTCCTGACAGACGCCACGGCCGATGCCCTCCACCGGCGCTTGGAAATCTCCGAGCCCTTCGACATTGTCCATTTCATCGGACATGGCGAATTCGACAAGAAGGACGACCAGGACTACCTGATCTTTCAGGATGCGCAGGGTCGCATGCAGAGGGTGAATGCGCGCAACTCGCAGGAGATCTTCTCCAAGCGCGGCATCCGGCTGGTGTTCCTGAATGCGTGCGAGACCGCCGAGGGAGGGCGGGCCGAGTTCAATCGCGGCCTGGCCCAGGCGCTGGTGGCCGGTGGCGTGCCGTGCGTGGTGGCGAATCAGTACAGCGTGCTCGACGTCAGCGCCACGTCGTTCGCCCAACACTTCTATTGGGCGCTGGCGCACGGCATGACTATCGGCGACGCCACCCGCGAGTCGCGGATCGCGGTCAACTACTCGATCTCCGGCGAGAGCATCGACTGGGCAGTGCCGGTTGTCTTCGCCCGCAATCCCGCGGACCGCCTGGCCCAGCCGCGCACCCACGGGGAGGCCGTCGTGGCGGCGGCAATCAGATCGCCCGCGACGGCATCGCGTCGGCGCTCCGCAGGTCGGGAGCGCATCGGTCTCTGGGACGTGCAGCGTCTGATTCCACACCTCGACCGGATCGCCCGACGCCTCACGGACTGTCAGGACCGCTTTTTCTTCGAGCCGGTGACCTTCTCGGCTCCGCTCGGCACCTGGCGGCGCGAGTGGAAGGGCAAGGGCCCTGCCTCTCTGCATGCCGAGAAGCTGGCGAAGCGCCTGGCATCCAAACCGGACGAGCTCGGCGTGAAAAGCCTGATCGCCATCACAGGGCTGCCACTGCGCGACAGCGATACGCCAGATCTGGAATCGTGGTGGAACCATAATCTGCGGATCGGCATCCTCTCCATGTATGACTATCTCGACCAATTGCCAAGCGACGGCTATACCATCGAGCGTGCCGTGGCGAATGCCGTCGCAGGATTTCTTGCCGGATTGGACACAATACATAAATCCGGCGAGAAAGAAGGCAAAGTGAAGAGCGCAAACGATTGCCCGCTGTTTTACAACGGCGACCAGGAGATCCGCTACTTCGCGGGACCGCTGCATTGCTGTCCGCTCTGCCGGAAACGCCTGAAGGACAAGCGCAACGGGAAGTTGATTCCGGTGTTGGGTGCGATCCTCGCGGCGTACTCGGAGTAAATCGTCGGGTCGGCCACCCCACTTTCGGAGCGTAGTGGCCCAATTTTGGCCCAGATCGAGTGGCGAGGGCGCTCGTGAGCCATGCACCTAACTCATTGAATACATTGGCGGAGGGGGTGGGATTCGAACCCACGAGGCCCTTGCGAGCCTGACGGTTTTCAAGACCGCTGCTTTAGACCACTCAGCCACCCCTCCGGTGGGGATGATGGGACGGTGTGATGCGGGTGAGGCCGCCGGTGTAGGGGTGTAGGGCGGCGGGGATGAGGACGGAGCCATCCTGCTGCTGGTAGTTCTCCAGGATGGCGATGAGGGTGCGGCCTACGGCGAGGCCCGAGCCGTTGAGGGTGTGGAGGAGGCGGGGGCGGCCGGCGGATGGGCGGTAGCGGAGGTTGGCGCGGCGGGCCTGGAAGTCCTCGCAGTTGGTGCAGGAGGAGATCTCCCGGTAGGCGCCCTGGGTGGGGAGCCAGACCTCGAGGTCGTAGGTCTTGGCGGAGGCGAAGCCGGTGTCGCCGGTGGAGAGGCAGACGACTCGGTAGGGCAGCTCGAGCAGCTGCAGGATCTTCTCGGCGTGGCTGGTCAGCTCTTCGAGGGCCTGGTAGCTGGTCTCGGGGGTGGTCAGCTGCACCAGCTCCACCTTGTTGAACTGGTGCTGGCGGATGAGGCCGCGCACGTCCTTGCCGTAGGAGCCGGCTTCGCTGCGGAAGCAGGGGGTGTAGGCGGTGTAGCGCAGGGGCAGGCGGTCCTCGTCCAGGATCTCGTCGCGGTGGAGGCTGGTCAGGGGGACCTCGGCGGTGGGGATCAGGAAGTAGTCGTGGCCCTCGAGCTTGAAGAGGTCTTGCTCGAACTTGGGCAGCTGGCCGGTGCCGACGAGGGTGGCGCGGTTGACGATGAACGGAGGCAGCACCTCGGTATAGCGGTGGGCGCGGGTGTGCAGGTCGAGCATGAAACCGATCAGCGCTCGCTCGAGCGCCGCGCCGGCGCCGAACGAGACCGTGAAGCGGGCGCCTGCGAGCTTGGCGCCGCGCTCGAAGTCGAGGATGCCTAGCTCCTGTCCCAGCTCCCAGTGCGGGCGCGGCTCGAAGGCGAAGCTCGGCGGCTCGCCGACCACGCGCTCGACGCGATTGGCGCTCTCGTCGGGGCCCACCGGCACGCTCGGGTGCGGCAGGTTAGGCAGGGCGAGCTCGATCGCGGCGATGTCGGGCTCCAGCGCGGCCAGGCGGGCCTCCAGCGCGGCGGCGCGCTCCTTGAGGCTCGCCACCGCGGCGATCTCTGCCGCGGCGTCACCGCCGCGCTGCTTGACCGCACCGATGGCGCGGCTGGACTCGTTGCGCTGGCGCTTGAGCTCCTCGAGCTCGACGAGCGCCGCCCGCCGCTCCGCGTCCAGGCGCAGCCAGGACTGTGGCAGGGCGGGATCGACCCCGCGGCTCGCCAGCCGCTCGACGACGCCCTGCGGGTCGTGGCGCAAGAGGTCCCGGGAGAGCATGGCCGGGGAGTCTATCTCGCCTGCCCTCGAGCCGCGATGCGGCGACGCCCTGTGGGTAGTGGGTCAGTTCGCGAGGGTCCCTTCCCGGTGAATCGGACCCACTACCCGCCGGTGCCGGCCATGATGTAGAGGCGGTAAGCTAGTATCCAGAGTGCAGGCGCGGCCCATGGGCCCCGGTGTCCAGCTCCATGTTCCTCTCCTTCCGCCGCGCGTGAGATCCCATCCCCTGAGAGGCAGGCTTGCCCGTTGGGCGCTGCCGCCCGCGACGCTGGCGGCGATCGGCTGCTTCGCTGCTCACGAGGTCGATCCGGTGGCGGCCGCCGAGGGCGCTTATCTTGGCAGGCTGGCGGCGGCGGTGCTGGTGGCGGTGGCGGCGCTGGCGCCGCCGCCGGCGGCCGAGCTGGGGCTGGGAGGGGCGCTGGCGGCGGCAGCGGTCTGGGCGCTGCCGGCCGGCCCGGGACGCGGCGCGGCGGTGATGGCGCTGCTGATCGCCACCCTCGCGGTCGCCGCCGGACGGCGCCTGCGGCTCATGGCTGCCGCCGCGGAGGATGGCGCGGGCGCCGGACGAGCGCGGCTCGCGGCGGCCGTCGCGCTGTGCTTCGGCTGCCAGGTGCTGCTGCGTGGCGAGCTGCTGTTCGCGCCGGGACGAGCGCTGCGGCCCTGGGTGGCGCTTCTCGTGCTGCCGGTCGCCGCCGGCGCTGCCCTGGCGCTGCTCTGGCGCCGCCGCGGTATGGTACCCGCGCTGGCCGCCGCTGCCGCGGCGGCGGTGCTGGCGCCTGGCTGGACGGTGGCGACCACCCTGGCGATGGTGGCGCTGGCCGGCGGCGACAGCCTGCTCGGACAGGACGCCTCGGTGGCTGGCGGAAGGTCGTGGTTCAGGAGGGTCCCTGCCAGCGCGGAAAGCGAAGAGATAGGGAAACCAGGTGCCTTGGCTCCGGGTGAGACAAGGCTGCTCGGAAGGAGGCCGGCTGCCCTCGCGACAGGGGTCCGGCGCTCCCTCCTGGACAGGATTCGCCTGGCGGCCGGCGTGGCCGCGCTGCTGCTTCCTGTCGCCTGGGAGCCGCGGGCGGGCTGGGCCGCGGCGCTCGCCGGGCTGGCGCTCTGGCGGCCTGGACTGGCGGCTGGGGTGGCGCTGCCGCTGGCCGCATTGACGCGCGGCGCAGCGCTGGCGGGACTCGGGTTGCCCGGCGCGCTCGCCGCACATGCCTCCTGGCACGAGGGAGCTGCCGGTCTTGCCTGGCTGGTCATGCTGGTTCCAGCGGCTCTGATTGCTGCCCGGCAGCCGCGCTCGCGCGCCTTGCTCGCCGGCGCGGCGCTGCTCGCCTTCGCGACGCCCTGGCTGCCTGACCGCACGGCGCTGGCGGCGCCGGTCGCGCTCGCGGCGCTGGCGTTGCCGACCGCCGGCGCGGCGGCCGGGCTCGCGGCGGTCTGGAGCGCTGCCGTCCTGCTCGGCAATGCGCTGCTGGCGTCCTATCCCTGGCTGCGTTCGGACTCCCTGGGCGATGCGCTGGCCCTGCTCGGCCACGGTGCCGGACCGCGGCTGGCGGCGGTGATCGGCGGCGCGGCGCTGCTGGCGGGCGGCGCCGTCGAGCTGGCGCTGCGGCGCGCGGCGGCGGCGCCGGAGCTGCCGGCGGCTTCACGTGCTGTCGCCAGGTCGCCGGCAGCGGTGCGCGCCACGCGGATCGCGGCGATGGTGGCTGGCACCGTGCTGCTCACGGCGCTGGTCGGGCCGCAACTGGTGTCGCCCGGCATGGCCCTGCTTGCCGGTGGCGAGGCGGTGCTGCTCGACCGCGCCCATCCTTCCTGGTCTCTCGACCTCGGACTGTGGCGGTCACGCGGGCTGGTGCTGCAGACCAGCCTGATCCACGCCGCCGACCTCGGCGGTGGCACGCCGGTGGCGCGCGTGCGGCTGCTCGGCACTGGTGCTCCCCCCGTGGAGCTCCAGCTGCGCTCCGGGGACGACACCGGGGAGTGGGCGGCGCGCCGGCCTGACGTGGCTGCCGCGGCTCGGGCGCGGGCGCCGCGTCCCTGGATGGCATGGGTGGCGGGAACATTCTTCGGCCAGCGCTACCGCGCCCGCCTGCCGCTGCCGCGCGCCGGCAGCTTCGTCCGCCTCGAGATCGACCTCGCCGCCGGACTGCCGCCCGACACCGGCCTCGCCATCTACCAGGTGGAGCTCGAGCCATGATCCGGGCATCGCAGGCATCGCGGCCAGCGCGCGCCCCGCGCAACGCAGCTCCACTTCTCGCCCTGGCCGCCGCCATCGCCGGCACGGCGGCTTGGAGACACCTTCTGCCCGCGCCGCCAGGCGACCCGCTGGCGGGGACGCTGACGCTGCTCCCCGTCGTCCTGGCCGCTCTCTACGGCATCCATCGCTGGGGCGTACGGCTGGGCGCGCGCGGTCTGTCGCGGGCGGGCAGCGCCGGCGAGCTAGGGGCGCTCGGGCTGCTGCTCGGGGCAATCTTCGCGCGGCCGGCGCTGGGGCTGGAGCACGCCAGCGAGCTGCTGGCCGCCGGCCTGCTGCTGCTCCTCGCGCATCGCCTGGCGCGCCAGCTGCCGGCGCTGCGGCCGCTGCTCGGCCGGCGCCTCGGGCGCCGCCCTGCGGCGCTGTTCTTCTGGCTGCCCGTCACCGTCTATCTCGCCATCCTGCCGTGGTCGGCGGGCCAGCGCCAGCCGGATGGCGACGAACCCTACAACTTGCTGCTCGCCCACAGCCTCGCCTACGACGGCGACACCGACCTGGCGAACAACTACGCCGCCGGCGACTGGCGCCACTTCATGGACCGCCCGATCGCGCCGCAGCCGGGCGACCCGTCCGGGCCTCATGGCGAGAAGTACTCTCGTCACAACGCGCTGCTGCCCCTGGCCCTGGCGCCCGCCTACCGGCTGGCCGGCAAGACGGGCGCCCAGCTGACCATGGCCCTGCTGACCGCCGCCCTGGCCTGGCTGACGCTGCGTCTCGGCCGGCACTATGCAGCGGACCGGCCCGGAGAGGCGCTGATCGCCTGGGCCTGGGTGGCTTTCGCGCCGCCGCTGCTCCTGTACTCCTACCAGGTCTGGGTCGAGGTGCCCGCGGCGCTGCTGACGATGGCGGCGCTCGACCGGATCCTCGAGCTGGATCCGGCGGACTCCGCGCACCCGCGCTGGCGCACCTGGCTGGCCATCGCCGCGCCGACGCTGCTGCTGCCGCTGCTCAAGATCCGCTTCATCCTGATCGCGGCGCCGCTCGTGGCGCTCGCCGCCTGGCGGGCCGGCCGGCAGCCGGGGCACCGCCGCCAGGCCCTGGTGCTCGGCACGCTGCTGCTGGCGCTCGCCGGCGGCATCCTGCTCTACAACCAGCGGATGTACTCGAACCCGCTGAAGATCCACAGCTGGCAGGAGATCGATCCCTACCAGCACACGTTGATGGACTATCTCGGCGGCGGCCTGGGGCTGCTCTACGACTGCGCTTTCGGACTGTTCGCATTCGCGCCGATCTGGCTGCTGCTGCTGCCAGCGCTCGTGCTCCTGCTGGCCCGCCGCGCGGCGCTGCCCCTGCACCTCGCGGTCCTCACGCTGCCCTACCTGCTGGCGGTGACGCCCCGGGGCGAGTGGTACGGCGGCTGGTCGCCGCCGTTCCGCTACGCGCTGATCGCCCTGCCCCTGCTCGGCATCGCCCTGGCGCCGCTGCTCGCCGGGCGGCACCGGCCGGGAGCGCGGGCGCTGATCGCCGGGTTGGGCGCCGTGAGCCTGGCCTTGACGGTGATCTGGGTGGTCGTGCCCGGCTGGACCTACAACCTTGCCGACGGGCGCACCTACGTCCTCGACCATCTCGGCTCCCGCCTCGGCGCCGACCTGGCGCGGTTCTTCCCGAGCTTCGCGCGGCCGCGCGTTGCCAACTGGATCTGGCCGCCGCTGTCGCTCGCCCTGGTGCTGGGCGCCTGGTGGCTGCCGCGGCGGCGGCTCTCCCCCGCGGGGCCGGTAGCGCCGGCGACGACCGGATCCTCGCCGGCACCGACCCGGTCCTCGACCGCCGGTCCGGGGGCCGCGCTGCTCGGGATCGCCGCGGCGCTCGCCGCGGCGGCCGCCTTGCCGCTCGCCGCCGTCCGGGTCCCCACCCGCGTGATCGAGCTCGAGGACCCGCAGGTGATCAAGCTCGGCGGCCACCTTTACCCCGACCGCTGGGTGATCGAACGCACCCTCTACCGGGGAGGCTGGGTTCTGCGCGTCGGCGACCAGGTGCAGGCGCCGGTCGTCGCCGGCGGCCGCCGGGTGCGGTTGACGCTGGCGGCCGAGCTCATTCGCAACCAGCCGGTGCCGTTCGCTGTCGACATCGCCGCCGGCGACCGCCTGCTGGCGGTCTGGACGCCGGTGCGCGACCGTGCCTGGGAGGAGCTGGCCCTGGGCCCCTTCGACTGGCCACGGGGAGCGCCATTGGTGCTCACCGCCCACGGCCCACATCCCCCGGGGGCGCTCAACGGAGCGGTGCTCGACCGCATCGAGCTCGCCTGGGAATGACGGTTCACGACACGCCGGCGGCGCCCGAGATCACGGCGGTGGTGCCGACCGTCGGCCGCAGCCCCTGGCTCGCCGCCTGCCTGCGGGCCCTGCGGCGGCAGGCGGACGCGGCAGCGCTCGAGATCCTGGTGGTGGACCAGGCGCCGCAGCCGCTGGCGTTGCGGCCGGGGCTCGCCGACCGGGTGCTGCGGCCGGAGCGCAACCTGGGCTTCGCGGGGGGCACCAACCTCGGGCTCGCCGCCGCCCGCGGCGAGCTGTTGGCCACCGTCAACGACGACGCCGTGGTCGGCCCCGGCTGGCTCGCCGCGCTCACCGCCGCCTTGCGCGCCGATCCCCGCGCCGCCGCCGCCCAGGGCATCAACATCCTTGCCGGTCCGGCCGGCATGGAGACCGGCGTTGGCGATGGCAGCGGCGGCAGCGACGACGGCAACGACGCACGGCCGGGCGACCGCCTGGGCCAGGACGAGCCCGAGCGGATCGACGGTTGCGGCCTCGGCTGGAACCGCTGGTGGCAGGCGATCCAGATCGGCCATGGCGAGCCGCTGCCGCCGCTCGGAGGGAACCTGGCACCGGCCGAGATCTTCGGGGTGTCGGCGACCGCCGCGCTGTTCCGGCGAAGCGCTCTCGAACAGGTGGCGCTTGGCGGCCAGGTCTTCGACCCGCGCCTGGTCTCGTATTACGAGGACCCGGAGCTCGCCGGCCGCCTGCGCGCCGCGGGCTACAGCGCCCTGCTGGTGCCGGCCGCGCGCGCGCGCCACGCCGGCTCCGCCTCGGGGCGCACGGCGGCGGCGGGCCGCGAGCGTTGGCGGCTCGTCTACGGCAACCGCTACCTGGCGGCGGCCCGCCTGCTCGGCGGCGGCCTCTGGCCGCGCCTGCCGCTGATGTTGCTGCGCGATCTCCTCGACGTGGTCGGGCCGGCCGCCCTTCTCCACGCTCTACTCCGGCGCGACCGCCGGCTCCTGCCCGGCGATCGCGGGACGGGCCCGGGTGCCCGCCGCGGCCGGCTCTCGGGCATGGCGGCAGGGTGGGGGCGCGCGCTGCGCCACCTGCCGGCATTCGCCCGCACCGGCGCGCCGGCGCCGGCGCCGGCCGAGGTCGCGAGACTGAGCCGCTGGCCTGCCCGATGGCGGCGATGAGAGGCGGCGCCCCACCCGGCGCTTGCCTTTCTCCGACGAGCAGGCTAATATGCAACTAGGAGGTTGCATATGATCACAGACCGGATCGAGAAGAAGATCCTGCTGCGCGCGCCGCGCCAGCGGATCTGGCGTGCGCTGACCGATGCCGCGGAGTTCGGGACCTGGTTCGGCGCCAGGTTCGACGGCCCGTTCACGCCGGGAGCGCGCCTGCACGGGGTGATCGTCCCCACCGGGGTCGATGCCGAGGTCGCGAAGGCCC
>Ga0210384_10002112_pt1 | contig 24910 bp, 26 predicted proteins | sample IncBWH2MmetaG_FD_160574 | JGI IMG/M metagenome (GOLD analysis project Ga0210384, IMG submission 160574) | Forest soil microbial communities from Barre Woods Harvard Forest LTER site, Petersham, Massachusetts, United States - Inc-BW-H-2-M | ecosystem: Environmental > Terrestrial > Soil >...
ACACCGAGACTCCGCCATCGAATCCCATAGAAAAACCCGGAAAGAAGGTTCACCGCAAGGTCAATTTTGAAGACATCAATGACCAACGCAATGTCATCGGGAAGCGGGCAGAACTCTTCGCCCTGAACTGGGAGAAGACGCGACTGCGCGGCGCCGGCCTCGAACATCTTATTCATCTCATTGATGATCGGTCGGACCGGCCCGGCTTCGGTTACGACATACTTTCATATACCGCTGATAATCAACCGAGATATATCGAAGTGAAGTCCGTCGGGAAGATTGACCGGGGGTACCGCTTTTTTCTGTCGGACAACGAACACGAAATCTCACTATCCTCGGAACACAGCGATTCCTATTTTTTTTACCTGGTGCTATTCGACGGGAACCGCAACCCCGTTGATCTTATTCCTGTGCTTGCAAATACGCTCTATCCGGAGGCGGAAATGCAGCCTTCGTCGTACACGGTAAGGTTTGCCGTCAGACCCTCGTGGATACGAATCTGAATACCGCGTGTGCTTTTATATTTGTCATTGTGTCGGGCCTTCGCGTACGCGGGAGTGAAGTATGCGTGCGGTAAGAGTCGCTGCGAGCCGCTCTTTCTCAGTCTGAGGGGTTGGCATCTCCTCTGAGAATCGTCTGACGTGCGCCGCGAGCTCCGGCTGCCCTTTCCGAATCAGAATGTCGCCGACCGCCAACCACGCCCGTCGAACCTCGTTGCGCGTGTTGACCAAGCTCGCCTTGCCCGATTCGATCCGCAGTCTTCCTTGCGCCAACTCTTGCGCAACGGCTTCGGCCCGCTCACGCATATATGTCGATTCTCCCCGTAGGCTCGCCCGGTAGATGCCGTCCGGCTTTCGAAGACCCGTCTCGCCTCGGACGTAGCGCGGGGTTGCGTTCGCCGCGACACCCAACTCTCGCAGGTGGCGTGCAAATTCGGACCGCCATTCGCGCAGGGTGGCTTTGCGGATATGGAGGCGCTGTCCCTGCTCGCTGACGGCCTTGAGTACGACATGGACGTGAGGATGCGGCTCATCGGTATGAAGCACCATAGCGTATCGATGCTTGAGCCCGAACTCTTCACGTGCGAAGTTCTTCACGGCGGCGAGCACCTTGTCTGGCGGTGTCCCAGCCGGCATAGAGAACAGCAGCTTGTGAACCAGTTTGGTAGAGTCGCCGCCACGAGCATCAAGATCCGAGCGGCGCCGATGTTCCTCGAGATCGAGATCCCAGCTCTCAACTAACTTTTGCGTAGCGTTGTATCCCGTTAGGCGCTCGCCGTCATCGGTCTCGAGTCCCAGTTCCCCCTCGTCGCGAAGCCGCAAGTAGTCCAGGTGACGACCTACGGCCTTCAGGTCCTGCCCCCCACGACTTAGTACCTTGACCATGACTTCGGGCGTTCGCCGTACCGTGCGCGCGACCTGAGCGATCTCCCCCGGCGAGATGTGATCGCGCCGTCCAGGTCCGCCGCGGGCATAGCTAACCAGGTCGAATAGCCGCTCGTTAGCCATTCGGCGCGCCATGGCCTTGCTCCCAACTGCTGAGGTTGGCCCTGATCAGGCCCTTCACATGATCTCTAAGTGCTTCGCAAACGCGCAACATCGCCTTGACATCGTCCCGGCCGGGACCGGACACGCGCTCTCCTTTGTTTACAGCATTGGCAATCTGGTTGAGGTTTCGGCCGAGATCGCCAAGCTCGGATACAGTCCGCTTCAGAGCGATGAGCTCTGCTTTGGGCAGCGGTGCGAGGCTTCTTAAGTGGGCGCGGGCCAGCACAGCAAGGTACGTGGCCGACGGCATGCCCCGCGCCGCCGCGCGTTCCCGCAATAGCATTTGATCGTCGACGCGAAGTCTTACGGTCACGCGCGAGTCCCGCGCCGGCCGCCCTGCCGCCTCAATCGTCATTAGTTCCGCGGCGCCGGCGCTTTGTAGCATGAGTTCGACAAGGCGCTTGAGCAGAGCCGAATCGGAAAACCCTTGGTGCCGCGCCACGGCCGCAAAGCGCTCCTTCGTCTCCTTCGTCACCCAAGTTTTGAGTTGTGTGCAGTCGCTCATCGTGAGCGACATTTGTACCAAAGAGCCGCCGGCAGGCTATCCTGCATTCCACTCCATTTTCAGCGAAACTGGACAAACTTTTTTTGGAGGAGGATTCTTGCCAAACCGCCGCTGGCGGCTTCGTCTCTCCTCCGACCGCCGCCCGCTCCCATCGGCAGATATCTAGACCCAGGTGTAGATGACCAAAAAAGGGGAGAAGGCAACTGTGAAGGCACCCTCTCCCCCGAGCGCTAACGCGAGTGTGTCAGGCCGCCAAGGTCTCCTCTGCTAGCTCCCACACCCGGCTGTTAATCCGCACGTCCTCGGCGATCGAAGTGATGGCCCGTGTCCGCGTGCGTCGTCCGCTCGCCGTTCGGCGGCTCAGCCCACCTCGGAGCAGATTTTCCTGGACCTTATTTAGGCACGTCCAAAGATCGTTCCCGATGTCCTCCCCTCGCCGACACGTCAAGAGCTGCGCCGGCTCGAGTCCGCTCTGCGCAGGTTCGGGAAAGCGAATCGCCAACGCCCGCTCGGCAAACCGGATCTGCTCCTCCTTCTGAAGGAGGCGATGCTCCATGCGCTCGACCTGACCCGCCAGTGTGCCAAACCGCTCGGACATCTCAAGTGCGCTGGTGACCACCTCCTCCACGATATTCCCCCGATGCGCCACCCGGACCGATGGAAATGCTCCCATGGAAACGATAAGGCCATTCAAGCAGACCACCCTCAGGCACCCGAGCCGAATCTGGTAGGCCCCTGACCCGTCATGCGCATTCCAAAGAACGACCTCTGGAATAGAATCACGAAGGCTCACGGTCTCCATTCGTCGACGCAGCCGAATGACATGCCGAGCGTGCAACGGGCTCGCCTTCCGGGCGTGTGTTTGACGTGCATCGACTGGCACGAAACCCACTCGCATGAGCCCAGTCAGCACGCGCTCCGTCGGTATAAAAGTGTATTTGACCGACACCTTTTCATGTGCAGATGGAGCGAACACCGCCGGGACGCGTTCGCGCAACGTGTCGATTGATAGTGAAGCACTGAACGCGTTGCCATGAGTGACATTAAAAAAACGTGAAAGATTGTCCATGATGGATTCCTCGAGATGTTCTTGGGCGGGATTGCCCGCATCTCGAAGAGCACGTCGCGCACAGCTGTCAATTGAGGGGCGATGGGTCGTGGAATAAATGGAGGGGACCCGCGCTGCGCGGGGAGGCCGCCGTTTATGCCGCGAAAGCGCGTCGCCCCTCGATTGATCAGCGAGCACGACGTGGTAACCTGACTGGCATCAGTAATCCCGCCCTCCGCCCTCTTACTTCTGTCTTGCTTCTATTCAGGTCGGTCGCTTTATCATCGGACGAAAATACTCGAGCGCGAACAGCGTGTCCGCGCCCGAGCCAGTGACATCATCTACGATGCGCTACGAATCGCCCCCCTCGTGATGGGTTTCCGGCAACGCATAGCCCCGACTCATCCAAGTCTCAGGTCGGATGCGCGACAGCCAATCGGACACTGACGGCACAATGCCACCGCAGTCCTCTTGTATGTGCCTCTCCGCGATATACCGAACGGGCACGGTGCGACCCTCGCTGTTGGTAATCGTCTGTCCGAACACCCGCTCGCACTCGAATACACCTTGGCTGTGGTGTCGCAAAGCACGATGGCGGAAATCTGCGAACATTTCTTTCGTGCCATCGAGCCAGTTGTGGATCGCACCATAGTCCTCGACTTTTCCGCCGAAGCGCCGCACGGAGGATTGTGCGTGGAAAAATGGGTGAGTCATAGGCCCTCGTGCTCCGTGGTGTCGTATTCCGTGATTCGATAGTTGTGGGTATGATTGAGCGTATCCGAAATCAGGTCCCACTCGAATTCGCCAAACGCTCCGTCGTTGTTCTCCCAGCCCGCATGGCGTGTTTCCAGAAGATCGTAGAAAAGCTCCCGAAGCGCATCCTCCGATAGGGTGAGCGTAGACGGAAGATCAATCATCGCACGCTGGGCATCGAAACACCGAACATCGTCGATCTGCCCGGAATCACCGCAGCCGTCGTAATGAATCTCGACATGAGCTACGCCGCCATCCTTGAGCTGCTCCGCTGCCACGGGAAGGTGCTGTCGCACGTTCTCGAGCCGCTCGCGATAGTACCGTTCTAGTGAAGAACTGGAAGACGCTATTGGATCCGCATCCGGACTCGCCGCGCTCAACGGTTTGTCTGACTGAGTCATGGAATACTCCGATTGAATCTGGGCGGGATTGCCCGCGTCCCGAAGAACACGCCGCGCACAGCTGTCAATCGAGCGGCGATGGGTCGTGGAATAAATGGAGGGGACCCGCGCCTCGCGGGGAGGTTGCTGTTTATGCCGCGAAAGCCCGTCGACGCCCGATTGATCAGCGAGCACGACGTGTTAGGGTGGCCACCACAGAAATCCCGCCCGCCTCTCTTCTGCCTTTTTTCCACCACTACTTACATTCAATAGCGATGATTGGACAGCGCCGCCCCGTGAGGGGCTCATAAGAGCCCCCGCTGCGAGAAACTAAGTACGTTCGGACCGGCCAAAATAAGATGATCGATTAGGCGCACGTCGATCAAGGCCAACGCTTCTTTTACGCGTGCGGTTATGAGCTCGTCTGCTTGGCTCGGCTCCTGGACGCCCGAGGGATGATTGTGATACACAATGCACGCTGCCGCACTCTTCTGCAGCGCGAGCTTCACGACCTCACGCGGATGCACCGATGCGCCGTCGATCGTGCCGCGAAAAAGATCTACGCACTCGATGACTCTATGCCTTTTGTCGAGCAGAATTAGTCCAAAGACCTCGTAATCTAAGTTTCCGAGCCGCAGCGTAAGATACTCGCCCGCCTTCTGGGGAGACTGCAGTGAGGCGCCCCGACGTACTCGATGAGCCAACATTTGCCGCGCAGCAGTCAGTATTTGTTCATTCGATGCAACTTGCATTGCGCCGCCGGCGCCCTGATAGAAGAGATTGTGATTCGACACGGTCGTTCTCCGGACTCTTGGGGCGGGATTGCCCGGGTCTCGAAGAACACGTCGCGCACAGCTGTCAATTGAGCGGCGATGGGTCGTGGAATAAATGGAGGGGACCCGCGCTTCGCGGGGAGGATCGCCGTTTATGCCGCGAAAGCCCATCGACGCTCGATTGATCAGCGAGCACGATGTGTTAGCCTGAGGCCCCCCAGCAACCCGCCGTTCCTCTCTTCCATTTCCTATAGATTTCTCGATTCCTCTGCCAAAGGGGGCGGGGAGCCGAGGGGCAGTGCGGACTTGTTGCTCTATACCAATTCTCGCAATTGCACGCGCAGCGCGCGCGCGATAGCCAGCAACTTCAATATCGATGGATTGTAGATACCACGCTCGAGCCGGCCCACAACATTGGGATGAACACCCGCTCTCCCTGCCAGTGCCGTTTGACTTAAGGAAAGCCCTTGGCGCCGAATGCGGACTCTGCCGCCGAGTGCCGAGAGGTATTTTTTGCGCATTCACGCTTTGTAGATTTTGGTGCCGAGGATGTCCAGACACTAGAATGTTGATCGGGCGATGTAAGCGTGTCTGCCGGCAGAGGGGTCTCTTATTGGGGAGTGCGCCGACTGTGCACGGCAATTGCCAACATAAGGCGTGATAAGCTGAAAAAAGATCAGTGATCCCGCCCCTCCCGCCTCTATGCATTTGCCGCTTCGAAGGCGAAAGCGCCGAGGTGCCTTGCGGACCTTCACGCCCTGGGCCAAGGAATGGCCGTTGTGTTAGCGTTCCATGTGTCACCCATCGAACGGCCTTCGGTGCAGCAGGAAGCGGCAATGAGCTCTCACGCCTACACGAACTATCTTGAGGTTTTATTGGCAGACGCCATCGAGTTGAATGCTGCGCACACCCGCTTGCGAACGGGTCAACCCGGTCGCCAGTGGGGTCTAGGTGCAGTCAATCGTCCCGTGGTCGTGCTATGCGTCTCCGCATGGGAGGCTTATCTCGAAGAACTCATAAAAGAAGCGATTGAGACCATGCGTCCGTCAGGACCCGCCCTTGGGATATGGCCTGCCCTGAAAGCGCAGACTCTTAGTGATGCCGGGCGATTCAATAATCCTAACGTCGAAAACGCCATGAAGTTGTTCGCAACCATCCTGGGCCTGACTGATGTGACCCTTGCCTGGAGCTGGAGGAATTCCAACCGCGACTCCGCGCGTGGATACCTAAACGAAGCGCTAAGCCACCGTCATCAAATCGCGCACGGCGTAAGTCCCCGTCCCACAATTCACAATGACTATGCACGCTGGCTGCCAGCCTTTTTTCGCAATCTCGGAAACTGTACCGACAACGCGGTTCGCGATCATCTCGTCAACTCACTTGGCATACTTGCGCCATGGTAGGTGCTAATTGGCGAATTGGTGCGTGAACAGGTTTGTTAAATCCAGACCCTTAGGTACGGCCCGAGCTCAGAGCTTCGCCCTAAACTGACTGCCCAGGATGGTCTTGTCATCGCGACGCTCAAGCGGAGCTCGACTCAGTCTACTTGAGCGATGATCTCGCCCAAGTCACGGCGCATCTCCGGCTCGGCTTCTTGGCGCCAGTCCGCGGCCAGTGCGGCTATTTCGGCGGGGTGTCGCGGGTTCTTGTCGAGCGCAGCAATGGCCAGTTGCACCGTCAACGCGCGTGCCGCGGCGCTACTGCGTTGATTTCGGAGTCGACGAAGGATCGAGGCGTCGGTGACCGCTTCCTTTGTGCTCCACAGCGCTGCCAGACCCTCAACGGCCTCGTGTCGATACGCGAGCATCGGTCGGCGCGCGACGATGTCTTCGATGGAGTTCACGGTGCGGCCGCTCAAGGTCACCTTCGGAGCGGCCATCGCAAGCGCGACCACCGCGGGATCGGCATCAGCATCGACCAGGGATCCCTCGAAATTCTCGGGCGACTCCGGCTCAAAGCGTGCATCTGGTGACAGCCGACCCAAAAGTACCGTGATCATGGGCAGACTCAAAGCACGGTCTCGACCGATGAGACCGAGACTGACAATAAAATCTGTGATCATCCGGTTCTTCTGCAGGGTATCCGCCGCCCACGCGAAAACCGTCTCACGGGCGGTCGGAGACAGGAACCGATAGGCCACGCCGAGGCTTCGAAAAGCACTCATCTGTTTGGCATCATCCGACGAGTCGCTGAGTTGTATTAGGAGCTTCTCGTAGGCCTGCGGGGTCAATGGACACTCCTGCAGGACGCCTTCAAGATCCGAATCGATTTCATCCGCAAGTGAAGAGGCAACGACGTCTAGCGTTGGCGGGTAAAGCGGTCGTTGCGATGCGATGATGGTTAGATATCGGCTGAGACGTCTGAAAAGCACCGCGAATCCGACGCCTTGCTTATACAGCCCGACCATCAGATCACCCTGCGCGCTTTTATTGGCGAGGCTTGCGAGTTGCGCCTCTGCGAGCTGCTGCATCGGAACGGGACCCAACACGGCCACAAGAACAAGAGCAGTCAACGAGCACGCGCTAGGGGCATTCGGCGGCAGTTGCGATTGGATCGCCCGACGCGTGGTGTCCGACAACTTCAACTTCGAAGCATTACGAGTCGCTTCTACCAGCAACGTGTCGAGTTCGGTCTGCGCCGTGGCATCGTAGTTGCGAAGCAGCGCGCGCGAAGAGACGAAGCGGCTGAGTTTCCACAGCGCCGCTGAAGGGTCTTCGGTCTGGGGGGTCACGTAGCGTACATACGCTCGGATGAATCCCACGATCGATTCGGATCCGGCGACCACGAAGTCGCGTTGGACGACATTCTCACCGAGCGATGGGCAATCGACGTCGAGAACGGGTGCATGCTCGACCAAGCCGCTTCGAGCGGCATAGGCCACGGGCTCCATGCCAGCAATTCTCGCCGCGAAATTAATCGACTCGAAAGCCTTGGCGGTCGGATCGGACTCGCCCGCAATCGCGCCAGTCGCGAGATGGCCGGGCGTGTGAATGAACGCGATGTTTTTGGAGGACTTGACGAGCGGCTCCACCTGCTCGATCCACGTCCGCAGCCCCTCGGCGGTACGATGCGAGGAGACGGTGCGAAAGGAACCATCGGAGAGTGCTTGCAGATCCGACTCCTTGGTCGCATCCAACTGCGCCGTTCGAAACCCGGTATCCACGTCGCCCGACAGGTGCCAGGGAAGTGCGGGGTAAGTCCAGGAGAGGCCTGGCCGCAGGAGCACGCGCTGGTCCCCGGAGACCGCGAGATGCGAAAAGAGCGCCTCGATGACAATCAGTGCGATGAGCGCGCTGAGTGCGATGACGCCGAGGATTCTGCGCGCCTGGTTTCGGAGCGTCTCCCGAAGTGTGGTGGCTCGGCCGATGCTGCGCATCTGCACGGTCGGGAGCAGGGTGGCGGTGGCCGATGAACCACCTATGACGGGTTGCTGAATGGCGCCTCGCTTCTGCTGGGCGGCGATGAGCGGGGTCTGGGTTCTAATGAACGGCAGAAGACCCGTCTCGAGGTCCACGTGACCGGTGCGACCGGCGAGTGGCGATGATTCCGAGAGCGCGAGAAAGAGCGCATGAGAGAACACCGAGCGCTTGAGTTGATCGTCCTCCCAAGCAAGTTCATCAGCGCGTGCCGATGCGCAAAAGAGCCTCGATTGCGATCCTTCGAGGTGTCCGAAGAACGCGATATCAGCGGTCGCCGCCTCGGCGTGACAGCAATCGAGCAGCAACAAGACGGACGATGCGTGGATCTTCGTCAGGAGAGAATTCAACACCGATCCGTCGAGACTTCGCTGACCCGATCTGGCGTCCGCCGCGCAGAACCACCCTGGGCCGTTCGGCTCGTGCTGGCCGTGGCCGCTCAGGTACACGATACCTAAGTCGAAATGCCCCGCGGCCGCGAGCCGAGCAAAGGTTGCCTCGATTGATGGCTTGGAGGCCTGAGCGTCCAAGAGCTCGACGTGGACGCTGCGCGCTACTTCAGAGGCCCACGCCAACGCCGCGTATCGATGAAAGGCGTGCGCATCGTCCGCGGCGTAGCGCAATTGCGCCTGATTGAGCCGCAGGTTCGGATCGTCATAGGCGACGATGCCGATTGCGATCGATGCGCAACGCACTTTCGCTTGCTACCAATGGAAGAAATCGAGAACGGTGGGACTACCGCCTTTGGCGCCCGGCTGTTTTGCGATTGTCGTGGTGAGCTTTTGCAAAATGAGTGGCGTGGAGGCGCCCACATGGAACGCCAGCAGCGCTTCGGCGCGCGCACCAAAATAAAGTACGGCGACGAGACCGCCGAGCGCAATCATGCCAGCGGTGATGATCCAGTAGATAGGAGAGCCGGCATACGCGGGGAGCTTGGGGTCGCGCCTTAGGGCGTACCAATGGAGCAGTTCCAGCGCCACTCCGCCCGCCGCGCCGGCCGCAAATACCATTTGAACCGTTTGTATCGCCATGCATCCTCCTTTGGTCATGCACTACGGCGCGCTGCGCGGGGCGGCCACCCTTCTCTCACATTCCCGTCGTACTCCGATTCACGGCCGCTTCGAGTACTTTCGCGCGTTGGATATTGTCGATCAATTTGTCGGCGTACGCCGATACAACCACGATGTACTCGCGCTCGGCCGCGAGCGCCGCCGCGAGACCTTGGCGCGTGATGCGGTGGTCAGTAGGATTCAAAAAGTGCTCGATCGCGGCCAAATAATCGATGCACCGGCCGGTGACCACGTTGTAATTGGCGCGCGCCAGTTCCAAGTCGGTGTACGAGGCTTGAAAATCTGTGACATTGACGATGTCGACCCTGCGCAAGATGGGAAGCTCACTGCTCCATACCTCGGACTTCACGACGTAGCGCCGTCCCTCTGCGTCGCTGAGTGAGCGCACCGTAGAGGCGGTGCGCTCGATGGTCCCGGTAAGCGCTTGCGCGGCCAAGCCGAACTTCTGCCGCTCGAGCGGGTTATCGATGAGTTTCGCCTGACTCGCCTTGTCGAGTAGCTCTCCCGCGTAGTCGGCCGACGCTGGAACGGCGACGCGTGGATTTAGGTTCTCTTGAGGGAACATGGCCGAGAGCAATTTGATTCCAGGCGTGCGCAGCACTTCGCTCACGGTGTTCGTAGCACTGAGTATCGTTTCCGTATTCGCGGCGAGTTCGCCGAGTACGTGCAGATTCCCGGCGAGTTCCTGGCGCAGCAGGCGTACCGCCGAGGCTTGCTCCTGCTTCGAGAGATCGCGGTATTTGAGCCCAAACCCGAGTCCGATCAAGGCTAAGGCAATGATGAAGCCGTAGAGGAAAATCCGCTGCAGGATCCTATAGCCCCCGGTGCGGGTGAGCGTGGGAATGATTCCGGTCTTGAGAAGCGTGCGCGTCAAGAGGAAGGCGAGAAAGAGAAAAAATCCAATTAGGATCAGCGGATCTTTCAAATACGGCGCGATTTTCTCAAAGTTGACGTTCACGCGACACTCCTGGTCCGCGTGGGTCGATCGGGGACGACCGCCGGCGCGCTTGTCGCCACGGAATTAGCCAAGTTCCAGCGCTGTCGGATGATCCGCTTGAGCGGGTATTCCCTCGCCTCGCCGGCCAAAGGCGATCGAGAGCAAATCGGGCGCGTTGTACCGAAGTCGCGTGCAGATGACTTCCTTGGGCGCCCCTTCCTGCCACTTATGAGTGCAGCCGCCGAAGCAGATAGGGAGAACCGGACAGCCGCTACACTCCTCGTCACGCGCAATGTCGTGGTCGAGCCAGTCGGCCTCTCGGGCGGCATCGGTGATTCCAGATTGAAGACTCCCAAAGGCCCGGTGAGGCTTGTCGAGCTCGAAGTAACACTTGTAGAACCGGCCGCTCGGGCCCACCACGACGGCGTTCTCGCGCACGGCGGTGCAGACGTTGAACGCGCCCTGCAACACATCCGGGACGGGAAGTCCCAACCGAGCGAGTTCCGCGACGAGCGCGACTTCGACGCGGGCGAAACTCTGCGCATCGTAGAAACGCTTATCGTCCGCCCGAAATTGAACGCGCTCGTCTCGGGGCTTGTAGTCGAACAGCGGTGCGAAGTAGATGGATTTGACGGAGCGCGCAATATCACGGGCCGCCAGATCCTTGAGCAGCGTCTTAATGTCGTCCACACTGTAGGGCGCCACATGAATGCGAACATTGAATTCCAAGATTTGCCCAGCCGCGCAAACGTTCGCGAGAATGGTCTCGTACGAACTCGTGCCTTTGTCGGCGATGCGTGTGCGGTCGTGCAAGGATTTCGGGCCCTCCAGTGTGATCTGCGCGGAGCTGACGCGACACATACTCAGGCGTCGAGCGGTCTCCACGGTGAGAAAAAAGCCGTTCGTGACGATGGCTGCGCCGTAGGCGATGCCGTGCTGATCGGCGAGCGCGATGAGCGAGCGCGAAAGCCGTTCGATCAGATCGAGTTGCTGCAGGGGTTCGCCGCCAAACCATTGGACCGCCAACCGCTTCCGTCCTTCGAGGCGCTCGGCGACATAGTCGAACAGACGCTGCTCATCCTGCGGCGTCATCGCGCTGCCGGCGCGATCTTGAAAACAATAGTGGCAGCCGAAGTTGCAGCCCATGGTAGGTGCGATCACCAGCGCCAATTCGTCGCTGTCACCGCGATCCTGAGCGACCCGTTCGCGCAGGAATTGAAGTTCATCGAAGTCCTCGTCGATCAGGAAGAGTCCAGCGCGCAGTACCTCGAAAAAGGCACGACGATCCCCCTGTCGGGGACGACGCACGCGTGAGCCCAGAAAGCTGCGAAACGTGGCGAGCCCGTCGGCATCGAGCTCGAGGACCGAGCGCGACAGCCAATTGACCAGCACGGTCCCGGTATCGATCGGGATTTCCAGGGTGTAGTGTGAGGCGCGCAAGTAGGCATCCGCGTGGCGGGAAGTCGGCGGCCGCAATCTATTGGGCCGCGCGGACTTACGCCACCATTACGCTGGCCGAGCAGCATGACACCACGAGACCCTTCTTGGCCGCCATGAAGTTGGCGATACCCGAGAGCAGGTCCTCGACGGTCACCTCAGCATCGCCGCGAATTGTCATCCCGGCGGGGAGGGTGATCGCAAGTTGATTCTCACCGATGCGCTTGATTTTCCACTTTCCGACTTTCTTCTTGCTGCGTTTCTTCGTAGACATGATGTCCCCTTCCCTGTTCGTGCGACAACGAAATGCAGCCGGGAGAGGATGCGCGGTATCAAGTTTCTTGGGTCTGAAGCCTTTCCTGGCTGGCTCGAGGCCGGAGCGCGCGCGTCCTGGCGGCAGCGCCACTGTAATCCCGTTTCATTGCCTCTGGCAACCGCGACAAACAGTCGCTGCATTGCACAAGTGAACCGCACGGATGACGATTGAGTTACGGCGGCGGCGGTGTGCTCAACTCGTGAACATGTCCGCGAGGCGCGGTGGCCTCGACTGGTGGCCTGACATGAATCCGACCACCGTATCGGGCGGTCGACGATTGTAGCCGCGGGTCAGTAGATTGAAGTTGACCGCATCGGCGATCCGATTTCGTGCGAGATCCGCGGCTCGGCAGCACTGAGCGTAGTGTAGGCCCGATCCGCAGCTGCAGTACTCGCGCTCGCCAAACTCAAGCAGTCTTTCGTATGGATGGCAGGGCGCTTGTGCGCCCGGCCATCGGCCGACGGTGCGCAGGTGCAGATGCCGAAGCGCCCAGAGGCTATAAAGATCCAGAAGTTCCACCAGAGGGTCACCCGGAACCCAGGTGTTGTCGTCCGGAAAGAACGCACAGATCGAGCCGTCCGGAAAATTGGTGTGGCGCGGGCCGATCCAGCCGGGAGGCGTGACCAAGTTTGTCCAAAAACCCCAGGAGCGTACGGCGGCGCGCGCGTAGGAAATTCCGGTCAAAAAGAGGGCTGCCTGCCGAATACCGCGCAACAGCGCGCTTTCGGTAAGCAGCCAAAGTCCGTCATCTTCTTGCCAGGAGGTTGAACCGGGGTAGGCCCGGTGGACCGCATCTAGCTCCTCTTGGGGGTAGGGTTTAAGAACTGCGTTGATGAGCGGTGCGGCTTGACCGGCCGGCCATGTTCCTCCGGCCCGTGGCCATGACCCGACCGGTCCCGGTGTCCGCGCTGATCCCGCTCGTGACCCTGCTCTTGAATTTCCTTCGCCTCCATTGAACTTCTCCTCGCCCGGGATTGAAGAGATGGCCGAATCGCTGGGCGCGACAATTCCACCATCGTTGACACTCGGAAAAATTCCGCGATCGAGTTGGTACCCGATGCGCTCCAATGCTGCGCGTGCGCTTAGCTGCAAGGCATCCCCACTCGCCGGGGTGGATCTGATGTGTAATGCTTAAGCCTTACACACAAGGTGAAAAAAAGCGCCTCAGGCATGGTAGCCACCCGGCCATTTCAATTTCTTCAAGTGGCTCGTCACCATCTGCACGCTCACCTCATAGGTGCGGCTCACCTCGTCGTGCGCCAAGCTTTCTCGCTGCCCCTGCAGCATACGCAAGGTGTTCGTCGGCATCAGAATCGCCCCGGCAAATGCCCAGGCCTGCCATTCCGGGTCCTCGTAGGCGCGAAGCCGACCACGCTGAGTCCTTGCGAGCACATCGGTAACCATCAGCCGGCGGCGCAGCACCGGCACGTGCAGGATGGCGTGTCCGATTTCATGGCAGACGGTCGTTCGCGCATAGAAGCTTCTCGGGGCCGGGAACTCGAGCTGCTCCCACACGCCCTCCTCGATCAAGATGACGATCTCGCCGACCCCTTTCGGGTCGGTGGCGCCGTCGCGGTTCCCGATCTCTTCGCGCGAGGCGGGGTAGGCGTTGATGCCAAATATCGGCAATTGTTCATCGATCAGACCCAAGACGTCGAGCGGCTGCGGCGCCTTGAGCGTATCGGGCGAGAATTGCTCGAGAAAGCAGCGGCCGAGTTCCTCGATCGCGTCCATGCTGAGGGGATTCACCGGCGGGACTTCTTCCTCCAGAAAGTTACCCATCGTTTTCCCCCAATATGTTGATCAGCTTCTCGAGATCACCGCGCGAAATGTTCCGTTTTTCGATCCGGCGCGCGAGCGCGAGCGCGAGATCCTGATACTTCGGTGGCGCATCGCGAAGGTCGAGCTGGACGGGGCGTGACTGGGTCGAGAGCCGATCCAGGGCGGCTCGATCGATGGTCGGGACTACTCGAATTAGGGCGTCCCAATGCTCGCTTTTGAGCGGAGGTCGCACGCCCCGCTCCACTTCACCCAAGTAGACTGCCGACAGATCCATTGCTTTGGCCGCGGTGCGGAGGCTGACGCCCGCAATCGCTCTCTGTCGGCGGATGTACCGTCCGAATTCGTGCACCACTGGGTTGGACATACGCAGCTCCGATAAATATCTTGAGTTGACTGTAAGGCTACAGCCTTACAAGATCAAGCGTTACCTTAAAGGGCACCTATCCGCGCGGGAATCGTCCTCCCTGCTCGTCCATAAGGTCGAGGACGGCCCGCAGCCGCTCCTCTAGCGTGGCCGCCAGCCACAAAGCGTCGTTAAGGGCGTCCGCCGGATCGCGCTCGAGCGCGGTTAGAAGCGCCCCTTTCAGCCAGTCGGACGCGGCGGGGTCATCCAGAATTTCCTTCCCGTCGATAGGGGGCGTCGGCATTGGTCTCATCGCGTCGGCTCATCGCGCTTTGGGGTCGGTTTTGGGGCCGGCGAGGGGTCCGGCCGCTTAACTACTTCCTTCAATCTCACCGAGGGCAACGGCTCGCCTTTGTAAATGGAACTGGCCATCGCGCCTTTGACGAGTTGCAAAAAGCGCTCCCGGTCTTGGGGGTTCGCGATGCGTTTGGCAGCAAAGTCCTCCGCTGCGCGAGCGCTCAAAAACGTGGATTTCAGTTCCGGCGCCGCGCGCACGGTTTCGCGAATATCGGCCTGCTCATCGCGCAGGCGCCGCGCGAGCCGCGCACGCTCGGCGAAGAACGTCACCTTCTCCACCACCCACCGCGTGCGGTGAGCATGGCGTTCTTCTTGGGACACGACGCGCCCCTCGCCGTCGCGTTGTCGATGCGTGATCGTCACGGCTTCGCGCCGCACGCGACGTGCTCCCACGAGGTCCCCGACTTTGGGTTTCGTGTCACCGTCCTTCACGGCGCGCTCGATGTCCTTGCCCCAGAGGATTCGCTCGCCGCGGCTCGTTAAGAGCTTCACGTAGTAGGAAGCATCCTCTTTCGCGCGAAACTGATAATTCGCGGGGCCGTGCTCTTTCAAGCGCCCGATGAGGAGTTGCCCGCTGCGCCGCGGATCGAACACGCGCCGGCGCGGCATTGAAGAACCTGATTCATCCGAGTTCGCCACAGGTTCGAATGATCAGCCGCGCGTAGGCTCAGGCTCGCGTTCACGGGGATCGGGCGTTCGCGTCTTCGCCCGTTCGCGCAGCCGCACCGGTGGTAGCGGCTCGCCGCGCGCCACGGACTCGGCGAGCGCCGCGCGCACCTTCGCGACAAACAGTGCGCGGTCTTCGGGGTCACGGAATCGTTTGGCGGCAAGCTCAGCCGCGTGCATTTGCAAGTAAGTGCCGACGAGTTCGGGGTGCTGGCGGATGGCCTCTTTCGCCGGCAAGTTGGTGTCGCGGAGCCTTTCCGCCGCCGCGGCACGTGCCTCGAAGAACTCGCGTTTTTCGATGATCCAGCGGTTACGATGGGTATTGAGGTTCTGCTCGCCAGTGACTTGACCCTCCGCGTCCCGCGTGGGCGTCTTCACGGTCACGGCGTCCTGGCGGACGGATCTCAAGGCCACTTCGTCGCCGGCTTCGGGCTTGGTCAAGGATTCTTTGACGGCCCGTTCCAAATCCACGCCCCAGATCACCCGATCGCCTCGCGACGTTTCCAACTTCACGAAATAGGACATCCCGGCGTGCGGATCGTGTTGGTAGGTGGCGCGGCCGTGATCGACCAGCCGACCGATGACCAGCCCACCGCGGTCAACACCGGCGCCTCGCGCGCTTGGGGCGGCTCTGCCCTCCTCCCCGACCGCCCCTCGCGAGATGGAATCCGCATCCGCTCCTGGGGAGTAGGCCGCGGGCGGAGCCGCGGCCCCCTTCTCGCGCGCGAGGTTCCGCACCAGGTGGCTTTGCTCAAATTCGGTGGGTTTGTAGCCGCGCACCTCAAGTCCCGCGACACTGGCCGCGATCCACACTTCCTTGCGAAAGCGCTCCGTGCCACGGACGGTGATCTCTTGCCATGACCGCGCCTTCGCAATGTCTATGAGACTGCGCACGACTTCGGTGTTCTCACTGTTGGTCGTGATCCGATTGCCGCGGTCCGTGAACGCCCGAGCGCCGTCTGGGAAGTAGTATTTGTTTTTGACCTGCACGAAGCGCTTCGCAATGTCTTCCGGCACCGCACGGGACGCAGCCGCCTTCGGCGGCGCCGAGCGCTCAGCCTCGGGCACTGCCGCGTTCGTTGCTTGGCGCCTACGTTCGCTCTGACGAATCGAGTTCGATGCAGGCACTTTCGCCGTCGTGTTGGTTGAGTCGGGGGTGGCCATGACGATCTCAGCGCTCCCGCAAGGTGCCTAAGAAACTTTCCACCGCGGAGTGCAATTCCTGTGAGGTGAGGCGCTCTCCGTCGGGTTTGTCCGGTATGGTTACTCGGTCAAAATCCACATCGAAATCCTCGAGCGTCAAGGATTCCAATCGATCGATGTCCTCCGCCGTTGCTTCACGCACCACGGGCGGGACCTCCGGCGCTTCCTCGGCGACCTTGCGTACGGACTGAAGCGTCTCGGCGTCGGCCCCGATGTTAAGTTCCATCGGCGGGGTGTCCGGTGTCGCGGGACTTTGAGCCTTAAGTGGGTTCGGCGTCGCTCTTGCCGGTGGTGGAAAAAGGCGCTTTCGAAAGAGGCGGTCTTGGTAGTAGCGGTTCTTGCGCGCCAGGATCGGCCGAATCCCCTCGTAGAAAATCACTTCCCGATCCTTCCCCAGCTCCTTGACTTCCTGCGGTAAGAGGAGCGGCCGTTTCTGTTCACTGATGCTCACACTGCGCCGCCGACCGCCTTTGGTATCGGAGAAATCGAGCGTCGGTTTCGAGTGCGTGCGCGCTTTGACGGTGGTCATGCCGAGCTCATTGGAGATCTCGCCCGCTTCCGCGACATCTTTCGGCGCATAGACGATGCGCACTGCGAGGCTTTTCATCATAGTGTCAGCGTTTTGCGGGCCGTAGATTTCGCGCAGCTGCGAAAATGCCTGCAGCACCAGTATGAGGCGCACGTTGTAGCCCGGCAGATACGCCACGCTCTTGGCGAGGATCGGAATGCGCCCGATGGCGGCCGCCTCATCCAGCAAGAATGCGACTTGATAGATCAGGGCCGGGTTGTGCTCCGGCAGTTCCTTGGTCTGAAGATTCAAGGCTTGCTCGATAAAGAGGTTCAAGAGGGGTTGTAAGAGCGACAGGTCCCCCGGACTGATCCCGAGGTAGATCGACATGGGCGTCATGCGGAGCTTGCGAAGGTCAAAGTCGTTGCGCGAAGTGGCCCGGTCGATCAAGGGATTGGCGAAGAGATCCAAGCGCGAGGTGAAGGTCTTGCGGATGGAGGATGCCGTCACGGGCGCGAGATCAATGATCTCCGAGAGCGCCCTGACGCAGGGCGAGCTTAACGGATACCGTCCCTTCTGCCGCCCTTCGATGATGCGCCGCCAGTGATGTCCGAATCCTTCGGTGTCGGAGGCCATCCCCTGACGCAACACCTCACCCAGCGTCGGTGGCAGCGAGGGCGTTTCGAGCACATAGAGCGTGACGCCCAAGAAGTATGAGCGCGCACCTGCGGACCAAAAAGGATCGGTGCCGGGGATTTCGGGATAGAGCGTGGCGCCGATGCGCTGCACATCGCTGATCCGAAGGTTTTTATCCTTCGAAACATAGCTTAAAGGATTCCAGCATGCCGTGTTGTCATCTTCGGCGAGCGGGTTGAAGAGGTAACAGGCTTGCCCCATACGAGCTCGGAAACCGGCCGTGATCGTCCAGTTCTCGAGTTTTACATCGAGACAAATCACGGAACCCCCAAAGAACAGGAGGTTCGGGATAACAATCGCCGTGCCCTTGTCGGAGCGCGGCGGCGCCGACACCAGCATCCCCTGCTGGCCGGGCAGCACCAAGTACCGCCGTCTCCCGCGACCGGGCCGGCCGAGAAAGAGGCCCGCTTTTGCGAACAAGCCCGCGCGGGCCATTTCGCGGCGCGTCGCGAATCTCGCATCGCCGTGCAAAGTGCGCCTGCGCGGCAGCATCATCGGCAACGCACACAAGGCCACCATCAGGAGCCCCACACCGGAGGCGATCCAAACGCGCTCGCGGATCTCAGCCCGATCGCCGTAGTAGTGCGCATAGCGCGCCACCGTCAAAGGCTCCGCGGTACGGGGGTTCAAATGCGACAGCCACAAAAAGAGGAACCCGGCGAGATATTGCGACAGCGCAAGCGCGAGCAGGCTAAGGGCCGTCGCGCGCAGCGTCACGCCGACCCACGGCGGCGCTTTAAGCGGCCGGGAGCGCGCGGCGTTTGCGTGCGGGATCAAACCAGATCTCCTTGATAAATCGCTGATGCCGCTCGACGCCGAACTGAATCACGACATCGACCAGCAAGTACAAGAGTTGTTTGATATCGGCGCGCGGCAGTTCCTGGCCGCCTTGGGCTTGTTTGACCAAAAGCACGAGCTGCTCGAACGCCAACTCCGCGCTCGCCGCGTGCACGCTGGTGATCGAGCCGGGGTGGCCGGAATTGACGTTGCGCAGGTAGTCGAAGGCTTCCTCCGCGCGCAGCTCCGCGAGCAAGATCCGATCGGGCTTCATGCGAAGACAGGATTCTAAGAGCTGCTTCGGCGTGACGCGCGCCAAGCCCTGATCGTCCTTGGAGTAAAAGAGCCGCACGTGATTGGGATGCCGATCCAATACCAACTCCTGCGCGTCCTCGATTGTGATCAGGCGCTCCTCGCTCGGAATTTCGCGAATGAGTGCCTTGGTCCAGGTGGTCTTGCCGGAGCCGGTCGGACCTGAGACCAAAATATTCTTGCGACTCAAGACCGCCAAACGCATGAAGGCTTCGTAGTCCTGGGATTCCAAGAGCTTCAAGAGTCGGTTCTCGGCGTCATCGAGGGCGCCGTGCGCGCGGCGAGTGGCGCGAAATATGCCGCTCGCCGAGAGTTCCTCGATCGACCAGACCTGATCCGACGGCCGGCGGATGGTGATCGCCACACACCCGGCGCTGGTCGCCGGCGGCAGCACCAGTTGGATGCGCTCGCCCGACGGGAGCGAGGCGGACAGGAGCGGGGATTCTTCATCGATGCGCTGGCGGGTGGAGTTCGCGACCAACTTCGCAAGCCTTTTGCACCAATCGAAATCCGCGAACGGCACTTCTTGGCGCTCCCAGCCCTCACGCGTCTCCACGAACGCCACGCCAGGCTGATTGATACAGACCTCCGTGACGTCGCTTCGGGACAACAGCGGCCGCAGCGCCCGCAAATTCAGCTCGAGCGCCGAGGTACTTGACGTAGGCGCTTCAACGCGGGGTGGATTTAAGCTCATACACCGACCTGAAATCCAAATCCCGGGCTACCAACACCTGAATCCGATCCCCTTGCGCCTTGGTAACGGTGGGCGGGATGTTGATCGTCCCTTTCAAGACTTCCGTCATGACATCCTGCGAGGTCGAGGGGTTGACGATGACGGCACTGCCGCCGCGCGAAGACACGGCGCTCTGCACCGCTCCATCGATGACGGAGATTAAGATCGCCGCGCCAAAGCGCTCGAAGAAATGCCGATTGACCTCCCCGGGTAACCCTGAGCGGCCGAGCTCATCGGTGCCGGGAGAAGCCAAGGGCACAATCACCCCGGTGGGCGTGCGGGCTTCTGTCCAGAGCACAAATACGCGCGCGGCACCCTGGTGAACCTCGCCGCGCGTCTCGCCGACCAACTTGCTGCCGCGCTCGATCAGGACCGTGCTGCCATCAACCCCGAAGGTGTCGGTGGCCGTGACGCAGGTGGTCATACCGGGCAGGGTAGAGTCAATCGCGGTCTCGAGCGTGCAATCGATGAACGCGCCTTTGGGCAACAGCAGCCGCTCGGCCGGCAGCACCCTCGCCCGGGCTGCTGTCGTGGCGCTCGGATGCAAGAGAGCACTCAATGCACTATCGCCGGCGCCGGCACCCGGTTCATCGGGCGGGTTCCGCGCGTCGCCCGCGCTCGCCGGTGCACTCGAGGTGCCTTTGCGAACCTCCGGTCCTTCCGAGACCGCGCCCCCTAAGCGCCGTTCCAAGGTCAGCATCCACGGCGGTTTGACGGCGGGCTGCCTGCCGTACGGCACCGGGGTCCCCGGCGGTGTCGCCGCTGGCGACTCGGGAGGTTGCGGTGGCGCTTCGGGCGGCGGTCCCAACAGTTTGACGATCGGCGCGGCCGGGGGATCGATCTTCCCTAACGACGGCAACGCCATCTCGCCCGCAGCCTGATTGCGCGAGGCGGTTTGCGCCCCGCGTTTCGACTCACCTTGTCGGGCGAACGTGTGCACGTAGTACCAACCGAGAAATCCTATGCCTAAGGTTCCCATAAGTCCCATCGCGAGTAGATTGCTCAAGCGGGACTGCAACGACCGCGCGGCCTGCACGGACGCCGCGCCGCGCTCACCCGCGACCGAATCGGCGCCCTCCTCCTTGAGCTCCTCGCTCATGGATGCGGGTCCTTCCGCGCGCGCGTGACATCCGGCGCGATGGTGCCGGACTTCAAGCGCTCACCGCTCCCCACAAAGCCCTTATTCACAATGCAGCCCGCGAGGCGGCCGCGGCGCACGATGAAGCGCGCGGCCACGCGGTGAATAAGCACATCGCCCTGATCGATGCTGAAGTTCAAGAGCGATTCGCTGCCGTCGTCATTTCGCACGAAGAGCACCGGCAGCTCGCTGCGCGCGGCAAAAGAGAGCCGGGTCTGCACGCCATCATCGGAGGCCGCCGTAGGCTTGATGCTTTTATCACCGCAGAACCAGTAGTCAGAGTTCCGCGGTCTGGCATCGCGCGCCTTGGCGAGCTCCAACTTGAGCCGCTCCTCCTCCGTCAACCCATCCGAACTCGCGAGGGGTTTGGGATACGAGAAGCGCACGGCGTACATGACCGGGTCCGTGGACGATGCCGGCCGTCGCGCGGACACCGAGTACTCGAAGTAGTAACGGCGCTTGGTGGTCGTCACCGCGAGATTCATCTCGGTGGCCGCGACTTTGGGTTTGAGGGTGAGGACATTGGCGTGTGCGCTATAGGTCAGGCCATCCAAATCCCCACCACTTAAAGAGGCGAAGGCCTCATCGGCCTCGAACTCCAAGTCCAGGTGATAGCCCACATACCCATACAGTCGATAGACTTCATCCGCACTGTATACGGCGGTGCGAATGCGCTCATCGACGTGCCCCCGCTCGGGCAGCACTTCCGCCCGTGCGCTGAGAACCCACCAGAACGCCGTAGCGGCGGCAACGGCGAGCCCGTGTGCTATGAATCGCCTCCTCATTCCTGCGCTCACGAAGCGCCTCCGGTGGACTGGTTCGAGGGCGCTCCGGTCGCAGGCGGCGGCGTCTCCACTTCTGGTTCGGGCTTAAATTCCACAACCTTAAAACCCAACGGATTCCAGCGCCGCACTTCGGGGTCAGTGGAAGGAGAAGCGAAGCTATAGCGAATGCTCGCGATCCAGTAGCTGCGCGCTTCCTCGGCGCTGCCCGCCGGACGTTTTCCTTTGAAATAGCGCACTTGGGCCAAGTCCGTGACCCCATCGGCACGCGTGAAGAAACTCACGGAGGTGACCTGGGCGCGAATAGTTGTGCCGTCCTTGTAGGCATTCAACGGTGAGGCGGGATTGGTCTTGTTCCAGGCGGCATACCAGGCTTGGTTGCGCTGCGCCGTATGAAAGGCGCCGCACTCCTGATAGTCGCTTTCGGCGGTGGAGAAATTGAAGCGCTCGCACACCGTCACGTAGTGATCCAGAAAGTAGCGGGTGACGGCTTCGGGCATCGGGGCATTGCCGACATACACTGGCACGACATCGACGAGTCCCGTGGTGTTGTCCACCCGGATCATAAAGGGCTCGACTCGCTTTAAGGGCATGAGCAGCATGATCGCGAGCCCCAACATCATCGTGCAGATCCACCCGGCGCCAGCCACCCACCAGGCTTGTCGGGCACTCCTCCGCTGCATCGCCACCCGATCGGCATCCCAGGAGGCCGCTTCCGAAAGATACGTCTCGAGTGTGTCATCCGGTTTCATGGTGACTTGGCCGCTGCGTCAGGCTTTGCGACGGGATGCGGCGGATTGATCGCCTCCAGATGTTGGTCGCAATCGATGCGCACCGGATGATGGGTACAGGCCGTGAGGAGCGCGAGGAATACACTCAAGAGGACGTTTCTCATGTCAACCTCTCGCGATTGTGTTGGGCCGCACCACGCGTGCGAGCCCCCGCAGGCCTGCGCCGGAACCCCGCGACAGGTAGTAACCCGCTTTGCGCGACAGCGGGTCCCAGCGGGTGGTTTCCCGATCGATCAAGCCCCGTCCGAACTGTCCCGTATGGCGCGATGCGCTACCGAGGCCCCAGGCGAGTGCCGCACTCACCAGTCCAAAGGAGGAGAGCGCCAACCCGCTCGCCAGTCCCGCCGCGATCGGCATGACCTGGCGCATGATGAGAAACGTAAGGCCCGCGGCCATGCACACCCGCACAGCATCGGCAATGGAGATCCCGCCGCCCTGATCCGCAGCCTGCTGCGCGACCGAGGAGACGATCCCCAACATAAGGGCGCTCACCATTACGGTGAGAATCGTGATGAAGGCATAGTTCGCTAGCTGGGCGATCCAGGATTCGAAGAAGCGCTTGGTGGTCTCAAAGAAGAGGAGCGCGATAAAAAACGGACCCAACGCCAACAGAACCGAAAGGGCGATCTTGGAGAGCGCCAAGAGAAACATGGCATAGATCGCGGTCACGCCGACAATGAAATAGACCGAGAAACCGGCCAAGTAGTAGGAGAAATCCCCGTTGAAGATGCCGCCTTTCTGAATCAGCAGGCTCGCCGCATCGCCCCCAGCGAAGATGATCTGATCGATGATGCCGACCGAGTCGTAGGCGCCGATGACGCCGGCGGCCAGTTCGCCGGGGGAGCGAAAGAAGGTATCGACGATGAGGTCGTTATACAGCCACAGATTCAGCGCTCCCCCTAGGATCACCACCAACAAAATAATGCGTTTGACGCCGGTGGCGAACGGTTCCTCGATCTTGCCGGTGAGCTGCAGGTAGCCCCAGATCATCACGTACACCGTCGCGAGCGTCGCGATCGCCGGGGTAACCAGCGCTGCGATTTTCGCGGTGTTGGTCCCAACGTAGGTTGAGAGCATCCCATCGAGCCAAGTCGAGAAGGTCGCGAAGAATCCCATGAGAGCTCATTCCTTTGGCTTGTCTGGAAGTTTTAAGGGCGGCAGGGTCCTTAAGGACCCGATGCTCGCTCGGCGCTCCGCTTCTCGCGCATTCACGCAGTCCGGTGATGCCCCCACCGTCCCGGGATCATTCGCACAACTCCTCATCTCGTTCGCCCGCAAGCGCGCGTCTTTCCCGTACACCTCGACCGTGTGCGCAGCCCGATCCGGCGCCGGTGCGCAAGAAGCGGTGCTTAAGATCGTGACAACGAGCCCTAAACATATCCGCCCACTTTGCGCACCGGGCCGAAACCCTCTATTCAAATTCCTCAAGGCAGCCGCAACGGAGCGAGCGTGCGCAATGATCCGACGCTTGCCACGACTTGCTCGCTTGCGCTTTGCCGGCGTGCCCACTCCTGTGCCTGGGCGGCCTGGTACAGCACGTTTAATTTCGTGCTCTCGTTCTGCAGCATCCCGTGCTCAGCCGAGATGCGCGCCTGAAGTTCCAAGATCCCTTTCTGATCGGTCGCCGTTGGGATGGCATTGATCAATTGCTGGATTGAGGAAAATCGCGCGCTCGCATTGGAATACGCCTGCTGACTCGCCGTTTGCAACAGCGCCGAATTGTTGCGGGCGTTCGTCAATTGTTGTTGTTCGCTCGGGGAGAGCGCCGCGACCTGGGCCGGTGTTAATACTGCATTGGTCGTGATGTGGCTCTGAATGCCAGGCGCCAAGGCGCTCGCGAGCTGATTGAAGTCAGAGACTAAGTAATTACGGTCGACGCCGGAGAGCAGGCTCTGCATCCCGCGATTGCCAGTCATCGATTGATATTGGGCTTGGGCCTGGCTCAACTGATTCTCGGCGGTCTGAATCGCCTGCTCCATCTTCGCGAGTTGCTGGATGAGCTGCGCGATGGCGCCGACATCCACCACCGCCCACTGCGCGTTCGCACGAGGGCAAAATCCCATCAGCGCCAATAGGGCAAGAACAATCATCGGCACGTTGCGTTTCATCCGTTGTCTCCTTTAGATTTTCGCTTGGCTTCTGAGTTAAGTGGATCGCTCGAAGAGCGGCAGCCAGATCGTGGGATCGGTTCCCACCTGACCCATGATCGAATAGAGGCGCTCCACGGAGGAAGCGCGCCCGGAGATCACGGCCAGCGCCGCATCGAACCCTTTCAAATCCAACTGACACACCACCGAGTAGTGTCCCTGTTTGACCAAGAACATCCGGGAGCCCGGCTCTAGCTGTTCTTTCAGGAGCTTGAACTCGCGCTCGGAGAGCCCGAAGCCGTCGATGTATTCGGGCGCATTCGCGTCGGAATTCGGAAACAAAATCTTGGTCGGAGTCTGTTCAATGATGGTGCGACTGATGGCGCTGCCCAAAGCATCGCTCGGACTTTGCGTCGCGGCGCACAGCACGCCATTTAACTTGCGCCACACTTTCAAGCCATCTTTCGCGAACTGCTCAAACGCGGGGTCCGCCAAGAGCCGCGAGAATTCATCCGCCCAGCACACGAAGCGCCGACCATCGAGAAGCGTGCGA
>Ga0210384_10002113_pt1 | contig 24906 bp, 19 predicted proteins | sample IncBWH2MmetaG_FD_160574 | JGI IMG/M metagenome (GOLD analysis project Ga0210384, IMG submission 160574) | Forest soil microbial communities from Barre Woods Harvard Forest LTER site, Petersham, Massachusetts, United States - Inc-BW-H-2-M | ecosystem: Environmental > Terrestrial > Soil >...
ACAAAAAAAGGAATGGAGGTCACCCGGTCTCTTTCTCCGGAGCCGGAGTCAAAACCCGAGGCGACCGTCTCCCAGGAATATGCGGAGCGCGGTTTTTCTTTTTTGCAGCTTCCCTACACTCGGGCGGAGGTGCTGGGCATCAGCAAGCTTTACCCGGCCGATAAGCGCCAAGTCTATCTCGGCCGAGAGGCGCGCGAAGAGACCGTGAAAACCGAAAACCTGGGGGACTACCGCTATATTCATTTCGCAAGCCACGGATTCGTCGACGAGAACCAGCCCGCGCGCTCCGGCATACTGTTCTCGCGCGACTCCCAATCCACCGAAGACGGTGTGCTGCAAATGGGAGAGATAATGCGCTTGAAAATGAATGCGGATCTAGTGACGCTTTCCGCCTGCAGCACGGGCCTGGGCAAGCTGGTGACTGGCGAAGGGATGCTGGGTTTGACGCGGGCCTTTTTCTACGCCGGCGCGCGTAATGTCACCGTGAGTCTCTGGAATGTAAACGATTCGTCGACTGCAGCACTGATGAAAGCCTTCTACGAAAATCTCAACCGGGGATTGTCAAAAAGCGCGGCCTTGCGCCAAGCGAAGTTGGTCCTGTTACGCGGCAAGGAAGCCGCATGGCACCATCCTTACTACTGGGCAGCATTTGTTCTGGTTGGCGAAGGCCGGTGAACGAAGGATTGCCGCAAATGCAGGATGGAAAACACAGAGTCTGGTTAAAAATTTAAAAGGCAAAGTGTGAAAGTGTAATCCTCGATGCACATTCAGTGCTGCCTGATAAGGTGTGGCCGAACATGCCGGATTCAGCGATACAGAAGCGATCGCAATCCTTGATTCTGGCTTACACGCAATTGGTTGCGTCAGAATGGCACTGGCCACACCAGAATGCCGCGGAACGTGGTAGCAGGGCGACCCACGGGAATAAGATTGTCGCCCCCGCGTTGAAGATTAGGAAGTCCCAGCAAGGCGCTTCGCCGCGGTCCTGCGGCCTTCGAGGGCAGTCAAGCAAGCTCGAAGAGCGCAAACCCAGCAAAGCGCGCAAGCGGGATGGCTACGCCTTCATTCGGCAGCAGACGACAATAATAAGTCCTGCCTTCACATTCGTCTTGGTTTTCATGGCCTTCTCCTCTCGTGAATTTCCAAATTGGCGTGTTTGCCGCCGGCCTGCCCTTCTTGCTACTTTCTTGAATCAATGCTGTCTCTTTCCGCGTCGAGCCTTCACCACACCGTAGGTGCAAGCTGAAGGCCAACCATTGGCCGGACACTGGATTGGCGCTCTTTGGGCCCAAAGGCATTCGGGCGATTGGAGATAGAAGAGAAGGCCGAACCTCCCCGTTCATCGCCACAGGCGCGCCGAGGCATATCCTTTCTGTCCGAGCCTATCTTTTCGGATACAGTTGATGGTCTGGTTGCTCAGCGCTTCGAAAATCGCTCCATAGACAACTCGCTGCAATCGCAGCGAGCAAGGATGACTGTTAACTTGCGAGCGGGCGTTAGTCATCATCGGGGTCGGTGGGAGGACGCTTGTCGTTGATGAAGAAGGCGGCTTTGATCGCTGCGGGGATCGCCTGGAACGTGACGGGCGTATGCGTAAGGTTGAAACAATCGGAAAGGTCGTCGGCTGGAGTGTCCGCGTACCCGAGCGAGGGCAGATTATAAGTGGTCTCGATGAATTTGAGGATGCTGCCAAAGTCGTGTGTGGTGTGAGAAATGTAAGCAGTCTTGGCGTACGGTGACACGACAATCAGCGGAACGCGGAATCCATAAACATATCCCGACCCCCAGCTAACACCGTCGTTGATGACCTTGGGTGCGACGTGATCGTACCAGCCTCCCCAATCGTCCCAAGTGATAATGATGGCGGTGTTTGCCCAATACGGGCTATTGCCAATCCCGTTGACAATCGCGGATACCCAGGAGGGTCCGCTGCCGTCGTTGGCGACGGCGTGATCGGAACTGAGACCGTTGGGGATGACCCAGCTCACGTCTGCGAGTTGGCCGTTGGCGATGTCCACCAACACTTGCGATTGCGGGATTTTCACGTTGTTCATCCAATCCGGCCCGGTGCAGGTGAGCTGGCCGTTGACGGCCTGCTGCTGGCACATGTGCTGAATGGCGTCAGGCCCGGTCCAGATGGAACCCGCGGAAGGCGCGTAGTAGCGCCAGCTCACGCCCTTGGTATTGAGGAGATCGGTCAGCGTGGGATGGTCGAAGCAAGGGTACTGCGGCGCCGGTTTGGTTTCGCTTCCAGTAGGATCAATCATCTTGACCCGATTCGTCAGCGCAGCGATGCATCCGGCGGGGCTCAGGCTAGGATTTTCGGCCGCGAAAAGATTGCTGGCCGTCGTGGGAGCGGAAGTACCGGAAATGATGAACTGGTGAGCCGGAAAGCTTGGACCCTGGTTGGTCTGAAACATGCGGTCGCCAAACGTGTACTGTTCAGCCAGCGCGAAGTAGGGCTGAACGTCGGCTGGTTTGACATACATGTATTGAGGGTTGGGATGAGCGTTGGGAGGGCAATTGGCAGCCGGTGAGCAGGGGATCAGGTTCGCCCCGTCCATCTTGCCGCCGTCGTACATGGAAACGAAAGCGGCATTGGCGTGGCTGAGATCGTAGTTTTGAGGGCTCGAGCCGGTGGTGCCCAGGTCGATGGGGCTGAGCGGAATGGTCTGGCCCATTGAATTCAAGCCGCTGCTGGCGATGTCGGCACCCCGGGATATCAGAACGGGATCTTGGAACAGATTGTCCGGGGTACGGTTTTCTTGAAAGATTACGACAATGTGCTGGAGCACAGCCGCCGTTGTCAGAGTCAGCGTCTGAGAGCCGTTGCTGGGAGCCAAACTCTTGGCGTCGCTTCCGGTGACGGTGATGGTGTAGTTGCCGCCGGGCGTGCCGGTCGAACTAGCTACGGTCAGCGTGGAAGTGCCTGGGGTTGCGCCAGTGATCGTCACCGCAGGCGGGCTGAAGGAACAACTGGGAGCCGGGGTGCCGCCGCTGATCATGCTGCACGAAAGGTTGACGCCGCCCGTATAGCCATTCGCCGGAGTCACAGTGATGGCGGAGGTGGATGTGTTTCCAGCGGTGACGGACGCTGGGTTCAACGCCGTGGCACTGAGCATGTAGCCAGGCTGGCCCGTTGGCCCCGTTGACGAGCCTGAGTTGCAGCCGTTTAAGAAGAGCAGAAGGGCGCCCAGGCTGAGGAATGCAGCGGACACAAATACGGGACGCAGGGGACTCATAGAAGGACCTCCTCGCAATTAGCGGATTGTACTTCGCCGAATATCAACACGGCTGGCGATGAATTCACTCGCACAAAGCGCACTTTTCCTGAGTCCATCTCGCCAAACCAGAGAGCCGGGTCCTGGGCCCCCTGGCGGGCTAGTTTCCGATAACGGCACAACTTGTCAACCGCCTCGGTTTGACTGAGGTCCAACTCGCCTTTAACATCCCCACTGATGAACCACGCCAGGATCGGTTGAATGGGCACAAGCTTGTCGAATATAAGGGAAATTCAGCTTTGGACCGACGATAGCTATCTTGAAAGCCGGCTCACAACGCTATGGAGGGAATGGGAGTGGAGGACCGGTCGGAGCTCCCTCCCTCGCTTAACGTATGCGAGGCACGCTCGCCGGTCGGCTCTGCTACCAAAAAAGGGGGACTTCAATTTGATCAACGGAATTGCGATTTTTCTTCTTCTATCGAGCCTGGCTACGGCGGCGCGGCACGGGGATGAAGTAAAGCGCCCGCGTATTCTCGGCATTTCTCATATGGCGTTGTTTGTCAGCGACTTGCAGAAATCTCGCTGGTTCTATGAGGACTTCCTTGGATACGCAGAGCCTTACAATCTGAAGCGCGACGATGGATCGGTTCGGATCGCGTTCATCAAGATCAACGAAGACCAGTACATCGAGCTGTTTACTGACACGCCAAAACAGGAAGGCCAGCTGAATCACATCGCTTTCTACACCGATTCCGCTGAAGGCCTGCGGGCATACCTTGCTTCGCGGGGCGTCAAGGTGCCGGCTAAAGTCGGCAAAGGCAAGATTGGAAATTCGAACTTCAACATTGCTGACCCCGACGGCCATACCGTGGAGATCGTCCAGTACGAGCCGGATAGCTGGACAAGGCGCGCAGAGGGAAAATACTTGCCCGATACACGGATTTCGGCGCACATGGCTCACGAGGGCGTGACTATCGGTGCGCTCGATCCGTCGGCGAAATTCTATGGCGGCATTCTCGGTTTCCAAGAATTCTGGAGAGGCAGCTCGTCCGGCAAGGTGCTGAGCTGGGTCAATATGCGAGTTGCAGACGGGCAGGACTATCTCGAATTCATGCTGTACGCAAAGCCGCCCGATGCCAGAGAGATGGGCGTCAAGAACCATATCTGTCTGCTCACACCCGATGTCGAAAAAGCGGTTGCCGCCCTCAAAGCCCGACCAGCGGCAAAAGGTTATACAGCGCCGATGGAGATCAAAGTGGGCGTCAATGGAAAGCGTCAGGCAAACCTGTTTGATCCGGATGGGACTCGCATCGAGCTGATGGAGCCAAACACAATTGATGGTAATCCGGTGCCTCCGTCTGCAGCTCCGCCGCCAAAATAGGCCAGGAGTGCGAATCGGGCTGTCGCGCGCACAGGGAAGGGTTGCTTCAGAAAAGTTTTGCTCTGAGCAAACCTACGCAGCAAGACTCTATATCTGATACCAGAGCACATTGCACCGCCGAGATTTTGACCGGGCGTTTTTCACGTGGTTCAAAGACCGTAGGCCACAGAACGAAGCTGCGTTGCGAGCTGAGCAGAACAAGAACGGAATAATCCATTTGCAGGACTCTGCCATCATTGCTCTAGCCGTTCTAGTCATTGCCGGTGGAGCCTACAAGGTCGTTCGTTTTTCGAGACGCCTATCGGACAAACGGGGCGCCCTTGTCCGGTAACGCGCGCGGGCACTTGACCCGCCGGGAAGCACCGACGAGGTTAGGATTTCGTCGCCAGCTTTGAGCGGCCAGTTGGACAGCACAGTCGTCACGCCTTCTGCGCCGTCGCGAAGCAGCATTTTAGCTGGCATAAACTGGCTGCGGCGCTTTGGACACTGCCGGCTACGGGTGCTCAATCGGGGGCATGCGCAGCTTGGGGTTGCTGGACTGAATGTAGCCAGTGACTTTGCCGGAGACGTCGCGGGTGAACTTGAGTTCCTCGGCTTCGCTGCCATCCTCGCGGACCTCGCGGAAGATGTCGCCGCCTTGGGGTTTGAAGAATTCGAGACCGGCGACGGGGTCGTTGTTGGGTAGAGACAACGAGACGAGCCCGCCGGCCCATGGGAGCATGACGGATTCCGCTACCCATGGCTGACCGGAGTAATGGCCGGCGTAGGCTTCAAGATCCACACCTGGGGCAGGAGCCGGCCCCTTGAACTCGTAGCCTTTGCTCTTGTCGAGGATCGCGAACACCACAGGTGCAAAGGCGGCGACGCGGTCGGCGGCGTTATCCATGAGTACGACCCCGAGTTCGTCTTCGAGGCGAAGCATGAGCACGGTGTGGTAGCCGGGGCAATCGCCCGCGTGACCGACGTACGCGTGGTTGTCCCTGTGCTGGATCGCGAAACCAAGGCCCCAACTGGTCTTCCAATCGGGATCCATGAATTGGACACGCTGCATTTCACGTAGGGTGGAGGCCTTGAGTACGTCGGGCTTGCCGGTGCGGAGAAGACGGAATTGCCAGGAGGCGAACTTGGCGAGATCCTGCACAGTGGAGGTATAGCCTGCGGCGGGCGTAATGCCTCGGGTGTTGAAGGGTTTCAAGAGGTCGCGGCTGCCGTCGCGCTTGAGGGCTCCAGAGCCCACGGCGAGACGCGTGCCGTAGAGGTCCATGGGCATACTTGTGCGGGTATCTTGCAGCCCGATGGGGTCGAGCACATGGGTCTTCGCGTACTGGATTCTGTGCGATTTGGCGCTCGTTCTCTGGTTTCGACTTCTTTCCCAAGTCTTTCCCGAAAAGAACTCGCAACCCCACGGCACGAGTATCTGCCTGAGGCGATGGTTGTCCAAATGAGACAACCGTTGTATCAAATCCCAAGAACTCCGTATCTGGATAGCCTCCGGCCATTCGCAAGGTGGCTTGATACAGATCCTCGAGGCCGTACCACCAGCTCAATCAGCCACGATCTCGGACCCAATCACATCTATGCACGACGGTTCGACGAGTCCAATGTTGTGTGCATTCGCGTTAGCGAAATCGATCCGAGCATCGCCGATGCACATTCTCGGGGGAACGAGTGCCTTTATTGGTCGAATCGGCCGGGTCCGAATCTCTGCCAAAAGTGGTTGCAAGCATTCGCGGGCAAATTGGAATGTGGGTGCGTACGTGCGAAATCTGCCATCGACCTGCCTATTCTTGCGTCTACAGGCGTTGCAAGATAGGCGTGGATCTCGCCCGCATGGGGTCCGGTGTGCACCGTTGCCATACCCGAGATTTGTCCGCGCTCATTGATATTGCTAGCCGAGATTATGAAGAGGTTGGAATCCGCGGGAATTAGCGTGTTAAGGTCGGTCATCACACGATTCTGCCAAATGAAGCCGTGGGACCAGTTGTTGCTGGAGTCAACGTTGTTTCCCACCACTTGGCCCCGGTTGTTGATGCCGGTGGCGAAGGCGGCATGGTCTCCCGGCAGAATGCCGAGGATTGTGAGTGCGCCGTCCGGCTGCCAAAGAGCGGCTACGTAGGTTGTGCCATCAACGCTGCGGACTTTCCCAACAATTTGGCCCAGGTTATTAATGGCGAAGGCGAAATTGGAACGTGCATGTCCGGTGTCCTGAAGAACGAAGGCAGTGTTGTTTTTCCACAATACGGCGTGAAGCGCCGTGGTGCAGTTTCCCGAGTAGCCCACGGCTTGGCCTTGATCGTTGATCCCGTTTGCGAAACCGTCTGGATCGGTACCTACCAGGGGAAGAGCGTGGGCTTGGCCTTTCTCCCACAATACCGGCACTTCAATAGGGGCAGGCGGGCATGTGGGGTCAGCGTTAGCCGTTTCCGCAAATCCCACGACTTCTCCGCGGTTATTGATTGCGCTGGCCTGCCCGTTATTGCCGCCCACTGTCGGGAGAGCGCTCATGTGGCCGTCTCTCCAAAGAAACGGAACGCAGGTAAGGTGTGTGCCGAAGCCGCAAATGTCTTCGCCGTTCGGATCTAGATCAGCTGTTTCGGACATACCGACGGCTTCCCCGCGGTCGTTGATCCCGCCCCAGTTGATCCAACTGTTGCCGTCGGGTTTTCCAAGCGTGCCGAGGTCGATGTTGAATCCGTAGATGCTTATCACCGCGCGGCCCCTTGAAACTGTCGTACCCATATTATTCTCGGGAGGGTTCACGAACCCATCCATGTTCTCCGCCCAGCCCTGGTTATTGAGGCCCATGGCCATGCTAAAGTTGTCTTTGCTGTTGTTAGTGCCCAAATCAGTAATTTTGTATCTGATTTGTGCGCGCGCATCGCTAAAGCAACCCAGAACAATCGTCGTAACCAACAGTATCCAGAACTTCCACAACTGTCTAAGCGTATTCATATGTTCTCTTTTCCTCCGGTGAAAGCCGCCGTGCGAGATGACTGGCGATGAGGTCACGTACCACTCGGCGTTCTAGCAGTTCAGCGCAGAGTCGGCTCACAACTCCACGAAATTCCTGCTGAGTAACAACTGAGGAAGCATGGGGTGTTCCACATTCAAAACGATTACGTGACACAACAGGTTCAAGCCTTCGGTCCTCGACGCAGAGTGGCAGACTAACAACCTTTTGAGACGACCCCAAAACAGCGTGAGCTGCTGTTTCTCCAACTTTTCATACATACACTGGCGAGAGGTTACGAAATTCGAGACCGTCGAGTCGCCAGGAGTTAGACATTCCGCTTGATTTTCAAACGGTTTAACATACATACAAGTCGGTATGTTGATTGCTCACGAGAAAAAGCGAAAGGCCCGTGATCCGCAGCGTACACGGGAACGCTTGCTGCAAGCGGCCTTTCGAGAGATCCACAGATCCGGCTTTCAGAGTGCCAGCATCGATACAATTCTCGCCGCTACCAACGTCACCAAGGGAGCGCTCTACTATCACTTCGAGACCAAGGAAGCCCTGGGCATCATCATCGATGATTATCGGGCTCAAAAAAAATCCCTCCGACACTGAGAGGCTTGCAAGAAAGACCATCGCCCAGTTCTCAAAACTTGCACAAAAGAAAAAGGCCGGAACCCTGGATTCCGAGTCTGGGACAAAAAGGGAGACGCGCTTTGCCCGAGGATGGGGCTTCCTAGCTACACGAAAGTCGTGTACACTGAATCCGTATGAAGAACATTACCTTCAGTGCAGATGATCAGCTGATTGAGCAAGCGCGCCTGTTGGCCAAATCCCAGCATAAGACGCTCAATGCAATGTTCCGCGAATGGCTGGAACAATTTACAGCACGAAGCGGCGGCACGCAGGAGTTCGACGCTCTGATGAAGCGCCTGAAGCATGTACAGGCGGGGCGGCGCTTCAGCCGGGACGAGATGAATGAGCGCTAGGTTCTTTCTCGATACAAACATCTTCGTATATTCCTTCGACGCGAGTTCGCCGAAGAAGGCTGCGGAAGCTCGGAAGCTGATCAGAAGTGCAATCGAGACGCGCAGCGGCATTGTCAGCTATCAAGTGGTGCAAGAGTTCTTTAATGTTGCTCTGCGTCGTTTCTCAAAGCCCATGAGTGGTGTCGACGCAGAACAATATTTGTCGACCACGTTTCGTCCACTCCTGTCAGTGCACTCCTCGCAAGCTTTGTATGGAGAGGCGCTGCGGATTGGAACCAGGTTCCAGTTGCATTGGTATGATTCGCTGATCGTCGCTTCTGCAATCGAAGGTCAGTGTGTAGTTCTTTACAGTGAAGACTTTCAAGATGGACAGCAGATTGGAAGCGTCACGATCTCCAACCCCTTTGCTTGACAGAAGGACGCTCTTGGGAATCTCCACCCGATGGCGAACAAAGCAACGGCTTAGAGGGAGCATCCTCCAAGCCGTTTCAAGTCATTCAAAAATGGTTGCGGGGGCTTGCAACCATCCGAATTGGTTAGTCCTGCCTTTCCGGTTCGAATTGATTGAATCAGCCGCCTAGCCGTTGGGTGGGTCGGTCAGGCCTAGAATCCACCTGCCAATCACAGCGTTTGCAGCGTTTCGCGGTAGCCTTTGTGGACAATTGCATCCTCGACGCACTTCCATTGAGCAGATCGGCGCTTAACACTCTACAGATCCTCAGTCGGAGGTCTGGAGGAGCCTTCCAAGGACCGGTCAATCGATTGAATGTACTGCCGAGGGGCCACGCTGAGGATCCGTTTAAACAATGTGCTGAAGGCTGCTGGATTGTCGTATCCGAGATCGGCTGCTGCCTGGGTTACGGATGCTCCTGCCGTCAGCTTTGGAAGCGCTGCAAGAATGCACGCTTGCTGTCGCCATGCCACAAAGCTAAGTCCTGTTTCTCGTCGAAACAGCCGGGTAAACGTACGACGCGTTAGATGCAGTGAACTGGCCCACTCATCGATCCTTGCATGAGCTTTGGGAGACGCTGAGAATTTGAGGCACCGGCGTGCGAGAGCCTTGTCCGTGGGCAATGGTAGAGAGAGGGGCAGTTCGCGAAGCCGTTCCACCTCATATCCGATGAGCTTCATAATGGCTGCTGAACGCCCCTCGCGATCATATTTGATCGGCAACGCCACGGCCTCTGCCATGAGGCTGCGCATAAGCGAAGAAATGGCCACCACGCGACAGCGATCAGGCAAATCGGGAAACATACCTGTATCGAAATAGAGACTCTGCATCTCCACCACACCCTGCATTCGTAGTTCATGCCGGACGCCTGCCGGGATCCACAGTGCTCGCCTGCAGGGGACTAGCCACGTTCCGTGCGAAGTGGAAGCCATAGCGAGGCCGGACATCGGGCAGAACAGCTGGCCTCGTTGATGAAGATGGGCCTGAACGTGGTGCGAGTCCGTGAACGTCTGGCACAACGCGATGATTGGCCGCGTATCGGTGAAGTACTGCTCGACACGTCCAATGACTCTTTCTTGGCCCATTCGCATAGATTTTTGTCCCGCCTCAGGTGGCGGGCCACATCAATAACAGTATACCGTCGATTTAGCTGAGGAATCGCCCCGACAAAGCGATCCCGTTAGCGATGGTCACACGCCTCACGGGGAGGGGCCATGAAAGAAAAACGACAACATCTTCACCTTTTTGTATGCATGAAAACTCGTGAAGATGGGCGACCCTGCTGCGCCTACCAGGGGGCCTCCATCGTTCTCGACGAACTGCGGCGGCAGATTTTGCAACGAGGAGAGCAGTGCTCCCACATCGATGTCCGACCGAGCAGTTGTCTTGACCGGTGCGAGGACGGTCCTGTTGTGATGGCGTTCTACGGCCGACTCGCAGAAGAGGCCACTCCGAGCAGAGAGCTTATCAAGGAAAGCCTGGATGATGCTGCATTCACATCCACAGCGGTTTCGGCCTGCGACGTTTCAACAATTCTCGACACAGTTTTGGAAGGCATTGACTGCGGCGAACTCACCCTATGTCGCGCAGGCATTGGCGTGATCGAGAAGTCGCGAAGTGAACTGAGGGGACTGAAATGTGGATTGTCAAGATAGCACTTCACCGGCCTTATACATTTATCGTGCTGGCGCTGCTCACTGGTGCGCATCTCCCGATCGTAAATCGCAATGCTTGCGAAGGAAAATGCGATTGCGTGGAAGTCTGCCCGTATGATGTTTTCCAGGTTCGGCGCATCGAGGATGAAGATTTCCCTCCGGGGAAAACTGAAAAGCCACGTTCGTGGCCAGCTATCCGCTTACATATCACAGGCGAATCTCTGCCAGGCATGTGGACCGTGCGTGGCGGCTTGCCCGGAAAGGGCAATCAGCTTGATTCCGAATACCAACTCACGAGAAATCCCAAAGTGACAACTGTTCCACTAAGAAAGAGGTTTCCCATGCCAAACAGAAGCTCTCAGAGCCCGATCAAAGATGCGCGTATTCGTGCCGTTATCAACCGGCTTGTCGAAACGCAGGGTCGCCCGCCAAGCGGTGGTCCGCACAACGACCCAGCCGCAAGTCTTGATCCTTACGTCTACCCGGAATACGGTTTTTCTATTGTTCCTGAGCAAGGCGAGCTGATCTATCTGCTCTGCCGCAGTATCTGCGCGAAACGGGTCGTTGATTTCGCGACCTCGGTTGGCTTTTCAGCTCTCTACTTTGCGGCAGCCATTCGTGACAACGGTGGTGGCACGGTAATTGGCTCAGAACTCGTTCCGGCGAAAATCGCGACTGCGAAGAGCAATCTGGCCGACGCCGGACTTTCCGCCTATGTTGAAATTAGGGAGGGAGACGCGCGGGTGACTCTTAGCAATCTTGGCGGTGCTGTTGATTTTGTTCTCATTGATGGTTGGCCAGTTTCCCAAGAACCTTCGCTCGCGCGTGAAGTTATCCAGGTCGTGGCTCCTCAAATTCGTATTGGGGGCTACGTGTTGAACGACAATGCAGAACCAGATTTTCTCGAATTCATTCGCGATTCGGCCAACGGCTTTATCTCCGTGAATCTCCCACTTAAAAGTGGTACTGAACTCTGCGTGAAAGTTTCTTGATCTGGCCATTAGCTCGCTCGCACGGTTCGAAACATCAATCGCGAGGAGCACGCTCGTACGGAAGAGGAACCGGTATAGCTGACACGTTGATCCAAAATGTCTCCGACACTGCATTTTGGATCGCCCACTTCAGCGCCCTGGAAACCGAACGGCCTGGCGACTGATCCTGGGTAATTCCAAATTTGCAGTATCAAATTCGGATGGTTGCGCGTAAACGGAACTCATTGAAGCGACGGCAGTTTGGTTGCGGAGGTCAGATTTGAACTGACGACCTTCGGGTTATGAGCCCGAGCTTCAAACTCGCAGGTTCGTGCAATCGGAAACCTCGAAATCCACGGTTACGGCGTTACGCGGACAACCATTGTACAGTGTGCGATATTGCGACGTATCGCATCCTCCATCTTTCATGCTCAGCGTTCTCATCTTATCGTCCGCGATCCTCTGCCTTTTGCTGTCGCTGCGGTGCGTTGCTCAAGATTTCAGGACGTGCCACTTTATCGTGGAAAAAATGGAAATAGCCTGCGAATCTCTTCCTCACTGGGCTGACGTCCGTATTCGGTGATTTCAAAGGCCTCGACGTGCTGAATGCTAGCTGCTTCCGCCCCATAGCGTTTCTCGAGTGTAACCGGCCATGTAGGAGCCCCTTTTCGCACCACCATCGGTTGCGCCGCCAGCCATTTCTTCCTATCAATGGCATTCTTAGGTACCTGATCAAGATTCCCGGTAGTCCATGGCAACCATTCATAAAACTGTGAAACATGCGCGTCCAGCATATCGATCTTCTTCTGGAACACATCGTCGATCGATACCACAATATCCGGCCGGAACGGCTGCGGACTCGTGAAGTGGTCGCTGTAGTACAGAAATACGGGGTTCCGAGGCAGGGGCGGGGTATCTTTAACGATGTTGGGCACGATGACCATGTACGAAGCGTCCTGCACCAAAACACCCGTGTATCGGTGGTCCGGATGATAGTCGTTGGGGCGTGGCCCAATCACGACGTCCGCCTTCCACTGACGGATCTCGCGGATGACTTGCTCGCGGACATCTAGCGCAGGCAAGAGCTTACCATCATGGTTGTCGAGCACCTCGTATTCGATGCCGATGCGTCGGCCGGCTTCCTGCGCTTCTGCGCGGCGGCGCTTGGCGAGTTCTTCTCCTCCTTGAGTCTGGTGGCCCGCGTCACCGTTGGTTAGCGACACGAACTTCACCTTAAAACCGAGCGCTGCATACTTGGCGGCCAGGCCTCCAGCGCCGAGATCGCAATCGTCCGGGTGCGCGCCGAAAGCAATGACGCGTACAGGTTCATGCTGCGCGGACGCAGCAGGGAAGAACGGTGTAGCTAGAAGCCACGCGGCCCATACCGCACAATGAACAACTACAGCCAAGCGACGGTGCCGGAATGATTTCAGCATGCGCAATTACCTCGGGCAAGATCATACGTTGGACTGTGCGATCTCAATTAGGACTTCCTCTGTGGGCTTCGGAGACGGAAGGCCGCCCAGCTGCCACGCCAATACCGGGGCGAACAATACATCCGGCTAAACGCTTGTGCATCGAAATGAATCGACCCATTGAGTCAAAAAGCGAGCCTACTCCCCATTCGGGATTGGTCTGGCGAAACCAAGTGTATGTCCAATAGCAAAAAGCAGCAGAAGAACAGAAGCGATTCGATAGAGCAGAGGCGCTTCCTATCTTGCCTCCAGAGGTCATCCGGCGGCACTGTACGCCCTTCGCCATATAACGGGCAATCCGAAATTGTTCCGGGCCCGAGGTTCGTTTATGGGGAAGTGCTCACCGGCGTGGACCGTGAAGGTGTCTCGCAAAAAGAACGGAGCTGGAGAAATCGTTGCGAACTCGTAAAGCACTGGCCCGAAACTTCTAAATCGCTTCGCCGCCAGTTGTGGCGGGGCACCGCTGGGCATTATTAAGCAATACATCGAGCAACAAAAGACCCCGCTCTAGCGGGCCTCATATCCCCGTCCTAAAGGTCCGGGGCTTTACGGCACGAGGGGTAAGGTGTTCGTGTTAACGATTCGTGACAAGATGGCGTCCTGCTACCTGGAGCTTCTCCATGTCTAAGCCAGCACACGAGCATGATCTTTCCCGCCACAACAACGGAACTCTTCTGATGCTCTTGTGCACAGCTCTTGTCGGAGCTTTCGGCACCGCTTTTCCGCAGGAGAAACTAGACCTCGACGCCGCCAATCGCATACGCGATGCCGCCCTCAACCACTCTCAAATCATGGACATGGTCGGATATCTCACCGATGTCACCGGTCCGCGCTTGACTGGCTCGCCCAACCTCAAGAGGGCCGAAGAATATGCCCGCGACAAACTTCGCGAGTGGGGCCTAGCCAACGCGCATCTGGAAGCCTGGGGACCCTTTGGCCGCGGCTGGTCGCTCGAGGGTTTCACCGCCAACGTCCTCTCGCCCAGCTTTAGCCCGCTCATCGCCTATCCCAAGGCCTGGAGTCCCGGCACGAGCGGCACCATCCGGGGTGAAGTCGTTTTTCTAGACGCGAAGACCACCGCTGACCTCGACAAGTACAAAGGCAAGCTCAAAGGTAAAATCGTTCTCTTCTCCCCAGCACGGCATGTGGAGCCGCTTTTCGACCCTCCTGCGCAGCGGCAGACGGACGAGCAGTTGCTGCGCCTCGCCGACGCGGAGCCCCCCGTTGCCCCTCGACCGTTCCAATTCACATCTGAGCAGCGGGCAACGGAGGAACTCAACTACGGCAAATGGCAGCTGATCCAGAGCGAAGGAGCCGCCGTTGTATTACAGCCCTCGTTCCGCGATTCCGGAACTGTTTACGTCACCGCTGCTACCGTTCCGTATCCGCCCGATGTGTCCTTTGAAAAACGCGTCCAAGCCTGGGACATCAGCAAGCCCGTCGTCACACCACAGGCCAACGTCGCGGCCGAACAGTACAATCGCATTGTCCGCCTTGTGGCTCGCGGGATCCCGGTCCAAGTGGAAATAAACATTGCCGCACGTTTCTACGATGAGGATCTCATGAGCTACAACGTAATCGCGGAAATCCCCGGCACGGATTTGAAAGACGAAGTCGTCATGGTCGGCGGCTGCATCGACTCCTGGCATGCGGGCACGGGCGCGACTGACAACGCGGGGGGCGCCGGCACCGCCCTTGAAGTCATCCGCATTCTGCAATCGCTCAGGATGAAGCCCCGGCGCACCATCCGTATCGGCCTTTGGAGCGCAGAGGAGCAGGGCACCCGAGGTTCTCGCGCTTACGTGGCCGCTCACTTCGGCAGGAGAATCGATCCGCCAGACGGCCGGACGGGGCTCGCGCGATTCGCGTTCGAGCCCGAGTACGAAAAGTTCGATGCCTACTTCAACTTCGACTACGGAACGGGCCGCATTCGTGGAGTCTTCCTCGAGGGCAACGAGGCTGCCAGGCCGATTCTCCGCTCCCTGCTGGTGCCCTACAAAGACCTCGGTGCTTCCACGCTTTCCATCGCCGGGGTCGGTTCAACCGATCACATCTCCTTCGATGAAATTGGCCTGCCGGGTTTTCAGTGGATCCGGGACTATATGGAAGGCAATAACACGCGTGTCCCGCACACCAACATGGATACCTATGACCACGTCCTGGAAGACGACCTGAAACAATCTGCCGCCGTGGCGGCGTTCGTCATCTACGAACTCTCCATGCGCGATGAACGGCTCCCTCGCAAGCCACTTCCCTCAGATTGATAGCGTCCCGCGAGATGCTTCGATTCATTCCGACGACGCTCAGAACGGTGAGCAAGTAGCGCCGCAACGGTTACTGGTTTGCCGCTGAAATGCCATCTAAGCAAAGAGGTCCTCCCGGGCATGCCTCGAAGAGAGGCGTGGTGCAGAACGAGCGCGAATCCGGGGACGTGTTCTGAAACCGTAGCATAGCAAGCCGCATCCTAGTCTCTGAACCGAAAGGATTAAGGATGAAAGCTGGGACCGTGCGCTACGCGTGGCGGGGTATTCGCAAAAACCCTGGGTTTGCGGTCACCTGTACTTTGATCCTGGCATTGGGCATCGGAATCAGTACCGCCGTCTTTAGCGTGGTCTATGCCGTCCTTTTGCACCCCCTGCCATATCCGGATGCGGATCGGCTCTGCGTGGTATGGAAAACGATCCCGAAGAAGAATCTCGACCGCGACTGGACTTCTTATCCCACGTATGAGGATTGGAAGAAGCAAAATCAGTCCTTCGAGGGCCTGGCGTTCTACCTGCGTCCCGATGGTGCGCGTGCACTGTTGACGCGTTCCGACGAGCAGGTGCAGGTGCAAGCGGCAAAAGTGTCTGACAATTTTTTCTCGGTTCTGAATGTGCCGGCCCTGGTGGGACGGACATTATCTGCTGCCGAAGCGGGCAGTGGCGCAAACGTGGCAGTGCTGAGTTACGGGATGTGGAAGCGGCGATTCGCCCTGGCTCCGGAAGTTGTTGGTCAGAGTCTGGAAATCGATCAAGCTGCGTATGAAGTGATTGGTGTGATGCCGGCGACGTTTGAATTCCCGGACAAGAACGTCGAAGTCTGGCTGCCCATCGCAAGCGATCACCGCTGGCATGCATTCCAAACGATTCGCATCGCTGATGCGTTCGGCGTGATCGGACGGCTTAAAGCGGGTGTGACTCCAGAGCGGGCACAAGCGGACATGGCCGTCGTTTCGCGCCGGCTGGCGCAAGAGCATGCGGCTACGGACGCGGACTTGGACGCCCGCGTGGTATTGCTTGGCCAGCAAATTGTAGGGTCGCGTTTGCGGTTGACACTATGGCTTGCTCTTGGAGCTGTGCTCCTCGTGGTACTGATCGCCTGCAGCAATGTCGCAGGACTGTTTCTGGCCCGAACCTTCGCACGCCGCAAAGCGTTCGCGATTCGATTGGCGCTCGGCGCCGGCCGATCCGACATCTTGAGGCAGCTGCTTGCCGAAGCCGTACTATTTGCTCTCGGTGCCGGGAGTCTTGGCGTGCTGCTGGCGGCGCTGGGGATCAAAGGGTTGGCGCTCTTCGCCCCTGCGGGCATTCCTGATTTGGAGAAAGTGAGTTTGCGCGGATACGTGCTGGCGTTCGCGTTTGGTATTTCCTTGCTCTCCGCAATTCTTTCCACGCTGGCGCCCGCCTGGAGATTTTCTGGGGGCGATCCGCAAGATGCGTTGCGCGACCGCGTGCCCGCGGGGGGCCGCGAAGGAAACCGCATGCGAAGTCTGCTAGTGTTCGTCGAATCCGCGCTGGCCATTATCTTGCTGACGGGAACGGGGCTGCTCTTGCGCAGCTCCCTGCGGCTCGGGCGCGATCTCGGCCGTGGCTACTTCTTGTTTGCCGACCACTCGCACTCGGCCTTATCGTTCGCGGACTGCGCGAATCAGGATAGCTGCCAACTTCCGGTAACAGAAAGCGTTCGAAGGGGCGATGTTCACACTCGATCAAGTAGTTCCCTGGGGCCGGTCCTTCGCCGAATATCGGAGCATGTTCGCTCTGAGCGACGCGGACCTCAAGCTCAAGATTCTCGGTTGCGCTGACGGTCCAGCGAGCTTCAACGCCGAATCGACTCGGCGTGGCACCGCGGTCATCTCGATGGATCCGTTGTATCGATTGGATACCGGAACGATTCGTGACCGGATAGCAGTGACCTACGACCAGATGTTGGAGCAGGCCCAACGTAACCGTCAGCAGTTTGTCTGGGATGCGATCCAGTCAGTAGAGGAACTGGGCCGCACGCGGATGCAGGCCATGCAGGCGTTCCTGGACGACTACGATTTGGGCAAGCGCCAAGGCCGCTACGTTGACGCTGAACTCCCATCTATCGCCTTCGCGGACAAATCATTTGACTTGGCGGTTTGCTCGCATTTTCTCTTTCTCTACACGGAGCACCTGTCTGAAGCCTTTCATCGGTCCGCAATTCTCGAATTGTGCCGTGTCGCCGGAGAGGTGAGGATTTTTCCGCTACTTGCCTTGGATGGGCGTGCCTCGCCATATGTCGCAAGGCTGGTAGACGATCTCAGCGGTTCTTGGGAAGTTTCGCTCGAAACGGTGCCATACGAATTTCAACGAGGTGGGAACCAGATGATGCGGATCCGTCCTCTTCAAACAAAACGCGTGCGGATGTGAGCGGTTGGGAGCGAATGACGAGGCATCCGCAGGCCACCGGGGAGCCCATCCCACTTTCCGAAGTAGCGCTGGGGCCGTAAAGCCCCGGACCTCAGGCCGGGGATAAAAGGCCCGTTAAGGCGGTTTCTTCCGTTGCTCGGGCGTATTGGCTGGCAGCTCATGGTCGATAGGTTGCGGCGCCGGTGCGCTCCGCGATGATTTTGCGCGCGTTCTGATACAGTGCACGCGCCTGCGGAACCGCCTCGATGCCTGCTCGTACTTGTGAATCGGCGGCAAGCTGAACCTTGAAGCCTTCCGCCTGGCCAAAAACGGATAAAAAGATTTCTTGCTTCATCCTACGTTTCACCCAATCCAGGTTTTCGGCCAGTTCCGGCTCGCTATAGCGAACGTTCTTGGTAGTGAGAAACCTGCGAAAGTCCGTCATCACCGCGTCGTCAGCTTCAAACTCCTTGGTGATGGTGGGACGGGTTCCCAAATAGTGCCGCGTAAAACCGCCCACGCTGGTCTCAAACGGATAAAACACATCAGCGCGGAGCAGCGCCTTTTGAAAGGGAGTGTACTCCGGTTCGTGAACGGTGACGTCGGGAGTGATTCCGCCTCCCCCGGTTACCTGCCTCCCGCTGTCAGTCAGCCTTACTTCTGTCGGATGCTCGGGAACCTTGCGCTCATAGTGGTACGAGTACAGCGAAATCGATTTGTAATCCCGTTGAATTAACCGGCCGCTCGGCGTGTAGTAGCGCGCGACCGTCAGTGCCAAACCCGTGTTTTCGCTCAGGGGCTCAACCGTTTGCACCAAGCCCTTGCCAAACGTCCTCTCGCCAACGATGATGCCCCGATCGTGGTCCTGAACGGCACCGGCGACGATCTCCGCGGCGGACGCCGAATTGTTATTGACGAGGATTACTAAGGGCATGTTCTCGCCCTGATTTCCGCGTAAGGCAAGGTAACGTCGCTCACGGGAAGCTCGTCCGCGATGCGAGACGATCAACTGGTTCTTGTCAAGAAGCATGTCGCTCACGGCGATGGCTTCGTTCAGCAGCCCTCCGGGATTGCCGCGCATATCCAAGATCAAGCCGTCGAGAGAAGACGCATTCAGCCGCTTCATCGCGCTGGCGAGCTCTCCGTCCGTGGTTTCGTTGAATCCAGAAAGTCTCACGTAGCCGACGCCAGGCTTGATCTCGAACGCCAACTCCACGGAGTGATGCGGAATTTCATCACGCGTTACCGTAAAAACCAACGGATCGGCGTAGCCCTCTCGGGAGAGCGTAATCTTCACCACCGTGCCTTTGGCGCCCTTCAAGAGGTCGGCGATTTCTGTCGTCGTCAGGCCCTCCACCGACTTGTCGTCGATTTTTGCGATTACGTCACCCGGCCGAATTCCGGCCTTATAAGCCGGAGTGCCCAGATAGGGAGACATCACGACGGTGCGTTCGCCGCGGGCTATCACGGTCATACCAACACCATAGTATTTGCCTCGGCGCTCTTCCGTATTTAACGACCACTGGCGAGCATCGAAGAAATTGGAGTGGGGATCAAGTACGCGCAGCATCCCGGGGATCGCACCCTGGTATACAATTCTGTCGACATCCACCTTGTCCGCGTAATTTGCCTGCACGACGTCGAGTACGCGTGTAAAATCTCGCACCGAACCCTGGGCGTCGTCGAACGAGGATGCCGTGGCACGCACGTTGGGGCCATAAATACCGCCCAACGTGGCCGATAAAAGCACTATGGTAGTCACCAGAAACAACCCGCGACGCTCTCGCTTCATGTCATCCTCGCGCGGCAACCGACCTAAACCGGGCTACAAGACCTAAAACAGCAGGATTATACGCCCGTCTCGCCTGCTCGTCAGGCGGAAGTTGTGTGGAGTGTGTGGAGTTTACCTGGAGCAAGCGAGCCAACAGCGTTGCGCCACTCTAGTCAGACGACGGCCATCCGCAAGTAATCCGTTTAAGCAAGGTGCCCGCTCTCGAGGCCGTGGGCTGCGGTGGCGCCGGGAAACTTCTCGGCCCGTCGAAGCCCCTTGCGCGAGACCTGCGAAGAAGTTCGATGGCCGCTGTGCTCGGAAACAATACCAGCAGTCGCATAGATCGATCCGAGATAGCTCTGCCGAACCGGGCACAAGCCACACGAGTGATACTTATTTCACCGCACTACAACAGCTTGTCCGCCAGCTCCAGAAAATCGCGCGCCGTGACGTCAAAAGAATCGACTGTTGCCGAAGCTGCCTCCTTCCCGGGTCCGTTCTCGAGAGGGCGTGGCACGAACGCCGTTCTGAGCCCACATGCGCGCGAGGCCTTCAAATCATTCGGATGTGCTGCCACCATCATGACTTCCGCAGGTTGGCAGCCGAGCAGATCCACAGCCCCGAGGTATACCTCGCGATCCGGCTTGTAGTGGTGAAAAAGCTCCGCAGACAGCACCATGTCCCAAGGCAGTCCCGCGAATTTGGCCCCCTCCACCAGCAACGAAATGTTGCCATTTGAGAGCGTCGAAACGATGAACTTCTGCTTGAGGCGAGTTATCCCGTCTACGGCATCCGGCCAGGGACTCAGCCGATGCCAAACGTGATTCCAGTGGTTCTTTTCGTCTTCGGTCAATCCAGTGACGTTGAACTCTGTCAACAAATCGTCAAGGATAATACGGTGCAACTGATCGAGCCTCGTCCAAGCCAGTGAACCCTTGCGTACCTTGTCCATCGACGGAGCGTAACCCGCCCGCCAGCGGTCGGCGAATTTGGCCCAGTCCACCTGGTAACCCTTCGCGTGGCCCCACTCGGTACCTTCACGAATGATCGAACCGCGCCAATCTACCACCGTTCCGAACACGTCAAAGGTGAGGGCCTTGACACCAAACGGATTTGAAGGAGTCGACATCGACGTTGATCTTCTCACCCCCGCGTTTGAACGTCTTCAGACAGGGCCTTCCTTCATCCAGTCATGAGGAAGAGGGCGCTCCAAGAAGTGTCGTTACACCGCATCACCCCGGGATGGCGGGTGTACTGCCGGAGTTTACGCTGTCATTCCCCCTTCCCGCCACCCGGATCAAGGGTTGCCCGTCTCACGGGGAAACAGGAAGCCACTGGACGACAATGGTCGCGCCCTTCGGCGCGCGGCCTTGGATCTGTTCCCAAGGTCCAAGCTCCTTGATGCGTTCTCCCTCCGTCAAAATCCCCTGATTAAGGATGTACTTCCCATTCTTTACGTCCAGTATCCTGCCGGCCTTGATCGATTTTGGAGTTGGTGGCGGCGAATCTTGCAATCGAAACTGTGCAACCGATGAGATAGGGAGCAGACGGAGAGCAAATAGGGGAATCAACATGCGACGCATGAGCGGGCTCCTTGGAATTCCGCGGCCGACCAAAGTATGCAGACGGTTGGAAGGCGCTTCGGTTTCAGGAGCTGCTCGCCGCTTTCGAGGAATCGCTTTCTCTTCACGGACCAACGAAAATTTTTATGAGACAAGCCGGTCAGTCGGGGATGTGGTCTGCCGCTTGATCTTGGTGACTGTACCCCGGTGAACAGCGTACCCGGAGACAAGCCGAGATTGGTGGGAATGATCCAAAGGCCGCTGTGCAGCGGCTGCCGATGCCTGGTCGACTGGTTGCCTCGAGGGAGACACTGCGAGCAACGCTACACCAATAACAACGAGTACAGACGAGCCGATCCAAAACCCTACCTGCTCGCTTGGCAGATGGAATCCCAGGATGGTCATCACAACGGCGTGAGCGAAACTCGACCACGCCGCGAACGCGACTAGGCTACGATGCGCTGACGGCTTACGCGCGGCCAACAGTAAGAAAACCCCCAGAGTGAAATACAGGCTCATCATCATCGTGTCGCCGGTATCATCCTCCGGACTCGCATGCCATAAGGGCATCACCGCCGGATAGATCGCTGCCACAAACAGTAATCCCACCAGCACCAGCACAACCTTCAGCGCCCGCTCTCGATTCACGATGTCCTCCCGTCAAATTCCGCACTGCAGAGAAGACGTATAAGGTCGGCCCTCGATTAACGCGCTAAGCAGGACACGCGCCAAACAGTCAGATCTCCGGTTAGTTAGAGCGCCTGCCAGGAGTTGGCGAGTTGAGGTCGAAACAAGTCTGGTCCGCGGTGCGCGTCCAAGTAGCTGACCATAGCACCGGAAAGTCATTCCGCGCCGCCTTAGTCTTGGCGAAGTGTCCGGGCCGGGTCGATACGCAAGACTCGCGCGCCGGGAATTGCACTGGCGATGCCCGCGACTGTAAGCAAGAAGACGGCTGCACCTGCGAAGGTCACCGGATCAACAGGCGAAACGCCGAACAGCAGGCCGCTGGTCAGTTTCTGCGCGGCCCAGGCGCCACAAAGTCCTATGGCCGCACCAAGCGTGGCCATTTCCAAGCCTTGCTTCAACACCAGCCAAAGAACAGTCACGCGGCTGGCCCCGAGCGCAACTCGCACCGCCAGTTCCTGCTTGCGCTGCGCCACCAGAAAGGTAACCACCCCGTAGATTCCGACAACGGCAAGGACCAGACCGGCTGCGGCAAAGGAACCCAAAAGAATTGTAGTGAAGCGCTGTGCGCCAGTCTGCGCTTCGACGAGTTCCTCCATCGTTTGTACTTCGGAGAAAGGCATATCGCGATCCAACCGATGAAGCTGATTGCGTATTTCAGATGCCAGCGAGCGCGGGTCCGAAGCCGTGCGGATCACAATATCCTTGAACCCGTAGTTCACAAGCGGATGCTGAGCGTACAAAACGGTGATCTGCGGCTCCGGTGGAAGCGCAAGGCCAGTGTTCCTGAAGTCGCCGACAACACCGATGATGGTCACGTCCGCGGAGTCCGTTATATTGGCGCCGGGAGCCATCTGTAAGAACGCCGGAGGTCCAATGTGGATCTGCCGGCCAATGGGATCTTCCGTTGGAAAATAGCGGCGCTGGAACTCCTCGCTGATCACTGCCACGGGCGCAGTCGCGGCGCTGTCCGATTCGGCGAAATCTCTCCCCCGAATCAGGGGAAGGCCCAGAGTTCTAAGGAAATGTGCATCCGACACGCCAAACTGCGCTGACGGAATATCCTGAATTCGAGTGAACGGATGCCCTGGGATGCTGAGCATTTGCGTCCATCCGTTGTTGGGGGGATAAACCGTTGTCACTGTCGCTTCGAGCACGCCAGGCAAGGCGCGCACGCGTGCTGCAAAGTCATCGCAGAAGCGCGCGATCGCTCCCGGGTTCGGATAGCGAACACCGGGTACATAAAAATGGCCTTTCAGCAGATGGTCCTGACGGATTCCCAGGCGCTGATGCTCCAAAAGCACGATGCTGCGAACCAGCAGGGTTGCTCCCACTAAAAGAACTAGGGACATCGCCATTTCCATCACGACCAGGACGTTGCGAACACGCTGAGCAGGCCGGCCCGCGGTTCCGGATCGCCCGGCGTGCTTCAACGCGTCCACCAGGTTCAGGCGAGTTCCGGTGAGCGCCGGGGCCAGACCAAAGAGCAGGCTAGTGGCGAGAGACACAAAGATCGTGAATCCCAGCACTCGCCAATCAATCTCCATGGAATCGAGTTGCGGCAGATTCGCAGGGTGCATCTTCGTCAGGCTGCCAAGTCCAATCTGTGCCAGGGCCAAGCCTACTGCTCCTCCGATCAGCGATAGCAAGAGCGTTTCGGCGAGCAGCTGCCGGACGAGCTCACCTCTACCCGCCCCCAGAGCGGCACGCACGGCCAGCTCCCGTTGACGCGTCGAGTTCCGCGCCAAGAGCAAATTCGCCAGGTTTACGCACGCCATCAGCAAGATCAGACTGACTGCTCCCATTAACAGAAAAAGCATCGGGCGCAGCGCTCCCACGCGCGTGTCAGAGAGCCTCTTGACGGCTACGCCGATCCCTTCATCGACCGGGTACTCTGCTGCCAGTCGAGCGGCTATGGTCGCGAGATCGGCCTGGGCCTCTTCGAGCGACACGCCAGGTTTCATTCGTGCCAGGGCGAAGTCGCCCCGCTCCGCTCGTGAACTTTCCGACAACACGCCCGAAGGCGCAAACGGAGTCCAGACCTCAATCGGCCCAACGCGCGTGGATTCCATCCACTCGGGAATCACCTCTGGCATTACGGCCACGATGGTGTAGAGCTCGTCATTAATGCGGATCTTCTGTCCAAGTATCGCTTCGTCGCCGGCAAACCGTGCCCTCCACAGCCGGGTACTGATGGCAGCCACGTAGTTCTTGCCTTCGTGATTCTCCTCCTCGGTGAAGAGCCGGCCCATGATGGGGTCTATGGCAAGAATCTCGAAATAGGCCGCGGGCACCAGGCCCACCCGCATTTGCTCGGGCTCGGCGGAATTCCCGAAACTCACATTCTTACGCCACGCGTCATAGGCGACCATATTCTGGAAACTATGGCTGTTTTGCGCAAAGTCCCGCATGTCCAGCACCGACGGTCCGCCCGAAGCGCTCGTCCCGCGGATGGGAATGCCATTTTTTGTCGAGTAGATGCGCACGAGTTGGTCCGCCGCGGGGAAAGGCAAGGGTCGAAGCATTAGGGCATCAATCGTGCTGAAAATGGCGGTATTGGCGCCGATCCCCAAAGCCAGCGTGAGTACGGCGATGACCGTGAACCCAGGGTTTTTGCGAAGGGATCGCGCGGCGTACTTCAAGTGGCCGGCAAGGCGTTCCAGCCAGACCCGGCTCCAGATGGCGCGCAGGTCCTCCCTAATCAACGTTGTGTTGCCGAACGCTCGTCGAGCGGCATGGCGCGCTTCTTCAGGTGACAACCCGAAGTCCAGCTGCTCCTCCGCTTCCAGCTCAAGATGCGACTCCAACTCGCGATCCAACTCGTCTTCCCGATTGCGACCTCTCGAGGCGTGGGCGGCCAGGCGTAAGCGAAACCAATTCCACACGCTCACGATGCATCTCCCGGAGTTGGCCACATCACCGAGGCTACCGCTGCCGTCAGTTGCTTCCATTTCGATTCCTCGCGAGGAAGCTGTTTCCTACCCGCCTGGGTCAGCCGGTAATACTTGAATTCACGATTTCGTTCCTTCGCTATTTCCCACTTCGAGATGATCCAACCCTTGCGCTCCATGCGATGCAGCGCCGGATACAGTGAGCCGTGCTCCACCTGCAGCACATCGTCCGTAGTGCGTTGTATGTGTTTTGCGATTTGATGGCC
>Ga0210384_10002114_pt1 | contig 24892 bp, 25 predicted proteins | sample IncBWH2MmetaG_FD_160574 | JGI IMG/M metagenome (GOLD analysis project Ga0210384, IMG submission 160574) | Forest soil microbial communities from Barre Woods Harvard Forest LTER site, Petersham, Massachusetts, United States - Inc-BW-H-2-M | ecosystem: Environmental > Terrestrial > Soil >...
GCTGATCGGCTCGACCTATAAAATAAAGACGCCGGTCTCCGATCATGCGATGTACGTCACCATCAACGACATCGTCCTCAATGAAGGCACGCCGCACGAGCAGCGGCGCCCCTTCGAGGTCTTCATCAATTCAAAGAACCTCGATCATTTTCAATGGATCGTGGCGCTGACGCGGGTCATTTCCGCGGTATTTCGCAAGGGCGGCGACACGACCTTCCTGGTCGACGAACTCAAGGCGGTATTCGACCCGAAGGGCGGCTATTGGCAGCCGGGCGGCAAATTCATGCCTTCGACGATCGCCGAACTGGGCTATGTGATCGAGCGCCACCTGCAGTCGATCGGCTTGCTCAAGAAGCCGGAACTCGACGTGCATCAGCGAAAATTGGTGGAACAGAAGCGCGCGGAGTTCGAGGCCCGCACCAAACAGACCGACGCATTTTCCAAGTCGCACTTCCCGGAAGGCGCGCAGCTGTGCGCGAAGTGCAGTACCGCCGCGGTGGTCATGATGGATGGCTGCAATACCTGCCTGAATTGCGGCGACTCCAAGTGCGGATGAGCAAAGAGCTACGGCAACCGCCGAAAGTTGGATAACATGTCCGTGTGAGCAATCCAACCTCTGCGGCCCGCGGAAAGGACTACGACGTCATCGTCGTCGGCTCCGGTGCCGCGGGCGGCCAGACCGCGTATACCCTCAGCATGGAGGGCGTGAAGGTGCTCATGCTCGAGGCCGGCCGCAAGTACGTTCCCGAGCAAGAGACCCCGATGTTCCAGACTCCGGATCAGGCCCCTCTGCGCGGCGCCTCGACGCCGGAAAAAGTCTTTGGATTCTACGACGCGACGATCGATGGCGGCTGGACGGTTCCGGGAGAGCCGTACGTACAGTCTACGACCGATCCGCACGGACGCTTCGCCTGGTGGCGCTCGCGCATGCTCGGCGGCCGGACCAACCACTGGGGCCGCATCTCGTTGCGCAACGGGCCGTACGATTTCAAGCCCCACGCCCGAGACGGCCTGGGGATGGACTGGCCCATCGCCTACGAAGATGTGGCGCCCTACTACGACAAAGTAGAGCGGCTCATCGGCGTGTACGGTACCTCCGAGGGACTGGAGAACACGCCAAATTCCTCGCCGGGCTGCCTGCTGCCGCCGCCCGCGCCCCTGGTCAGCGACTACCTGGTGCAGCAGCGCGCGCGGCGGCTCGGTATTCCGATCGTTCCCGGGCATCGCGCGGTTCTCACTCGGCAGCTCGATTTCAAGCGCTCGCCGGCGCTCCTGCATCCCGGCAATCTGAAGGCGCAAAAAATCATTGCGGCGCATATGCAGCAGCGCGCGGCCTGCATCTGGGCAACCGACTGCGGCCGCGGCTGCTCGATCCGAGCGAACTATCAGTCGACCACGGTGCATCTGCCGCCGGCGCTCGCCACCGGCAACCTCGACATCGTGACCGATGCCATGGTCAGCCAAGTGGTGCTGGGCCGCAACGGGCTCGCCAAGGGCGTGAAGTACTTCGATAGAGTCAGCGGCGCGGAACATCTGGCGAGCGCGCGGGTGGTCGTGCTGGCGGCGAGCGCCTGCGAGACGGCGAGAATTCTGCTCAACTCCAAGAGTGCCTCGTTCCCGAATGGCCTGGCCAATTCCAGCGGCAAGGTCGGACGCTACGTCATGGATACCGTCGGCAGCAGCTTGAGCGGCCAAATCCCCCTGCTCGAGTCGCTGCCGCCGCAAAACGAGGATGGCGCCAGCGGCCACGCCTTCTACGCGCCGTGGTGGGGTTATCAAGACCAGCAGAACGGCAAGCTGAACTTCGCACGCGGCTACCACATTGAATTCGGCGGCGGCCGGCGCATGCCGGGGGCCGGCACGCTGCACGGCATAGAGCGCTTCACCGGCGGCAGCTACGGCAAGAAGCTCAAAGAGGATGCGCGGCGCTACTACGGCTCTTTCGTCGGCTTCGACGGCCGCGGCGAAATGATTCCGAACGAAAATTCCTACTGCGAGATCGATCCGCACGTGAAGGACAAATGGGGCATCCCGGTGCTGCGCTTTCACTGGAAATGGTCCGAGCATGAGACGCGCCAAGCCGCGCACATGCAGAAGACTTTTGCCGACATCGTGCAGGCGATGGGCGGACGCGTGATGGGCAAGGTTGAGAGCGATGGCGCGGAGGCGATCGCGCCCGGCGGCTTCATCATCCACGAAGTCGGCGGTGCGATCATGGGAGCGGACCGCAAGACTTCCGTGACCAATGAATGGTGCCAGACCTGGGACGTCAAGAACCTGTTCTTGACCGACGGCGCGGTATTCGCCTCGAATGCGGACAAGAATCCCACCTTGACCATCATGGCGTTGGCTTGGCGCTCGGCCGATCACATTGCCGACAGGATGCGGAGGAAGGAGTTATGAGGAAGGAGTTGTGACGGACCGGCGCACGACGATCAAGTGGATGCTCGCGGCCGCGGCCTCGATGCCTTTGTGGAATTCGCGCGGATCCGCCCAGGAGGTGACTGCGTGGCCCGCGGTTCGCGGCTACGGCGGGGACCCGGACCTGACCAAGCTGTACCGGCCCGGCGATGTCTGGCCGCTGACGCTGTCCGCGGCGGAGCGGCGCACCGCCAAGGCGCTCTGCAACGTCGTCCTGCCCGACGATGGACGCTCACCGAGTGCGGAGAGCGTGGGAGTGGTGGATTTCATCGACGAATGGGTGAGCGCTCCGTATCCGCGCCAGCTTCAAGATCGCCCGCTGGTACTGGAGGGCTTGGCCTGGATGGACGCCGAAGCGCTGCTGCGATTCGAAAAGTACTTCGCGGAACTCGTTGAATCTCAGCAACACGCGATCTGCGACGACATTTGCTACGAGCCCAACGCCAAGCCGAAATTCGCCCGGGCCGCCGCATTCTTCGCGCGCTACCGCGATCTGACCGTGGGCGCCTTCTATTCAACGCCGACCGGTTGGAAGGACATCGGCTACATCGGCAACGTTCCGCTGACCAAATTCGAAGGGCCCCCGGCGGAACTGCTGCAAAAACTTGGGTTGGGTCCAGGTCACACATGAGCAGCAATATGAACCACCACGCGCCCGGGCGGCTCGGCGTGGGATTCGTCGGCTCCGGCTTCAACGCGCGTTTCCATATGCAGGGCTTTCAAGCCGTGCGCGACGCCGACGTGCGCGGCGTGTGGAGCCCGAATCTCGAGCACGCCAGCTCGGCGGCGGCGCTCGCGCGCCATCTGGACATCGGTGCGGCCAAAGCCTACGCCTCCATCCGCGATATGGTGGCGGACCCCTCGATCGATGCGCTGTGGCTCACCGGACCCAATCACATGCGCCTCGAGAACATGGAAGAGATCGTCCACGCCATTGAAGGCGGCGTGGGCACGTTGCGCGGCATCGCATGCGAAAAGCCGCTGGCACGAAATGTCGCCGAAGCCAAGCGCATGGTGGAGCTGGTCAAGCGCAGCGGCGCGGCGCAGGGCTATTTGGAAAATCAAGTATTCGCGCCGCAGATCGAAGCCGGCCGCTCGAGGATCTGGGCGCGCGGCGCGGCGACGACCGGCCGGCCCTATCTGGCCCGCGCCTCAGAGGAACACAGCGGACCGCATGCGCCGTGGTTCTGGCGCGGCGAGCTTCAAGGCGGCGGCGTCCTGAACGACATGATGTGCCACTCGGTCCTGCTCGTGCGCCACCTGCTGACGCAACCCGGTGCCGCGAGTTCGTCCGTGCGGCCGATCCGCATCACCGGCCGCATCGCCAGCCTGAAATGGTCGAAGGGCCCGTACCCGGCGAAGCTCGCCGCCTCATATGGCCGGGAAGTCGACTACACCAAGCGGCCGTCGGAGGACTTCGCCAGCGTCAGCATCGAGTTTGCGACGCCGGATGGCCAGATCTTGATCGGCGAAGCATCGACATCGTGGAGCTTTGTGGGTGCCGGACTGCGCCTGTCGGCCGAGCTCCTGGGTCCGGAATATTCGATGTCGTGGAATACGCTCGACAGCGGGCTGAATCTGTTTTTTTCGCGCGAGGTCCGCGGCGCCAGCGGCGAGGATCTGGTGGAGAAGCAAAATGCCGAGATCGGATCGATGCCGGTGGTGGCGAGCGAGGCGGCCGCCTATGGCTATGAAAGCGAAGACCGGCATTTCGTGCGGGCATTCCTCGGCAAGGAAGCTCCGCGGTTGACCTTCGATGATGGACTGGAGGTAGTATCGCTGCTGATGGCCGCTTACATGAGCGCCGAACAGGGCAAGACGCTGGATTATCCGCCGCCGGGCCTCGATTCATTCGTGCCTGCGGTGGCGCAGGGAAAGTGGAGATCGACATGATGCATGGCCGGATGATGTACAGGCTGGCGCTGGTGGCCGGCGCGTGGGCTTTGGCCGCGGGCGCGGGCGGCGCAGTGAGCGCAAAAGAGACGGCGCCGGCGGCGCACTGGCACACGCTGTTCGACGGCAAATTGCTCGACACCTTTCGCGGCTGGCGCGCCGAGGGCATGCCGGAGGGCTGGCATGTCGTCGATGGCACGCTCGCCAAGGAAGGCGGCGTCGATGACCTGGTGACCAAGGAGCAATTCGGCAACTTCGAGCTCGACCTCGAATGGAAAATCGGCAAGGGCGGCAACAGCGGCGTTTTCTATCGCGCCACGCGTGAATACGACCACATTTACTGGAGCGGTCCGGAGTATCAATTGCTCGATGATGCCAACGCGGGCGACGGCCGCAGCCGGCTCACCGCCGCGGCGTCGGCCTACGCCCTGTACGGTCCGCCCGCCGGCGTGGTCAAGCCGTTCGGCGAGTGGAACAAGACGCGCATCATCGTCAATGGCGATCACGTCGAGCATTGGCTGAACGGCGAGAAAGTCGTGGAATACGACTTCGGCAGTCCCGACTGGAAGGCCAAGGTCGCGGCGAGCAAGTTCTCCAAGTACCCCAATTATGGATTGGCCAAAAAAGGCTACATCGGCATTCAGGGCGATCATCCCGGCTCCTTGGAATTGCGCCGCATCCGCATCCGCGAACTGCCATGACCCGGGCGCGCCTCGCGCTGATGATGTTCCTGGAGTACTTCATCTGGGGCGTGTGGTTCGTGACGATGGGTACCTACCTCGGGCAGACCCTGCATTTCACGGATTCGCACATCGGCCTTAGCTATGGCGCGACGGCGATCGGCGCGCTGGTCTCGCCCTTCTTCATCGGCATCGTCGCGGATCGCTGGTTTGCCAGCGAGAAACTGCTGGCGGCATTGCAGTTCGCCGGCGCGGTTCTGATGTGGCTGGTGTCGCGGCAGACGGCATTCGCGACCTTTTATCCGCTGCTCATTCTTTACGCGCTGTGCTACATGCCGACGCTCTCCTTGACCAATTCCATCGCCTTCCACCACCTGAGGGACTCCAGCAGCTTTCCTTACGTGCGCGTGCTCGGCACCGTCGGCTGGATCGTGGCCGGAATTCTGGTCGGCAAGCGCCTGCACGCCGATGCCTTGGTGCTGCCGATGCAAATCTCCGCAGGCGCATCGCTGTGCATGGCGGCGTTCGCGCTGCTGTTGCCGCGCACCCCGCCGAAGGGAGCGCACGCGAAATTCAGCATGCGCGACGCGCTGGGGCTGGACGCGCTGCAACTGCTGAAGCAGCGCGATTTCCTGGTGTTCGTGATCGGCTCATTTCTGCTGTGCATTCCCCTGCAGTTCTACTACACCTTTGCCAATCCGTTCTTGAACGAGATCAATGTGCCGGAGGCGGCCTTCATCCAAACCTTCGGCCAGATGTCCGAGGTGCTTTTCATGCTGTTGCTGGCCTACCTGCTGCGCCGCTTCGGCATCAAGATCATCATGTTGGTCGGCATGCTGGCCTGGGCATTGCGCTATTTCGCGTTCGCCAACGGCAACGTGGGGAGCGCCATGTGGCTGATCTATGCCGGCATCCTGCTGCACGGCGTGTGCTACGACTTTTTCTTCGTCGGCGGCCAGGTGTACACCGATCAGCGCGCCGGACCGGCCATACGCGCGGCCGCGCAAGGCTTGATCAATTTCGTCACGAATGGCCTGGGATATTTTGTCGGCGCCTTCGTCTCGGGCGCCATAGTGAATCGCTATGCCGTCGGCAATTCCACCTGCAACGACGCCGCGGCTGCGGCGCACGCCTGCTTGCAGGTGACGCACGATTGGCACGCCACCTGGCTGATTCCCGCCGCTGCGGCGCTGGTTATTTTTGGGGTGTTTGGCTTGGTGTTTCGGCCGGCTTCGCCGCCGCCAACGCCTTGACGATTGCGCCCAGCTGCGCAAGTGCGGCCGCATCTTCCGCGCTCACCGGCGGATTCTTGCAGCGCGGGTCGGTGCGTTGCAGAGCCCCGCTCATGGCGCGGGTAATGGGAATCGGATCGCAGCCGTGGTTGTTGTCGCACACCAGGTCGAATTCCGGGCGCGCCTTGACATGACAAGTGAAGCAGTTGCCGCCGAAGCGATTGTTGACGTCTTGGACGCCCCGGACGCGGATCGTCGAACTCGTCGGCGAGATGTTCAGGTCAAGGAATTCCCAATCGCGAGTGTTGGCATTGAAGCCCTTCTCGCGCTTGACCATCACTTCGTTGGGGACGAGCTGCAGCACGGAACCCACCGGATAGTCTCCGGTCGCTGCCTGAGCCACCTTGACGGTGCCCGCGAGGTTGCCGGACAGGTTGTCGACATAGAAATGCCGCACGTGCGTCATTTCAGTGATGCACTTGAACGATGAGTCGCTGATGGGGAAGGAGGCCTTGCCCGCGGGCGATGCCGCGAGGCTCCCGCCGACCAGCAATACGCAGATGGCGACACAGGCTTTGAGAATGGCGGATTGCGCGGACCGGATCGTTTTCATGGGTCACTCCACTTTGCTTTTTATCGCGATCGAGACTCAGGCGCAGCAGATATTACAGAGCGGTAAGCGTCGCGGCGAGGCCAATTGCGAGACAATGAAAGGCCGGAAATTCGGGCGGTCCCTTTGCGCTCGTCAAGGTTGTTGATTTGCTTGAATTTAAACCCAAACGCAGCCGCTGGCTGGCGGCGCTCGCGCTCTCCCTGGCGCCGTTCATCTGGTGCACGCCGGTGCGTGCCGAGGCGTCCGGTGTCTTCAGCTATCCGCCGGAACTCGAGCCCGACGTGCGTTTTTGGATTCGCGTCTACACGGAAGTCACCACCGAACAGGGCCTGATCCACGACGACTGGTACCTGGGATTGGTTTACGAAGTGCTGCGCTTCGATCCGGCCGATTCGCAGCGGCAGCGCGAACGCATCGTCGAGCAGGCCAAAACGCGTTACGCCGCGCTGTTGCGGCGCTTCGCCGCGGGCGACACCGACAATCTCACGGCGCATGAGCGGCGCATCCTGCATGCGTTCGGAGAAAAGACGACACCGGCGCAATTTCGCGAGGCCGTCCAGCGCGTTCGATTCCAGCTCGGGCAGGCTGACCGTTTCCACGAAGGACTGATCCGGGCGCAAGCGTACGAGGCGAGCATTTCGAAGGTTCTCGCCGACCGCGGCGTGCCCCCCGAAATCGGCGCCCTGCCGCACGTGGAATCGTCCTTCAATCCGGCGGCGTATTCCCGGGTGGGCGCGGCGGGCCTGTGGCAATTCATGCCGGGCACGGCCAGGCGCTATATGCGTGTGGATGGCGTGGTCGATCAGCGCCTGGATCCCTACAGCGCAACGGAAGCGGCCGCGAACCTGATGCTCTACAACTACCGCCTGCTGGGTAGCTGGCCCTTGGCGGTGACCGCTTACAACCACGGTCCCGGCGGATTGCGGCGCGCCCAGGATGAACTCGGCACCACCAACATCGCGGTGATCGTGAAGCGCTATCAAGGCGCCACCTTTGGATTTGCCTCGAGAAATTTTTACGTCGCGTTTCTCGCGGCGCTCGAGGTCGACCGCCACGCCGAGAAATATTTTGGCCCTCTCACGCACCCGCCGGACACGCAAAGCACCGTTGTCACGTTACCGGACTATGTCGCGGTTGATGCGCTCGCGCGGGCGTTCAAAGCCGATCTGGGCGCGCTGCGCGTCCTGAATCCGGCGCTGCGGCCGCCCGTGTGGAATAAAACGCGCCTCGTACCACGGGGCTATGCGCTGCGCATACCGGGCTCGCCGCCGCCGGCCGATATCGCGGCAGCGTGGGCGCGGCTGGCCCCGGCGGAACGCTTTGTGGCGCAAAGGAACGACGGCGTGCACCGGGCCCGCCGCGGCGAGACGCTGGCAGGCATCGCCGCAGCCAGCGGCGTCACGGTGAGCCATCTGCTGGCCGCCAATGGCTTGGCAATGTCGCGCGAGCTTACACGCGGTGAATCCGTGCGCATACCGATGCCCGCATCGCGCGCCGAAGCCCAGGCGCCGGCCCCCGAAGCGCCCGCCGTGGTCGAAACACCGGCCCCCCGCAGCGAAGCGCCGGCCGCGCCGGTTGAAGCGGCGGCCGAGCCCGCGGTCGCGCGCCAGCCGCCGCCCAAGGAACCGGTCTCGCAGCGGCAAGCGGAAAGTACCGCGTTGCTGCCGGCGGCATCGCCGTCCGGCAACAGCGACAACACCGATTACGGCGTCGGCGCGGACAACACGGTGGTCGTGCAGGCGGCGGAAACACTCGGGCATTTCGCCGATTGGTCCAAAGTCAGCTCAGCCTCGTTGCGCGCGCTCAACAGGCTGCATAAGAACGCCATGGTGACGCTTGGACACAAGGTGAAACTCGATTTGTCCCACGTCAGCGCCTCGCAATTCGAGGCGGCGCGCCGTGATTATCATCGGCAGCTGCAGGAAGCCTTTTTTGCCACCCACCGAATCGCCGGCACGGAAAGCTACGTGGTCAAAAAGGGCGAATCGCTTTGGATCATCGCGCAACAACACGCGGACCTGCCGGTATGGCTGGTGGCCGAATACAACCCCGATGTGGATTTTGGCGACGTGAGACCGGGGGCCACCATCGCCCTGCCCCGGGTCGAAGCCATCAATCGTCAGTGATGCCCCGCGAATGCAGGTACTGGCTCAGCGTCCCCCGCGTGTCGCCGGAGGCAACGAAGTTCACGATGGAATCGTCCGCGGCGCGAACGTTGAGTTCCAACTTCTGACTAGCCGCCATTTGCTTGAGCATTTCCACGGTCAGCTCGAAGTACGCCGTTTGCCCCCAGGAAGCGACCGGTTGGTAGGCACCGCGGCCCACTTGCGGCGCGTCGATGGGCGTGAGCACGCGGGTGCCGTTGTCCAGAACGATGGTGAGAGCGGCGTTCGAACGAATGTCGGCGATGGGCCGATCCGTGCCGGGTGCGATGTGCACCCACAGCCCGTAGACGAACGAGCCGCTGCGATCCCATTCGACCGGGCCCAGGTAGGCGAAACTCAAACGCTTGCCGAGACTGGCGATAACGCGCATGCCGCCGGCTTGTCGAAGGCTCGGCACCAGCTCGATGGGCTCCTTGAGCGAGGCCACGGTCATGGCGGTGCGATCGTCCATGTACTCGACCGGCTTGATCGACGACGGCGTGCTGCAGGCAGAGAGCTGCACAATGGCTAAAACAACGGCAACCGCAGACAGGCGCATACCCGCAAGTATACCGGGACGTGAGCCAGAGCCGATTATCGAGTTGCGCATACCGGGTATACTTGCGCGGATGGTCAAGAGATTCGGCCGTTTTTCGGCGACAAGTCTATGGATGTGTCTGGTGATGGCGACGGGTGCGCTCTGGACCAGCAGCGCTTTCTCTTCCGAAGCCGAGCTCGCCGATCGAGTCGTCGTCCATAAATCGGAACACAAGCTGTACCTGTATAGCGGCGATCACCTCATGGGTGAGTACAAGGTGGCGCTGGGCTTGAGCCCCGTAGGACAGAAGGAAAGGGCGCGGGACTTCAGAACACCCGAAGGCCATTACTTCCTAGCGCGGCGCAATATCCGCAGCGACTACTTTCTTGCCATCCAAGTCTCCTATCCGAACAAGCAGGACGAGGTGCGGGCCCATAAGAATGGCTGGGCCCCCGGGGGCTCCATCATGATCCACGGTTTCCCCAACCAGCCTCACCATCCTTCGGCGTATTATGAGTCGAACGACTGGACCGATGGCTGCATAGCTCTATCGAACTCCGACATGGTCGAAGTGTGGATGCGCACGCAGGACAACATTCCGATCGATATCTACCCATAAGAACAGGTGCTGCGTGGAAGCCTCGATTCTCTCTTCCGACATGGTCGATGCGCGGGTGGCCCCGAAAGGCAGCTTGGAGCACCTCTCGCAGCAGGAAATCGCCAAACTGCTGGATTCCGGCCAGGGCGGCCTCTATCCCTTGTTCCGCAAGTGCGCGCTGGCGGTGCTCAATTCCGGCAGCGAGATGGACGATGCGCGCCTGATATTCGAGAAGTACCGCGACTTCGACCTGCGCATCGTGCGCCAGGCCTGGGGCATCAAGCTCGAGATCAAGAACGCGCCGGCGGCGGCGTTCGTCGATGGGGTGATGATCCGCGGTCTCAAGGACCATTTGTTCGCGGTGCTGCGCGATGTGGTGTACATCTCCAATGAAATCATGGAGAGCGGCCGCTTCGACCTGAACTCCTCGTCGAGCATCACCAACGCCGTGTTTCACATCCTGCGAAACGCGCGGGTATTGGAATTGCAGGTGCGGCCGAATCTGGTGGTCTGCTGGGGCGGGCATTCGATTCGCCGTTTCGAATATGACTACACCAAAAAGGTCGGCTATGAGCTTGGGCTGCGCAGCCTGGATGTCTGCACAGGCTGCGGGCCGGGCGCGATGAAGGGCCCGATGAAAGGAGCGACCATCGGGCATTCCAAGCAACGCATCAGCGACGGCCGCTACTTGGGAATAACCGAGCCCGGAATCATTGCCGCCGAGCCGCCCAACCCCATCGTGAGCCAATTGGTCATCATGCCGGACATTGAAAAGCGCCTCGAAGCCTTCGTGCGATTGGGCCATGGCATCGTGATATTCCCGGGCGGCGCCGGCACGGCCGAGGAGATTTTATACCTGCTCGGCATCCTTCTCGATCCAGCCAATCAGAAGCTGCCCTTTCCCGTGGTGTTTACCGGTCCCGCCGACAGCGCCGAGTATTTCCAGCAGATCCACGGCTTCATCGGCGCGACGCTGGGGCCCAAGGCGCAGGCGCGCTACAAGGTGATCATCGACGATCCCGCCGGAGTCGCACGCGCCATGGTGCAAGGAATGGCGGAAGTGCGCGACTACCGCCGCCAGGCGAGCGATTCCTACGGCTTCAATTGGCTGCTGAAAATCCCGCTGGAGTTTCAGCGGCCGTTCGAGGTCACGCACGCCTCGATGCGCGCACTGCGCCTGTCGCTCGATCAGCCCGTGCATGAACGCGCCGCCGATTTGCGCCGGGCCTTCTCGGGGATCGTCGCCGGCAACATCAAGGAGTACGGCGTCAACGCCATCGAGCGCTTTGGGCCCTTCGAACTGGCCGGAGAACCGGCGATCATGGGGCCGCTGGACAAGCTGCTGCGCTCATTTGTCGCGCAGGGCCGGATGAAATTCACCGGTGCCGAGTACCAGCCCTGCTACCGACTCGTGGCATGAAGGAAACCCTGCGCATTCGCTACGGCTTCGACCTGCCGAACGGCTCGAAGCGACACGTCGACCTGAGGTTCGATCCGGGCAATTTCCGGCTGTCCAACGAAGTACCGGCGGAGCCGCCGTTTTGGACCGAATTGAAGTTCAGCCAATGCGCGAATTGTCCCTTGAGCGCGGACGAGCATAGCCACTGCCCGTCCGCGCTGCACATGGCCCCGGCCGTCGAGGTGCTCAAGGAGCTGGTGTCGTTCGACGCCGTGGGCGTGACGGTCACGCAGGCGGAACGCACGGTGCACGCCGAAACCACGGCGCAACAGGCCTTGAGCTCCGTGCTGGGATTGATCATGGCGACCTCGGGCTGCCCGTGGACGGACCGGCTGCGTCCGATGGCGCGCTTCCACCTGCCTTTCGCGAGCGAAGCGGAAACGGTGTACCGCAGCGTCTGCATGTTTCTGCTGGCGCGCGAACTGGTGGGCGCGGGAGAAAAGCCGGGATTCGCCTCGCTCAAGGATTTGTACGAGAATTTGCACGTGGTGAATCGCGATATGTCACGCCGCCTCGGCGCGGCCACGCGAACCGATCCTGCGCGCAACGCAATGGCGCTGCTGGATTCGTACACGACGCTCCTGCCGGCGGCGCTCGAGTCCTCGCTCGAGGAACTGAAGCCGTTCTTCGAGGCCTGGCGGGGCACGCCGATTTCCGCCATTTAACTTACCGCGACGCATCCTGAGATGCGCATCCCAATGCGCGTCGCCGTCGCACGACAGCGCCGGCTGCTCGTGACACAGTTCCTGTCGAGGAGCCGGCACGACACTTACTGTCGCTCCCATCGACAGAGGCAAACGAGATGAGCGAACTCAAGAATCAGACTCGATACACCGGAGTGGACCGCAGGGCGCCGCGAGGCGACGCGGCTGTCGCCAAAACCGGCGGTCGCCACGCTGCGATCACCAACAGTCTGTACAACTGGCACAGCTACAAGAACTGGGCCGAAAAAGCCCGCGGAAATTTCGACGAGAAAAAATAGCTCCGCTGCAACCGCCGTGCGCGTTCAACTGCCGCACGCACTCAATCGCCGCACGCATTCAATCGCCGCACGCATTCAATCGCCGCACGCATTCAATCGCCGCACGCAGCGGCTCAGGCCGTAACCGGTAGCGGATTGATGCCTTGATTCGGATGCGGCGCCGCCGCTTCCTTGGCCTTGTCTTCCTTGGCCTGCAGCCATGCCAGCATCGGCTTCCAATCCTCAATATCCTGTTCCACGACATGGCGCTTCATTTCGTGAATGCCGGTGCCTTGCTCCGCGGCGCGCACGTAATTCTGCGAGTCGCGCAGCGTGGCGATGACGGGTATGCGCAATGTCTCCAGAAATCGCATCAGCGACTGATAGATCACGGTATTGCGCCTCACGCGATTCGCGACCACGCCGATTCGATATTCATCGCGCCGCACCTTCGCGATCAGCAGCAGGTCGGCAATGCATTTCGAGCAGGCGTGTATGTCGATGTCGGAGGGCAGCACCGGCACGATGATGGCGTCGGCGTTCTTCGTCATATCCGGCATTTCCTGGGCCGGCACCGCGGCAGGCGTGTCGACGATGACGTGCGCCGCGTCCGGTGGAATGCGCATCATCCAGGCGCGCGTCATGCGCGAATTTCGTTCGAATGCCGCCACGCCGTGAATGAAGGGCTGATCGGGCTTGCGCTTTTTCAGCCAACGGCTGCTGGAGGCCTGCGGGTCGTTATCCTGCAACAGCGGGCGGTCGCCAGAAATCGCAAAATAGCTGGCGAGATTGGTGGCTATCGTCGTTTTTCCCGAGCCCCCTTTGGGGTTCAGGACGAGAATGCGCTGCATGTCCGCAGAGCCTACGCAGCCCCAGTCACCATAGCAAGCCGATGCCTTGCTTAAGGTTGTGATGCTACTCACGGTTAGCCGTAAGCCATGCACCTAGACTTCGGCAAATGGAGTGGATACTTCAGGTAGTCGACGAATTCGACGATGCCGTCGGCGCATTGCGACTGTTCGCCATGGGCTGGAGCGAGGAAATAGGCCTCACGGTCGCCAGCAGCGCGGCCACCTGCGCGGTGTGCGCTGCGTTGTTGCGCGGCGTCGCCTAAAACGCGCGGAACATCGAATTCCATTATGATGCCGGACATGGCATCCATGAATTTTACAAAAATCGGTCTGCTGGTTTGCATCGCGCTCTGCACGGGCTGCTCCGGCAAGTCCGATGCGCCGCCGAGCGCGCCGGCGCCAACCTCCAGTCCCGTGACTTCGTTGCAAATAGTCACGCTCAATCCGGGTGCGGGCGCCGCGATTGGCGGCGGACAGATTGCGGTGGTCCAGTACACCGGCTGGCTCTACGAGGCGGGCGCCACCGATCACAAGGGCAAGCAGTTCGACAGCTCGCGCACCCGCCGCGAGGCCTTCAAGTTCCCCCTGGACACAGGCTCGGTGATCAAGGGTTGGGATCAGGGCGTCGTCGGCATGAAGGTCGGGGAGAGCCGCCGGCTCATTATTCCGCCGGGGCTGGCCTACGGCGACGGCGGCGCGGGCGGCGGCCTCATTCCGCCGGGCGCGACTTTAGTGTTCGACGTGGAACTGGTCGGAATCGAGTAGGCATTTTGAAGCGGCCGAGCTGCCTCAGCCGCTCCTAAAGCCCAAAGCAATCAGTTCACGAATTCCTTCAGCGTCTTCAGTGCGGCAATGCGCACCTTCTTGCTCGCCGGCTTGGCCTTGAACATCATCTTTTCGCCGTTGAACGGATTCACGCCCTCGCGTGCCTTCGTGGCGGGCTTCTTGACGACTTTCATCTTCAAAAGTCCGGGCAACGTGAACAGGCCGTGACTTCGCAGACTCTTCTTGATCGTACCCCCAAGCGAGTCAAACACGGCTCCGACCTGCTTCTTAGAGAGCTCTGTTTCCTTCGAAATGGTAGCGAGAATTTCAGACTTGGTCGGTGCTGCATTCTTTTTCGCCATATTTAATCTCCTGCTAATGTTTTGCGCGAGCGGGCAGTCACTGCCCAACGTGGGCGAAATTGCCCACTAATTCAACTCGGCGCCGAAAATAACATAGAAAAAAGCCGATGTTTAGCGCATTTGCGAAAAAAGATTTTTATGGCCAATGCAATTCGCCCTGGTTTTTCAGGCTTCCGCGTCAGAAGCGCTGGTTCGCCTCGCACCGCGGATGCTTCGTTCACTGTGATATCAGGCATGTACGAGCCGATGTTCAACGCAGTAGCACCAGCAGCGCGCCGATTGCGATGGAAACCCACAGGAAGGAAAAATCAATTTGTCCGATGGGCGGAATAATGCGCCGCACGCGTTTTAGAATCGGTTCGCACAGCTGCGCCAGCAAGCGAACTCCGGGGGCATAGCCGCTCGAGCTGACGAAACTCGTCAACCAGTAGAGCAGCATCGCGAATAGATAGATTCGCAGCACCATGCCCACCAGATCCAGGGCGGTGATGCGCAGGAACACCGGCAAATCCCCTACGCCGCCGCCGGCCATGGCCATCATGATGAAAGTACGCGCCCCGGCCACCAGCAGCACGGCGATGACGGTGGCCGTATCGATCTTGCCGATGGGCGGCAGCAGCTTGCGCAGCGGCATGATCAGCCAGTTCGTGACGCGCACGATGGCATCGGCCATCGGATCGCGAAAATCGGCGCGCACCAGCTGAAACAGCAGCCGCAGCACGAAGGCCAGCAGCAGCAGCCACAGCAGCATATCGACGATGTATCTGATCGCTTCCATATCTACGCGCTTCGCGCCAACTTTTTAGGCGCTTCGCGCCACCTTTCAACGGGGTCGAAGCGACCCCGTCCGAAATGATACTAAAACCTAAGGGACGCCGAATTCGGCGGCGAGTTCGGCGGAACGGCGATCGGCCGCGGCCACCGCGTGCGCGACGATAGCACGAAGGCCCGCGGCATCAAGAACCTCCAGCGCCGCCGCGGTAGTCCCGCCCTTCGAAGTCACTTGCTCGCGCAAAGTGGCCAGGGAATCGGCCGATTGGCGCGCCATTTGCGCGGCTCCAAACGCGGTTTCAAGCGTCAGGCGGTGCGCGACGTCTTTCGGCAGGCCGCGTTCGTGGGCCGCAGCCTCGAGCGCTTCCATGAACAGAAAGAAGTAGGCGGGACCGCTGCCGGAAACCGCCGTCACCGTGTCCATCTGTGATTCATGCTCGACCCACACCGTCGCGCTCACGGCACCCATCAGATCTTCGGCCAATGCGCGGTAGGCAGCGCCCACATTCGCCGGCGCATAGAGACCCGTCGCCCCGAAGCCGTTGAGCGCCGGGCGGTTCGGCATCGTGCGGATCACCGGTACCTGCGGTCCGAACCAGCGGGCGAGAGACGCGTGCGGAATGCCCGCGGCGACCGATATCACTAAGGGCCGGCCCGCGGCGAGATGCGGCGCCAGCTGGAGCGCCACGGCACGCATGAGTTGCGGCTTGATGGCGAGCACCACCACCTCGGCTCCCTGCACCGCAGCCGCGTTGTCCGCGGCGGTCTCCACCGCGTAATCACGCACCAACCGCTCCAGCTGCGCGCCGCTGGGATCGGCAACCACCAGCCGCTTGGGTTGCAACCCCCGTTTGGTCAGGCCGCTGATCAGGGCAGCCGCCATGTTCCCGCCGCCGATGAAGGCCAGCCTTCTGATATTGTTCATTCACACCCCTTCGCGTTCTTGCCTTGCGCCGAACAGCGCCGTGCCGATCCGCACCAGCGTTGCCCCTTCGGCGATGGCGGACTCGAAATCGCCGCTCATACCCATGGACAGTGTATCCAGCTTAAGACCGCCGGCGTTCAGATCCTCGAGCGCCATTCTCAAGGAAGCGAACACCGCGCGCTCGGCGGCGGCGTTTGCCTGCGGCGGAGGTACGCACATCAAGCCGCGCAGCCTGAGGCGCGGCAAGTCCGCAATGGCGGCCGCGAGCGTACGAAGCTCATCCGGCGGCACGCCGCCCTTGGTGGGCTCCGGCACGAGCGCCACCTGAATGCATATATTGAGCGGCGCCGCGTGGAAGGGCCGTTGCTCCGAGAGCCGCCGCGCCACGGCGAAGCGATCCACGCTCTGCACCCAGTCGAAGCGCTCGGCGATGGCTCGAGTCTTGTTGGATTGGATGCCGCCGATGAAATGCCATTTGACCTGCAAGCCGGCAAGCCGATCCATTTTGACCTGCGCCTCCTGCAGATAGTTTTCGCCGAAATCCGTGACGCCGGCGGTGGCGGCCTGACGCACGGATTCGGCAGTCTTAGCCTTGGTAACTGCAATCAACGTGATCGATTCGGGGTCCCGCCCGGCCGCAAGGGCTGCACTACGTATCCGAGACCGGACGTGGTTCACATGAAGCGTCAAATTCTGAGGACCAATTAACATATTGGGTGACAACACCCTCTTATATACTGCTGGTGGCTAACGCCCTTGGCCGAATAAGGAGCCGTAAATGGCGGTTGATATCGCGCAGCTTCTCGCCTTTGCGGTGAAGAACAATGCGTCGGACTTGCATCTGTCGGCGGGCGTCCCCCCTATGATTCGCGTCGACGGCGACATGAAACGCGTCAATATGCCCGCCCTGGTGCACAAAGAAGTGCACAGCATGGTGTACGACATCATGAACGACAAGCAGCGCAAGGCTTTCGAGGAGTTTTACGAAACCGACTTTTCGTTTGAAATCCCCAAGCTGGCGCGCTTTCGCGTCAATGCGTTCAATCAAAATCGCGGCGCCGGGGCGGTATTTCGCAACATTCCATCCGCTATTCTGTCCTTGGACGAACTGAACGCGCCCAAGACTTTCAAGGATTTATGCATGCTGCCACGCGGTCTCGTGCTGGTGACGGGGCCGACCGGTTCCGGCAAGTCGACCACGCTGGCCGGCATGGTCAATCACTGCAACGACAACCGCCCGGATCACATTATAACCATCGAAGATCCGATCGAGTTCGTGCATGAAAGCAAGCGGTGCCTGGTCAATCAGCGCGAAGTGCATCGCGACACCCTGGGGTTCAGCGAAGCGCTGCGCTCGGCTCTGCGCGAGGACCCGGATGTGGTGCTGGTGGGCGAAATGCGCGATTTGGAAACCATTCGCCTGGCGCTCACGGCGGCGGAAACCGGCCACTTGGTGTTCGGCACCTTGCATACCAGCTCGGCGGCGAAGACCATCGACCGTATCGTCGACGTGTTCCCGGCGGCCGAAAAAGAGATGGTCCGCGCCATGATGTCAGAGAGCCTGCGCGCGGTGATTTCTCAGACCTTGATGAAGCGCGTGGGCGGCGGCCGTATTGCAGCGCACGAAATCATGATTGGCACGCCCGCCATCCGCAACTTGATTCGCGAGGGCAAAATTGCCCAAATGTATTCCGCCATCCAGACCGGCCAGGGCCAAGGAATGCAGACCTTGGATCAGTGCTTACAGGAATTGGTCAGCAAGGGTGTTGTCAGCCGCGAGGAAGCGAAGTACAAGGCGCAGAACAAGGACAGTATTTAAATGGAACGCGAGCAAGCCATACGTTTGATGCAAGACCTGCTGCGGCGCATGGTCGAGAAGAAGGGCTCGGATCTGTTCATTACCGCCGGCTTTCCTCCGGCGATCAAGATCGACGGGGAAATCAGGCCGCAATCGGACCGATCCTTGAGTCCGGAGCAGAGCGCCGGAATGGTCCGCGCCATCATGAACGATCGGCAAACCAAGGAATTCGACGGCACCAAGGAATGCAATTTCGCCATCGCGCCGCCCGGTATCGGGCGCTTCCGCGTCAGCGCGTTCATTCAGCAGGGCTTTACGGGGGCGGTGCTGCGTACCATCAACGCCAAGATACCGACCCTCGAGGAGCTGGAGCTGCCGCCGATTCTCAAGGAGGTCGTGCTCTCCAAGCGCGGGTTCGTGATTCTGGTGGGCGGCACCGGTTCCGGCAAGTCCACGTCGCTGGCCGCGATGGTCGGGTATCGCAACGAGAAGACGCGTGGACACATCGTCACCATCGAAGATCCGGTGGAGTACGTGCACGCGCACAAGGGTTGCGTGGTGACCCACCGTGAAGTGGGTGTCGATTGCGAAAGCTGGCATCTGGCGTTGAAAAACACCCTGCGTCAGGCGCCCGACGTGATTCTGATCGGCGAAATTCGCGATCGCGAGACCATGGAATACGGCATCCAATTCGCCGAGACCGGCCACTTGGTGCTGGCCACACTGCACGCCAACAGTTCGAACCAGGCGCTCGACCGCGTCATCAATTTCTTTCCCGAGGAGCGGCGCGAGCAGTTGCTCATGGACTTGTCGCTGAATATCCGCGCGCTGATCTCGCAGCGCTTGATTCCGCGCGAAGCAGGTTCGGGTCGCATTGCCGCCATGGAAATCATGCTGGCCTCGCCGCTGATTTCGGACCTGATATTCAAGGGCGAGGTCACCAAGATCAAGGACGTGATGGCCCGCTCCAACCGGCTCGGCATGAAGACCTTCGATCAGGCGTTGTTCGATCTTTACGAAGCGGGATTGATTTCCTACGAGGACGCGTTGCGCAACGCGGATTCGAAGAACGAATTGCGTCTGCGCGTGAAGCTGGAAAGCAAGCGCGAGATGAAGAATCCGGAAGAAGGCGGCCAGTCGCTGCAGATCGTCGAGGAAGAAGAAGGACAGGTGTTCTAGTGCATGAGCGGGTGTTCTACATGAGCCGGTGTTCCAGTTCATGAGCGTGCCTGCCGACCTGCCGGCTCAGGTGATGAACACCAAGCCGCTGTTCAAATTGATGGTCGAGAAGAAGGCATCGGACCTGTTCTTTACCTGCAACGCCCCGGTCAAGATCAAAATCGAAGGCAAGATCTTTCCCGTCAACAAACAGATATTGACGCCCGAAACCGTGCGCCAGGCGGCCTTGGGCTTGATGACGCAGGAGCAGATCGAGCATTTCAACGAGGAGCTCGAGATCGATTTCGCGATCTCCGAGACCGGCCTGGGCCGCTTTCGCGTCAACGTGTTCTATCAGCGCGGCTATCCGGCCATGGTGCTGCGCTACATCACCGCGGAAATGCCGAAGCTGGAAGACTTGGGCATGCCGGACATCTACAAAGACCTGGTGATGCTGAAGCGCGGATTGATCCTGATGGTGGGCGCCGCCGGCGCCGGCAAGTCCACCACCCTGGCGGCGATGATCAATTACCGCAACGAAACCTCATCCGACCACATACTGACCATCGAAGATCCGATCGAATTCTTGCACAGCAACAAGAAATCCATCGTCAATCAGCGGGAAGTGGGCTTGGACACCAAGAGTTTTGCGCGGGCCTTGCGCAGCGCGGTGCGCGCCGCGCCGGACGTTATTCTCGTGGGCGAAATCCGCGATCGCGAAACAATGGAAGCAGCCATTGCGCTGGCTGGAACGGGTCACCTTTGCATTGCGACCCTGCACGCCAACAATTGCGCCGAGACCTTGGATCGCATCATCAACATGTTTCCGCGCGATCAGCACAACCAGATTTTCCTCGATCTTTCGCAGTACCTGCGCGCCATTCTGTCGCAACGCCTGGTGTTCGCGAAGACCGGCACGCGGGTTGCCGCTTCAGAGGTCATGGTCAACACACCGCACATCTCGGAACTCATCAAGAAGGGCGATGTGATCGGCGTGAAGGAAGCGATCCGCACCGGCACGGAACGCGGCATGCTGAGTTTCGACAGCGCGCTCTACAATCTGGTGCGCGAAGGCCGTATCGAACTCGAGGAAGCGTTATCGAGCGCCGATTCACGCACCAATCTTGAAGCCAAGATCAACTTTGGCTAGGAGCCCTGGACGGGTTCCGTCACTGTCGCGGCCGCGCGGAATGTTTGGACAGCCTCCCTGGGCTCCGTCGCGACCTCGCGGCAGGCCGTCAAATTACTTTCGAACAGCCGGGTCGAAATATCCCACCCTGACTTAAGCGCCCGCGTCCGACAGGCCCCGGGGTCCAGTTTGAGCGCGCGCCGCGCCGCAGCCGCGAGATCGTTGTCCAAGGCCCCGGTAACGCCGTCTTCGATGACATCGATGGGGCCGGTGACGGGATAGGCCGCTACCGGCACGCCGCACGCCATCGCCTCCAGATTGACCAGGCCGAAGGTATCGGTGCGGCTGGGGAATACCATGACGTCCGCGGCCGCGAGATAACTTGCGAGCTCGTCGCCGAATTTATAACCGGTAAAAGTCGCGCCCGGATACTGCTGCTGCAGGCGCGCGCGCTCAGGTCCGTCGCCGACCACGATTTTGCTGCCTTCCCAAGGCATGCTCAAGAAAGCGTCGATGTTCTTCTCGATGGCGACGCGGCCGACATAAGCAGCGATGGGACGCGCCAGCGCGAGAAAGTCCTTCGGCTTCGGCCGGAATATTTCGGTGTCGACGCCCCGCGGCCAGTGCGCCAGGTTCTTGAAACCGTGCCGGCTCAAGTCGGCGCGCATCGACGGCGTGCTCACCATGCAGCGCACGGCCGCCCCGTGAAATCGCCGCAAGGCGGCGTACGAGACGCTCAAGGGGATTGGGAAACGCGCACGTAGATATTGTGGAAACTGCGTGTGATACGAGGTGGTGAAGCGCAAGCCCCGCCCAAGGCAGAAACGCCGCGCGCTCAGGCCCAAGGGACCTTCGGTGGCAATGTGCAGCGCCTGTGGATTGAAGGCGAGAATGTCGCTTTCGACTTTTCTGTATGGAAATATGGAGAGGCGAACTTCCGGATACGTCGGGCAGGCGACGCTGCGAAAATCCTTCGGCGTCAGCATCCTGACTTCATGGCCGAAGCGGCCCAGCCAGGCGGCGGTCTGTGCCAGAGTGCTGACCACGCCGTTGGTCTGTGGAAACCACGCATCGGTGACGATCATGATTCTCATGACGTGCCACAATGGCAGCCGCGGATGACGATACGATGACGACTTGCATCACTATTTTGACGTAATCTCACCGAAAGCGGAGCTATGTCATAGCCCTGTAACGAAAATCCTATATTTGCTTCATGGGCAGATTCATTGACGCAATCCCAAGGAATCCAACATGCAAAGTTTTTTGGCGGAACTCAAGACTCAACGCTGGGACGATCATCGCTACTACCATCACAGCCGGATCAATCAATCTTTGCACCTTTTGAGTGCAATCAGCTTCATCATCGCGTACATCACGATGTTTTTCGATCCCGTGAAGTCGGCGTTGATCGGCTGGCTGGTGTCCATGGTGAGCCGCCAGTCCGGTCATTTCTTTTTCGAGCCCAAGGGATACGATCGGGTCAACCACACCACCCACGAGCATAAGGAAGAAATCAAAGTCGGATATAACCTGCGCCGCAAGGTCATCCTGCATGCGGTTTGGGCGCTCGCGCCGCTGGTACTGTGGCTGGACCCGACGTTCTTCGGCCTATTTGCCGCGCACACGAGCGGCGAGGGCTTCGTGCGCCACGTCGGCGAGATCTGGTTGTTTGTGGGGGTCGGGGCGCTGCTGTTTCGAATGATTCAGCTGTTTTTCATCAAGGGCGTCCAGACCGGCCTGGTCTGGGCCACCAAGATTCTGACGGATCCCTTCAACGATGCGATTATTTACGCCAAGGCGCCGCTTCACTTGCTGCGGGGCGAGTTGATCGATCCGATGGGCGAGGTCGAACCCGAAGCCCATCGCGCCTGAAGCATTTCCTTGAGCACGCGGCGTTTGATGGCTTTATTGGTCAGGCGGGAATCGGACCACCACCAACCGTCGCGTTGCATTTCCTCGGCCGCCGACACGATTCTGTCGGCGACCGCGGTGAAATCCTCTTCCGTATAGTTCAAGCTGAAGATCAGGCGTCCGGTGCCGACCCAGCTCAAAGCCAGTCCCGCGGCGCGCAGGTAGTATTGGAGCATCCAGTTATAGCCGGACGGCTGCGGATAATAGATGGTCCAGATCGTGGACAGATTGGCGACGCGCACGGGCAGTTTCGCGGCGGCCAACCGCTCGTTCAGCCGTTGCGCCCGGGCATTCCAGACTTCCTCGAGGTTGCGATACATGGCGCGCACCTGCTCGGTATCGAGCTTGGCGAAGAATTCGTGCATCGCGCCCATGACGTACGGATGCGAATTGAAGGTGCCTCGCGCGAAGCAAATATCCGCCGGACGATCATCGCGAAATCGCCGCATCAACTCGTGCTTGCCGCAGACCACGCCGACCGGCAGCCCGCCGGCAACGGTCTTGCCGTAAGTCACCATGTCGGCGCGCACGCCGAAGTATTCTTGCGCGCCGCCGCGCCCCAGGCGGAAGCCGACGAAGACTTCATCGAAGATCAGGGCGATGCCCCGTGCGGTGCACACTTCACGCAGTTCTCCAAGCCATGCCGAATAGGCTTGGCGGTCGAAATGCGCCTTGCGCGCACTGTCGACCAGCGTCGAATCTCCCGGCGCCCCGGCATTCGGATGCAGGGCCTGCAAGGGATTCACCAACACGCAGGCAATATCGCGCCGGGTACGCAGCACCTTGAGCGCAGCCGGGTCCATGTCCTTCAAGGTATAGGTCTCGCGTGCCGGAACGGGATTCCCGACGCCGGGCTGCACATCGCCCCACCAACCGTGATAGGCGCCGCAAAAGCGCACCAGGTGCGAGCGCTGCGTGTGGTAGCGCGCCAGCCGCACCGCCTGCATGACGGCTTCGGTACCGGACATATGAAACGAAACCTCGTCCAGCCCGGATATCTCGAGCAGCTGCCGCACGTTGTCCGCCGTGAGCGGGTGGTACGCGCCCAGCACCGGACCCAATTCCCGGGCGTGGATGGCACCGCGATCGATGCATTCCTTGTAAAAATCGTAGCCGAAGACGTTCACCCCGTAAGACCCGGTGACGTCGTAGAACCGGTTGCCGTCAAGATCGGTGACCGTTACGCCGGAAGAAGACTTGAGGAACGAGCCCGACTTCAGGTGTTCGCGCACGAAGCGGCTGAATTGAAAAGGCACGCGGTAGCGCGACGTGAATTCGAGATCGGAGACGCTGCCGGCGAGTTCCGCGGTTTTCTCGACGGATTGCTTGAAACGCGCGGCAAACAGGGCGGCGAGCCGATTGAAGCCGGCGCGGCGCTTCGCGACCACCTCCGGCGGCGCCGAATCGACGCCAAAGAAGTTGGATTCACCGTATTCGTAGAACGGCACCCAGGACGCGAAACGGCGTGCCATGCGCGAGTGGCCGGCGAGCGAGCGGTGTTTGGCGAAAGACAGCTGCAGCCTGACGTACAGTTTGCGCAGCAGGAAGGCCAGGATGAGCCCGGCCAGAACATAACCGATGGTGATAATGGTGCGATTCCTTCAAGGACCCGCGCGGACTGTATTGCAAACGAATGACAGTGAGATGAACGCTAAATCCATCATTGGCCGGCTGACTCAACAGGAGGACGTCAATTTCCTGTTCAGCAATCGACTCTTTCCCCGGCGCCTAGTGACGCGCTTCATGGGCTGGTGGAGCCGCATCGAGCACCCATGGGTCTGCAATGGCAGCATTGCCTTGTGGCGCCTGTTCTCAGACCTCGACCTGAGCGAGGCCAAGACCACCCGGTTCAAAAGCATGCACGACTGCTTTACACGGGAATTGAAGGCCGGTGTGCGCCCGATCGATCCGGACCCGGCGCACCTCATCAGTCCCTGCGACGGATTGGTGGGTGCCTGCGGGTCGATAGGCCGGGGCACGGTACTGCAGGCCAAGGGTTTTCCATATTCCCTGGCCGAGCTGTTGGCGGACTCGGATCTCGCGAATCACTACGAAGGCGGGCTGTACACAACCATACGGCTGACCTCCAGCATGTACCACCGTTTCCATGCTCCCGTGGATTGCCGCGTGGAGCAGGTCAACTACATCTCCGGCGACGCCTGGAATGTGAACCCGGTCGCGCTCAAGCGGGTCGAGAAGCTGTTTTGCAAGAACGAGCGCGCGGTGATCCGCTGCCGGCTGGCCTCCGGCCCGCTGCTGACATTGGTGCCCGTGGCGGCCATCCTGGTCGCCAGCATCCGCCTGCGCTTTCTCGATGTACTGCTGCATTTGCGCTATCACGGACCCAATGTGATCCCCTGCGATGCCCCATTGCAGCGCGGCGAGGAAATGGGGTGGTTCGAGCACGGCTCCACTATCATAGTGCTGGCTCCGCCGGGGTTTCTGCTGGGGGAGGGGATATTCGAGGGCGCCCGGGTAAAAATGGGCCAAGCCCTTCTCCGGACAGGCTAAAACAGCAACTTTTGCCGGGCCGCGGTGTTTTGTTTCTAAACGACACACTCCAGTGCAAACGCAACTAACGGCCGAGTTCACGACATTTATGCGTGCCTATCAGGACATGGTTTTTTCGACTGCCGCCCGCTTAGCGGGCAACGATTCGCAGGCGGAGGACATTGCCCAG
>Ga0210384_10002115_pt1 | contig 24891 bp, 17 predicted proteins | sample IncBWH2MmetaG_FD_160574 | JGI IMG/M metagenome (GOLD analysis project Ga0210384, IMG submission 160574) | Forest soil microbial communities from Barre Woods Harvard Forest LTER site, Petersham, Massachusetts, United States - Inc-BW-H-2-M | ecosystem: Environmental > Terrestrial > Soil >...
AAACATTTCGCCGAAGTCAGCTTCCAACCTGTCATCCAGTGGTTTGAAATCGGCGGCGAACTCAAACTCCCGGAGCTGGCCACAACTTCCGACCGTTACCACCAGCTCTCCAAAATCCAGGGCCTGATGGAGCATGTCGGCCGTCTCGGCGTCCAAGACCGCAAAGACGCCGCCCCGGCCGCGTCCGCCGCCGAAATGATCCTCGAAGGGTTGTGGGCCCACCGCCGAATCGGCCGCAGCGAAGAACGCGGTTTCTACGCCGACAAGCCCAAGCAGCAGCCGGAGCAGCGCGAAAATCCCAACCGCCCTCCGCGCCGCCAATTCAACTGACATGCAGACAGCGCTCCGCTCCGACGTTTGTTGCCGAACGGCGCTCTTTCGGTTTTACCTAGCTGTAAGCTGCCAACTGAAGGCGGTTGGCTTTCCGAGGTTCTCCGCATGAAATTCATCCGCTATGGAAAATACGTCGGCGAACCCGCCGATGCCATCGATCTGGAAGAGCTCGTCAAACGCATGGGCGATTTTTTCCTGCAAAGCGGCTTTGAATCGCAATTCTACGGCGTTTCCCAAATGGATCCCGGCCGCTCCATGGAAGCCCTGCGCGAAGCCATCCTCCGCGCCCTCCAGGAAGGCGACCTCCTTCCCGAAGACGCCATGAGCGAAGAGCTTCGCCAAATGCTGCAAAATCCCGACGCGCAAAACAATCAAGCCGTTAAAAATCTCCTCGACAAACTGATGGAACGCCTTGCTCAGGAAGGGTTCATCAATCCCCAGCAACCGCCCCAAGTCACGCCACCTCCACAAACCTCGGCCCGCGGCCAGCTCGGCCAGCCCCACGAAAAGCCGCCCGAAGCACGCTTCGAGATCACCGACAAGACCATCGATTTCCTCGGCTTCAAAACTCTCCAGGACCTTCTCGGCTCCCTGGGCCGCAGCAGCTTCGGACGTCACGACACTCGCGACCTATCCACCGGCATCGAGTCCGGCGGCGTCTCCCGCGCCTACGAATTCGGCGACACTATGAATCTGGACGTCAGCGAAACTCTTTTCAACGCCGTCCGCCGCCAGGGCGCGAAAGTTCCCATCGACATGGCCTATTCGGACCTCATGGTTCATCAGTGCGAATACCACAGCTCTTGCGCCACGGTCGTTCTTCTCGATTGCAGCCACAGTATGATCCTCTACGGCGAGGACCGCTTCACTCCCGCAAAACGCGTCGCCATGGCCCTTTCCCATCTCATTCGCACGCAATATCCCGGCGATACGCTCAGCCTGGTCCTCTTCCACGACAGCGCCGAAGAAGTTCCCCTCGGCGAACTCGCCCGCGTCCAGGTTGGCCCGTACTACACCAACACGCGCGAAGGTCTCCGCCTGGCGCAGCGCATCCTCCTCCGCCAAAAGAAAGACATGCGCCAAATCATTATGATCACGGACGGAAAACCCTCCGCCCTCACGCTCGAGGACGGGCGCATCTACAAAAACGCCTTCGGCCTGGATCCTTTCGTCGTCGGCCAGACGCTCGAGGAAGTCAACAAGTGCAAACGCGCCGGCATCATGATCAACACCTTCATGCTCGCCAGCGACTACAGCCTCGTCCACTTCGTCCAGAAAATTACGGAAATGTGCCGCGGCAAAGCCTACTTCACCACTCCCTACACGCTCGGCCAATACTTGCTCATGGATTATATGCAACGAAAAACCAAACAAATCCACTGATGAGAATTCGCAGACCATGCCAACCACTACCGGGCGCACACCACAAATGGTTGCATGCGCACGCAGCGCCGCGGCACAATCCTGCCTCTTTCGGACCGCTGCGCTAAACTGAATTTATGGGAATCTTGCGGCGGCTCTCACGCTGGATCGGCACGGAAGGAAAAATGACAAATATCGTTGCGGGAAATGCTGCGCCTGTTTTTTCGCTAAGTGCACTGGACGGAACGGAGTTCTCCCTCGTCAAATTGCGCGAGCGGGGCCCGGTCGTGGCCGCGTTTTTCAAGGTCTCCTGCCCCGTCTGCCAGTTTACGTTCCCTTTTCTCGAACGCATCTACCAGCGCTACAGCGGCGAACACGTGTCGTTCCTAGGCATCTCGCAAGATGACGCGGGCGCAACGAAAGACTTTGCCAAGGAATTCGGCGTCAGTTTCCGGATGCTTCTCGATGAAAAGCAAAAAGGTTATCCAGCTTCAAATGCCTACGGCCTCACCAGTGTTCCCACGATCTTTCTCATCGAGACCGACGGCAAGGTGAAGATCAGTTGTATGGGCTTTGACAAAAAGGACTTGGAATCGATCGCCAGGGAACTCGCCGAGCACGAAAAAATAGCGCCAGCCGCGCTTTTCCGGCCCGCAGAATCCGTCCCGGCCCACAAACCTGGATGAGGCTCCAAAAACTAGGTCCGGTCCGGGCCTAATTCAAAAAAAGCGAACTATCCGATGCTTCTCTGAAAGCTCTCCGGTTCTATTCCGCTTCTTTTTCCAGCCACTTTTTCCTGTGCTTGGCCGGAAGCTTCCGCTTATCCGCGATCACCCGGGTGGCCGCAGGCGCAATCCCGGAGTTACGCGCGGCCCGCCTGGCCTCCACGCCCACATCCAGCACTCTCTTTCGCCGCCTCTTCATCTCATGTTCCTGGCAATTTCCGCGTAACGCTGCCTGCCGGAAGTAAAAAACAGTCCCAGCTAAAACGTGAACTGCAACTGCAGGTCGATCCGCCGGTTCGCTGTCGGGGATGAGTACGGTTGCCCGGCAAGCGAATTCGCTTCACCAAATAGCGGCGAACTCAGATTCCCAATGGGCGTTCCAACGTTCACATTGTTGAACACGTTCCGCGCATTCACGCTGAACGTTAGATTGTACCGATAGTTCGACGATCCGCCGCCTCCGAACATGGGTCCGCCACCCCCACCTCTCGGCCCACCTCCGTGGTCGCCACCGCCGCCAGGCCCGCGCCCAAACGTGCCTCCTCCTGGCCCGCCGGGACCGCCGCTGGCCACCGCTTCCTTCTTCTGTCTAAATCCAAATGTCTTGCTCAGCCGCAGATTAAGCGTGAACCTACCGGGCCCCGTCGCGTCGTTTATGGGAATCAGTGGTTGCCCCGTTTGCGGAAGCGTATTGAAGCAACCAAATGCGGTCTGAACAGCCGTCGCCTGCCCGCCGGGACCGCAGGTGGCCAGTGCCGGGCGCGCGTTGAATTGCGCATCGCCGTACAGATCCTGCCCGGTGGTGATATTGAAAGGAATTCCCGAGCTCACAATCATGAACGGACTCAACCGAAAGCCGTACGGCACGCCGATGGTTCCCCCGAAGAAAACTCGGTGGCGAATATCGAAGGCCGCGCGGCCATAGTCGGCGCTGATATCGTTTTTGTACGGGAACGATGGAACGTAGCCTGCGCCGGACGTGTCGCTGTTCACATAGTTCAGCGTGTAGTAGCCGAACAGCGAAAGATCCTTGATAAATCCGTGCGCGGCCGGGATGCGCACGCTGCTGTTTATGATCAGCTGATTCTGCTTGAAAATACCCTCGGCCTGAAATTGATAATCAACTTGGCTCGGAGGAGGCGCCACAAGCTGGCCGGTTGCAAGTGGCTGCGGGTCCGTGAAACTCGTGAAGTATTGATGGACACCGCGGGAATTGAGATACGTAACCGAAAGGTTTGCAAATTTCGTAAGCTGCCGCTCTACGGTCACGCCCGCTTGCATGGTGTACGGCGTACGCAAATTTTGATTCCGTATGTATCTCGTTTGCGTTGTCGTCGCCGACGAGGGAAACTGCGGATCCGTCGGCGGGGTCACCCGGTTCGGATTGAAAAACATCGGGCTCGGTACCAGGAATTGCTGCTGGATAAAACCATTCTGTAGTTCTTGCTGCAAGACCAAATTCTCGGAGAACCGGTCGTAAAAAATCCCATACCCCAGGCGCAGAACGGTTTTTGGAGACTTGTTCTTCCCGTTTCCGTCTATTCCCCACGCGATTCCCAAGCGCGGCGCGAAATCGGCATGGTCGCCCAGGTTGTTCTGCGTCTCGTAGCGAAGTCCGTAGCTCACGCTTACGTTGGGCCGGAACTTGTAGTCATCCTGCAAAAAAAGTGCGCCGTCGAACCAGTTGGCCCGGGCGGCTGCCGTTCCGGCCGGGTTGAAGTTCAACGAGTAAAAGCTGGCACCGCCGCCTTCCTGCTGGATTGCCGGGATACCCATGCCCTTTGCGAGACCCATGAGCGTAATCTGATAAGCCTGGATGCCGGATATCGTTGGGCAGGTCGTCGGGGGATTGGGCACATTGCAGCCAGGTACCGTGGGATTGACTCGCGAGCCGAACGAGTAGGAGCCGTTGAAGCTTGCATTCGATGCGCTGTCGTCTATCGTGTCCCGCACGCGCCCGCCGATTTTCCACGCATGCTTGCCATGCGTGATGTAGGTAATGTTCTGCAGCTCGTAGCGATCCTGCGTGTCCGTGTTTCTCCCACTCGTTGCGCCGCCGGAATTGAACGAGCCGCCGACGCCGACCAGAGGCGCGCTACTAACGGGTGTCCCGCTCTGCGCCTCACGAATGAACTGGAATCTTGTCTCGTTAATCGTGGTCGGGTTGATCGTCTGCGTGTCGGTGACTTGCACGGTGTTTTCGGTGCTGAGCGAATTCGTGGCAAGCGAGGGAAGGTTGAATCCGCCGCCATTCAGGTCATCCTTCTCGGAATTGTGCCAATACTGGTAGCGCACGCTCAGCGTATTCCCGGGCGTCACCTGATAATCAAGCCGCGGGCTCAAATTAATCCTGGTCCTCGGATTGGGCAACGCCTGGCTGAACGGCTCGATCTGAAATGTCGTGGGATCAACGATCTGCGCGCTTATCACGGATAAATCACTGATGCTGCGCCGCTCAATGTTGAAGAAAAATGAAGCCTTCTTGCTCAATGGTCCGCCGACGTTGGCGCTGAATTGCGTGGTGTCGTAGCCGGGCTGCTCGGTTCCGGCTGGCAAATGTTCAAACGGGTTTCGAGAATTGAATCCCGCCGTATTTCCGGTCATAAAAAACTGCCCGTGATACTGGTCCGTGCCGGGCTTAGTCAGAATTTCGATTCGCCCGTAACCAAGCTTGTCGTACTCCGCCGAAAACGGATTTTGATTAATGCGAATCTCGCGAATGGAGGCTTTGGGCGGAAGTTGTCCAGCGGTGAAGCCATCAATGTAAATCTGGCCGCCGTTCGGGCCAGCCGAAGGCCCAGCCAGCGCCTGCAGCTCAGACTGCAGCTCATCCGGGTCATCCGAAAGCGCTTCGAGATCTTTCCCCTGCATCACAATCGCGCCTGCGTTATTCGCCGGGTTCACATCCACTTTCGTCGTTGTGTCCGTGACCTCGACTTTCTCCTCCCGCACTTCGATCTTCATCGCTACATTCAGTTTCTGGGCTTGGCCGGCGCTGATGACGATTTCTGGCTGATCGAACGCGGCAAAACCATCCGCCACTACCTTTACTTCGTATTTGCCGGGAGCGAGGCCGGTCACTTCAAAAATGCCTTCGCGGTTGGTGGTCGCCGTAGCTACTCCGCTCGCGGTACTTACGAGCACCGTGGCATTCCCCACGGCCGCGCCCGACGGATCCGTCACTTGCCCTCGCAACGTACCCGTAGCCGTCTGCGCCTTCAATACGTTGGCACACGCCACCTGGAACAAAAGCGTTGCTAGAAAAACCATGCACCGATAAATGAAGCCAAATCTCATTCCTTCTCCTGATCTGCAACCATTTTTCTCATGACCTGTCGCGCTTCAAGGTGCCGCATCCCCGCCCGGCGCTGCGCCCATCGTCCACGGCGTAAGAATCGTGGACGCTCCTGCGGCTTCGAGGAGAGGTTCCACTCCGGCAAGCAGCGTGATCGCCGTCACGCCACCTTCTTGCGTCCCTTGCGTTGCGACGATCATCACCGCATCGCCCTTCTGCAGATCGGCAAGCGTCGCGGCGGGCATTCGGCTGAGCGCCTGTTGAAGGTCGCCCCCACCAGCTCCTCCCGCTCCGCCCGTTCGCCCCGCGCCATTCTGCCCCCCAGCTTGGCCACCGCCTGATGTTTCCGCGGGTTTCGCCGCCGGACTGCCCGCCGCGGTACCGCCCGCCGGGGCATCCGCGGAAGCGCCCTTGAGCCGCATGGCAATCCGCTGCGCCATCGCAGGAGCCAGCTTGCGAAGCTGCGTGTCCGCCGTAACTTTCACGGTGATCGACTTCTTCGCCACCAGATCTGTGACCGTAATCGTTCCCTGAGAGGCGTCCATGGCGTTGATCATTCCCGCTATATTGCGAAATGTTCCGGAGACAACTTCATCCGCCGCCAGCTCCGTGCCATCCGCGCTGCGTGTGCCCCGTGCGCGAAGCTGGTCTCCCACCTTGATCTCCTCGATCGCCGAAGGCCTGGCATCGTCAAACTTCACAGAGTCCGGCGCGTATCGGCGCAGTACGCTTTGCTTCGATACATGAATACTCACCTCTTTGGCAGCCCCGAGGGCGTTTGTCGAGATCTTGATTGTGCCGCCTGAGGCGTCGATCGCGCCCACCAGCCCGCCAACACCATGCTTCTGCCACTCATCGCGTTCGTGGGACTGCTTCATGGCGATGTCCGTTTGTTTCATCGCGATAACGGAAGCCGCCATCACCGTTTTTCCATCGTCCGCCATCTTCCCGCGGACCAGAATACGGTCCCCCGACTGCAGGTCTGCCAGTTGAATGGGAGAGGCGTCTTTCAAGTCTTTCTGTCCCGGCGCGACGCGCACCAGCCGAGCATCATCCTGCACCTGGATGGTGACCTCGGTCCGCGCATCGGTGGTCAGCACAATCGTTCTTCCCGTAATGGTCTTGATCGTGCCGACGGGCCGCGTCGCCGGATTCGACGCCGGCGCCCCTTGTTGCGCCCCTTGTGGCAAGCGTTCTGCAGTTCTCGCGCCCGCCCCGCGAGCGGCGCCAAAAATCATGCAGGCAAATACAACAATCAATCTCAAGCGCCTTACGCGCCCTTTCCCGCGCAATTCCATCGATGACTCCTCGAATCTAGTGCGACCTGCAACCTCGACCGTCTTCGCCTGGGAGGGTACTGCGGCGGACGCGCCACACCCTTTGCGTCACAGGTTAGACGTATCGGAGACCCCAAAATGTTTCAAGAAACTTCCGTGCGCAGACGCTAAACAGCTAAGCGGCAGCCGGCCCTCGCCTCGAGCGTGATGGCCCTTGTGCCTTGCCTGCGATCCTCATCTCCAGAAGCGAAACAAATGCGCCGAGCGCCGGGGAAACCCACTTGTCTTTGTGCCACACCACGTATGTGGTGATGACCATATCCGGGCCTGCCCAGGGGAGCGCCAGCACCCGTTTGCGCGCCATTTCTCCCGCGATCACCACTTCTGGCAGCAATCCCAGGCCCATGCCCATGGAAACGCACTCTCTGATGGCCTCCACGCTCGAGAATTCCGTGATATTGCCAGGATGAATTCCTTCGAGCGCCAGCACTTGATCCAGTTTTTTACGGTAACCGCATCCCGCTTCGGTGAGCAGCAAAGTCTGCCCGCCCAAGTCCCGGGGTTCCACTTTTTTCTTCGCCGCAAACGGATGTTCCGGAGAAGCGAACAGGAGAATCTCTTCGTTTCGAAGACGCACAGATTTCAATCGGTCTGATTCGACGTGGTCCACCATCCATACCGCCAAATCAAACTTGCCGACCTCCAGCGAATGGACCAGCTTCTCATCGCTGTAAGGCCGAAAAGTGAGCGCCACCTTTGGATACAGCTTGCGGAACTCGCTGAGAATTCCCGGCAGGCGATAGGTGAGCACGGATTCGGGAGCGCCAACCGACAGCGGCCCGGCAGGAACGGAATCCCGGATCATAGCGCAACGGGCCTCATCGAGTGTCGAGAGAACCCTGGCCGCATACGGCAGGAAGCGTCGTCCTGCATCCGTCAGCACTACGCGTTTCGCCAATCGGTCGAAGAGCGGCGTGCCCAATTCCTCTTCGAGGGAGCGAATCTGCGTGGTCACGTTGGACTGCACGCAATGCACCCGCGCCGCCGCTCTGGTGAAGTGCAGCTCCTCGGCGAGCGCTTGAAAAATCTGCAGTTGCCGAATCTCCATCCCATCATCTCCTCGAAGAATGACCATGATTATAACAATCTATTGGACTGATACAAGAACGCTCCGCACACTCGCCTCATGCGAGTTCTTGCTGGGCATCGCATGTTCCTTCGAGCGGTGGCGCGCCGCGCAGCGGTGCTTGCTCCACTCTTATTTCTATTTTTCATGTTCTCCGCGTTTGCAGAGGAACAACCCGACGTGGCCTACGATACTCTCGTAATCGTGCACTTCCCCTCCCCGGCATGCAGCGCATTCTGGCCAGTTTTGAAATCCGAGCTGGAGAGGTCCGAAACGCCAAAATTGCTGAGTGGCTCGGCCCGGTGGATCACGCGGGACGAATTCCAGAAAGGCATGGAGTTTAAGCGCGGCTATGAAATCCTGCTCCAGGGTGATTGCACAATGGCCGCGCCGAGTACCAGCCAGGAGCCGCCTGGCGGCGCCCTCGGCTGGGTGTTGATGGTGAATGACCAGATCCAGCCCTTTGTCTATGTGGACTGCGATCGGGTTCGGCAGATGCTCCGTCGAGATCTTCGGGACAAAACCGTCGCGGAGCGCCGGCGCATCCTCGCGCGTGCGGTTTCGCGCATCGTCGTCCATGAAATGACGCATATCGTCACGCAAAGCTCACTCCACGCCGCGAGCGGGCTGCAAAAAGCCCATGTCAGTTCTTCTGACTTGCTGGCCTACAAAACCGACTAGGTTTCATCAGCCGCGGGATTGCGCCTGAGGTCCGCCCATTTCTCATGCGTCGATCTCCGACGCGAACGCGGATGCGCCTGCTCTCCCGAGGACGCTCGCCGGAGTGCGCTCGATCCGGCGATTCCCGACAGGTTTCGATCTTCCCGGAAATTGATCCGCAATCGATTCCGGCCTCGCAAAAAGCCCAACTGGGTGTACAATGCCGCCCGTTGGGGTCCTGGCAGCTGCCATGTCTCGGGCGGCCGCCGTGAGCCTCTCCAATCGAACAGACACCAGCGAAGCCCGATACTAAGGATGGCTTCGGTCAACACATTCAACTCGTCCCCCGGGGGTAGCGTATCGATTCCACAGCAACGGGCGAAGCAGACGGCTGCTCCACCCGGTCGTTGTTTGAGTAGATCCACTAAGAAATTTGGCGATGATGGAGGATTGTGAGCATGGCTCTGCCGACGGACAAACATTTCGCGGCCCGCATTATCGAGCGAAAAGATTTGTCGGAAGACTTGTGGTTGATCCGCGTTGACCCCGGCGGCCCCTTTGCTTTTAAGGCCGGACAGTATGCTACCCTCGGCGTGGATTACGAAGACAAGCGCATCGAGCGCGCTTACTCCATTGTTTCTTCCCCGTACGAAGAGGGGCTTGAGTTTTTCATCGAACTCGTCCCGCAGGGCGCCCTCACGCCACATCTCCATAAACTCAGCGTGGGCGACACGCTGCTGTGCCGCAAAATCTCCAAAGGCCGCTTCACCCTCGATTTAAAGAGTGGCCGCACCAATCACCTTCTCCTCGCCACCGTCACCGGCATCGCCCCTTTTGTGAGTTATGTGCGCACGTTGTACAAGGATTGGAAGGCCGGCAACAGCCCCATGCCCGGCGAACACAAATTCTTTTGCCTGCAAGGCGGAAGCCGTTCTTGGGAGTTCGGTTATCGCGAGGAACTCGAGCGCATCGCTCGGGAAGTTCCGTGGTTCAAGTTCGTCGCCACCATCAGCCGTCCGTGGGAGGACGCTTCGTGGAAGGGGCAAACCGGCCGCGTCGATGACCTCGTTCGGCTTTACGTCGACGAGTGGAACCTGCGCCCGGAAACCACCACGGGCTATCTCTGCGGCCACCCCAGCATGTGCGAAAACGGCCAAGGCATCCTCACCCGCGCCGGCTGGCAAAAGGGTTCCCTGTTCGAAGAAGTCTATTTCATCCCAGGCAAAGAGGCCGGCGCCGGCTAAAGCCAGCCGATTCCGCTGGCAATTTGTTTGCATCCCTGGCCGTGCGATTCCGATGTAGAATGCCGCGCGGACTTGGAAAAACTGGAATCGCGGGCAAGTTCTGCAGCAACGGAGAAATACCGGAGGAAGTTTCATGATTGTCGGAGTGCCACGAGAGAGTTTTCCCGGAGAGCGCCGCGTAGCGATGGTACCCGCGGTAATTCCGAGCCTCACAAAAGCGGGCTTGGAAGTCGTCGTGGAAGCGGGCGCCGGACGAGAAGCCGGCTATCTGGATACCGAGTACGCAGCCAAGGGCGCAAGAATTCTCCCCACGCGCGCCGACGTCTTCGCCGCAGCCGATATCGTCGTTCAGGTCCTGTGCTACGGTTCGAACGACAAGACCGGCAAAGCCGACGTCCCCCTGTATCGGCCCAATCAAGTGCTAATCGGCTTTTTGCGCCCCCTCGGCTCTCTCGAAACTATTCAGGAAATCGCGTCAAAAGGCGTGGCGGCTTTTTCGATCGAGTTGATGCCGCGCACCACGCGCGCGCAAAGCATGGACGCGCTTTCCTCGATGGCTACCATCAGCGGCTATAAAGCCGTGCTGATCGCCGCAAACACCCTGCCCAAGCTTTTTCCGATGCTCACCACCGCAGCGGGAACAATTACCCCGGCCCGTGTTTTCATTATCGGATGCGGGGTGGCCGGCCTCCAAGCCATCGCCACAGCCCGCAGGCTAGGGGCGGTGGTCTCCGCCTACGACCTGCGCCCTGCTGTCAAGGAGCAAGTCCAGAGCCTTGGCGGACGGTTTGTCGAGATCGCAGTGGAAGCCAAGGACGCGCAGGATGCGCGCGGATATGCGACGGCCCAGGGCGAAGAGTTTTACAAGAAGCAACGCGAACTGCTCGGGAAGGTAGTCGCGGAAAGCGACGTCGTGGTGACCGCCGCGGTAATCCCCGGCAAAAAATCTCCGATTCTCGTAACCAAGGAAATGGTCGATGGAATGGCGCCCGGATCGGTGCTCGTCGATCTCGCGGCCGAGCGCGGTGGAAATTGCGAACTGACCCGCGCCGGTGAAAAAATCGAAGAGCACGGCGTAACCATCATCGGCTCCATCAATCTGGCCAGCACGGTTCCCTATCACGCCAGCCAAATGTACGCCAAAAACGTCGCCACGTTTCTCCTGTATATGATGAAAGAAGGCAAGCTCCAGATAAATCCGCAGGATGAAATCGTGCGCGAAACATTGCTGACCCAGGGTGGAGAGATTGTAAGCGTCAGGCTTCGCGAGATTTACAAGCTGCCGGCGCTGGCTGCGAAATCTTAAGGAGGCGTGGATGCCCGCGGATTTTATCTCGAGTCTGTTTGTGTTCATCCTTTCGGCGTTTTTAGGCATCGAGCTCATAAAACGGGTTTCCCCGCTGCTGCACACTCCTCTGATGTCCCTGACGAACGCGCTCGACGCCATCGTCGTCGTGGCCGCCATCATTATTGCCGGGCGGCATGAGACGCGCCTGTCGACCATCCTCGGCCTGGTAGCTGTAGCGGCCTCGTTCAGCAACATGGTCGGCGGCTTCGTCATCACCGACCGCATGCTCAGCATGTTCAAGACCGGCAAGGCGGCGAAAAAGCCATGACCCCCGCCGACACGCAGCAACTCATCGATTTCACATATATCGCCGCGGCCATCGGCTTCATCTTGGCGATCAAGTGGCTCGGCTCCCCAGTCTCGGCGAAGCGCGGCGTGGTCGTCGGCGAGATCGCCTCGGCCGTCGCCGTTATCGCCACGCTGTGCGACCCGCAGGTCGACCAGTACAAGTGGATCATCATCACCCTAATCGTGGGCGCGGCCGTGGGCGTGCCCCTCGGCATGGTGAAGATGACCGCGGTTCCTCAGCGAACCGCCCTGAGCCACGCCTTCGGCGCGCTTTCCGCGGCCCTGATTGGTATCGCGGAATATTACGTCTCCGCTCCCCATGTGGCCAAGTTCCAGATGGCAGAAATCGGCCTCGAAGTGATCATCGGTTCGCTCACCTTCACAGGCAGCTTGATCGCCGCCGGCAAGCTGCAAGAGATCCTGCCACAGCGGCCGATCACTTATAAAGGACAGAACTATGTCAGCCTCACCGTCCTGGCCGCCGCGCTCGGACTCGTAGTGGCTCTCGTCATTCATCCCGAGATGACATTTCTCTTTCCCATCATGATCGGCGTGGCCCTCATCTTCGGCATCATGCTCGTCACGCCCATCGGCGGCGCGGACATGCCCACGGTCATCTCCCTCTTGAATTCCTACGCCGGCTTCTCCGCCTCCCTCCTTGGCTTCGTACTCAACAACAAAGTCCTGATCGTCGCCGGCGCGCTCGACGGCGCCTCGGGCTTCATCCTCTCGGTCATCATGTGCAAAGCCATGAACCGCTCCTTCACCAACGTGTTGTTTGGAGCCTTCGGCCAGGTGCAGGTTTCCGCAGCCGGCGCCAAAGAAGAGCGCGCCGTCAAGAGCGCCAGCCCAGAAGACGCCGCCGCGATTCTCGCAGCGGCGAACACCGTGGTCATCGTACCTGGCTACGGCATGGCCGTAGCCCAAGCTCAACATAAAGTCCGTGAGCTCTACGACATCCTCACCAAAAAGGGCATCGACGTGCGCTTCGGCATCCACCCCGTCGCCGGACGAATGCCCGGCCACATGAACGTTCTGCTCGCGGAAGCGGACATCCCCTATGACAGGTTGATGGAGATGGACGCCATCAACGGAGACCTCCCGCAGACCGACGTCGCCCTGGTCATCGGCGCAAACGACGTCACCAACCCTGCCGCGCGCACCGATCAAAGCAGCCCCATCTTCGGCATGCCCATCATCGACGTGGACAAAGCCCGCACGGTCATGGTCATCAAGCGCAGCATGGCCGCCGGTTTCGCGGGAATCGACAATCCCCTCTACTACCTTGACAACACCATGATGCTCTTTGGCGACGCCAAAAAGTTCGTCAGCGACATCGTCCGGGAACTGAGCGGCGGCGGCCACTAATCTTCGCCGCCACGGACCGGCGGCAGTTCGCTCTAGATCGCCAGGCGCACTCGTTTGCCTCTGGAAGCTCGGTTTGCGCAGAGCCCTGCCACTCAACACACTGCGGTTCCTGAACCCGCCGTTCGTAGATAGGCTAGATCGTTGCTGAAGGGAATTGCTGAGGGCCCTTCTGTCGCCAAAGCGAATAAATATCGTTGTCGGCGACAGGCCACGTACTTCCACTGCGGCCGTTTTTAGGCCGGCGCCTTCCAAACGTAAAAATTCTTTTCATCGGCGAGCGTTTGAATGGACAACCCCGCGGAATTGGTCGCTCGATGAACCGCCGAACGCAAGTTCGCCAGTCCGATCCCGTCCACGTCCGCCAGCGGAATTTCCAGCGCCGAACCGGGTTGCACCCCTTCCAACTCAGCCAGAATGCCTTCAACGATGTCGTGGTGCTTGCCGCGCCGGCCCTTCCTGAGACTTGCCAGTTCCACACGGCGATACTTGAGAGTCGGTCGCTTGGCTGCGGCTTTTTGTCCATTAGGCACGGGACCCCTCCTCGACGATGGATACCATACCCGGGTAACAATTCTACGTCAACTATATTTTTGTCTGCCCCTACCCATTCTGCGGCATACGCAACTCACTATCTGGCATACGTTAGTTCTATGATGTTCATCCGTCTGTGGCGAGGCCACGCAACCCTTCCTACCTTCTAGGTCGCCCATAGCTCCGATAGAGGAACCCAATATCTTCACCTTTCTTTAGTACAGTAGATATTCTTTGTCCGTGCGTCGGGACCTAGTGTGGGTCAAAACAGGCGGTTTTCAGGGCTGGGCGTGCTCGCAATGCGCTTGGGTGTTCAACCCGTCGGCTCCCCCCATTGGAAAAACTCTCGAAGCGATGAAGCAGAATTACGAGCAGCAGCGTGACCAGGCATTCACCTCCCACGCCTGTGCCACCCACGCCGCCACCAAAACTCCAAAGAAAAAATAGAGCAGCCCGACCGGCGGACCCGCGGCGGTGTGCCAAATTGAACAGAAAGTTATCGGTTTCGGTGCAACCGTAGGACGGGGATTCTTATGCTGAGTGAGCGAGAAGAGTTGCAGGAAGTCTGCTTAGGCGATGCCAGCAAGGAAACGGCGATTCCAGGAATGGCCCAATCCGAGCGGGCCGTCATAGGCCAGCAGAATGAGAGGCGCAATCGCCCCCTGGCATTCAAAAAGGAACGCTCTTACGCAACCCTGAGTGACTTGGGCAAAGTGGTAACAAGGATTGAAAAGTTCGCGACCCGAGAAATTATTTTCTCTCAAGGCGATATCGCAGAGACGGTCCTGTACATTCAAAGAGGCCGCGTGGAATTCGCTGTGGCCTCCAAGACTGACAAGGATGCCGTCGTGGCCATACTGGGACCGGGTAATTTTTTTGGGGAAGCCTGCCTTGCAGGTGAGCGAACTCGTACCAAGACCGTTACCGCGATTGCGCCTACAGTTCTACAAGTAATTGAAAGAGACGAGATGATCCGAGCGCTCCACGACGAACCTGCGCTCTCTCACCGCTTCCTGTGCTACATGCTTTTGCGGAAAATCCGAGTCGAGGAGGATTTAATCGACCAGCTCAGTCAGAGCAGCGAAAAGCGACTCGCCCGCGCACTGCTGCTGCTCGCCGGGAACGGGCGCAAGCTGCACGGATTTGCCGGGATATCGCAAGCGACCCTGGCAACGATGATCGGCACCACGCGCTCGCGCGTCAATTTTTTTATGAACAGGTTCAGAAAGCTTGGTTTCATAGGATACCACGGCCGTCTCGACCGAAATGGCGGGATCCACATCAACACCCCTCTCCTACGTAAGGCTTTTGGAAAATAGCTTTCAACACTCTCCGAGTGCTTTGGTTTTTTCCACACATTTCCACAGCCTCATGAAACCCGTCTTGCTGGGCCCCACCGATTCCAACGTCTTGATCGCCCGTCTCCCTGGGAACCCACCCTCCCCGTTCATCGGTCTCCCACGAGACTGGTGTTCTCTACCGTGCTCTGTTGGACTACAATGTCCGGCGAATTACCGCGGAGGGAATATGCGTGCCGATCGAGTGGAAGTTTCCTGGGACAACGGCAAATCGGACTGGCTGGTTCGCATTGAAAGCGGTGAAGAGGTGATCCGCCGTCATTGCAAAGCGCCAAAAGATGCAGATGAGAAGACGCTTCGCGCGAAGGCCGAAGAAACCGTGAAGGACGAAGGCTACGAAGCGAACGCCGCGGCGGTAAGTATTCGACGGTAGCAGCTTCGAGCGCGGCCCGCGAACTGGCACCGGCACTCTTGCCCTGTGCGCTTTTTCATTTGTTGGATACTGCGCGCAGCCAAGCGTGGCTGCGCCCAGGGCAACCTCGAGCATGAGCGGGACGCGGTCAACTGGACATATGTTTCGGGAGTGTTAAAATCTGATACGAACGGACATGCCACCCAAAACACTCTACGAAAAAATCTGGAATTCACACGTGGTACACGAAGAAGCCGGAAAGCCTGCGCTCATTTATATCGACCGGCATCTGGTCCACGAGGGCACCTCACCCCAGGCATTCGCCGGCCTGAACGCCGAAGGGCGCAAGGTGCGGCGGCCCGACTTGACCTTTGCCGTAATGGACCACTCGGTCCCGACCAAAGACCGCACGCTGCCAATTATTGATACCGATGCGCGGTTGCAATTTGAAGCACTGGAAAAAAATTGCCGCGAGACCGGCGTACGGCTTTTCGACATGAACAGCCGTAACCAGGGCATCGTGCACATCATTGGCCCGGAGCTGGGCCTGACCCAGCCAGGCCAGACGATTGTCTGCGGCGACAGCCATACCTCGACCCACGGAGCTTTTGGCACGCTGGCGTTCGGCATCGGGACAAGCGAAGTGGAACACGTACTGGCGACGCAGTGCCTGGTGCAGTCGCGCAGCAAAACGCTGAGCATCCTGGTGCACGGCAAGCGCCCGCGCGGCGTGACGGCCAAGGACATCATTCTCGCCATCATCGGAAAGATCGGCATTAGCGGCGGGACGGGGCACGTGACGGAATATGGCGGAGAGGCGATCCGCGATTTGAGCATGGATGGCCGCATGACCGTCTGCAACATGACGATTGAAGGTGGCGCGCGCGCGGGCATGATCGCGCCGGATGAGACCACGTTCGCGTATATGGAAGGCCGGCCCTTTGTGCCGCGTGGCAAAGCGTTTGAAGAAGCGGTTGCGGGATGGAAGGAGCTTGGCAGCGACGAAGGCGCGAAGTTTGACGCCACCATCGAGCTCGAGGCGCAGGAACTCGCGCCACAGGTTACCTGGGGCACGAATCCCGGCATGGTGACAAGTGTGACGGGACGCGTGCCGGAGCCGGGTTCGTTCCACGATCCCAACGATCAGAAAGCCACAGAAAGCGCGCTGAAATACATGGGGCTGAAAGCCGGCACGCCGATTATGGACATTCCCGTGGACAGAGTGTTCATCGGGTCGTGCACGAATTCGCGCCTGGATGATTTGCGCGCAGCAGCTCATCTGGTGGCCGGCAAGCATGTTGCCGGCAGCATCAAGCAAGCGCTGATTGTGCCAGGCTCTCGAGGGATTAAAGCGCAAGCCGAAAAAGAAGGCCTCGACAAGATTTTCCGCGACGCCGGCTTTGAGTGGCGCGACGCAGGCTGCAGCATGTGCATCGGCATGAATGCGGACGTGCTCCCGCCGCACGAGCGCAGCGCCAGCACCTCAAACCGCAATTTCGAGGGCCGCCAAGGCAAGGACAGCCGCACCCATCTGGTCAGCCCGGTAATGGCCGCCGCGGCGGCCATCGCTGGGCACTTTGTCGATGTGCGTTCACTCGACGTCGCCTCTGTCGAGTGAACTTGATTTGCAGGGGCAGAGCACGCTGGGCCCCGCCTCGGCGCGCGGTTCACCGCTCGAGAGAGTGAAAACCTTTTCGCTGGACGCAGTTTCGATTTCTGAGGAGCCCGAATCGCATGGAACCGTTTAACACCCACACCGGAATGGTCATGCCGCTGGACAGGGTCAATGTGGACACCGACCAGATGGTGCCGAAGCAATTCTTGAAAGCGCTCACACGGCAGGGCTTTGGCCGGATTCTGTTTTACGACTGGCGCTACTTGCCGGGCGAGAGACCGAATCCCGAATTCGTACTGAATTTTCCGCGCTATGAAGGCGCCTCGATTCTTTTGGCGCGCGCCAATTTCGGCTGCGGCTCGAGCCGCGAGCACGCGCCCTGGGGCGTGAAAGACTACGGCTTCCGCGTGATCGTCGCGCCAAGCTACGCCGACATTTTCTATAACAACTGCTTCAAGAACGGCCTTCTGCCCGCTTCCCTTCCCGAGGACCAAATCGAGGAACTCTTCCAGCGCACGGAAAAAGAAGAAGGCTACATGCTGACGGTAAGTCTTCCGAATCAGACCATCGCCGACAGGCATGGCTTGATGTTCCGGTTCGATCTTGCGCCCTCGCGCAAGGAAGTTCTGCTAAAGGGTCTCGACGATATAGGCACGTCGTTGCAGCACGAGTCCGATATCACCGCTTACGAAAAGACCCACCCGGCCACCGCCACCATGTACGAAGCCGTGGATGTAAGAAACTACGCGACGGGCGGTAACAGCTAATTCACTCGGTCGGGCCAGGCGACCCTACGGCAAGGGATCGGTTCCACCGACGCTCTCAGCCTTTTCTCCTGTAGGCTCTGGAGACTCCGCCGCAGCCGGCGGTCCAAGCAACTCGGCGATGAGGATTCCTGCCAAGACCAACACCGCGCCGAGCAGCGCGCGGTGACCCAGCCTCTCACGCAATAAAATGTACGAAGTAATCGAAGCAAACACCGGCTCCAGCGTGAATAGAATGGCCGCGTGGCTCGAGGTGGTGAACTGCTGGGCCCAAAGCTGCATCGAAAAGGCCACGGCCGTCGCCAGCACCGCGCAGATGGCAATCCCCAGAATCGATTTCCCCTGCCACGAGAATCGCGCGGCCTGCCAGCCCGCCGCTCCAGTCAAGGCGGTGGCGAGCCACGCCAGAGCGGCGCACGCTGCAACCTGGAGCACGCTGAGCGCGGCGACCGAGTGCCGCCGAGTGTAATCCCCCACCAGAATGATGTGCATGGCATACAGCCCCGCAGCGACAAATGTAAGGAGATCTCCGCGGTTCAGATGGGAGATGCCCTCGGCGGGCACGGTAAGGAAATAAAGCCCAAAGACAGCGGCAAAGACCCCGCCATACACCCACAGGGTGAGGCGGCGTCCCCAGAAAATGCCAAGGAGCAGCGGAACCATGACTACACTGGAGCCGGTGACAAAGCCGGACTTGGCGGGACTGGTGTACTCGAGGCCGGCCGTCTGAAAGGCGTAGCCTCCAAACATGAAAAAGCCGAGTGCGGCGCCGGCAAGCACCTCTTCCCTTTTTAGCGTACGAAAGACTTGCGGCCGGAACGCCGCCATCAGTAACGCCGCCAGTGTGAAGCGCGCCGCGAGGAAAACGAAAACGGAACAGTACACGAGTGAGCTTTTGACAACGACAAACGTCGCGCCCCAGAGCAGGCTGCAGAAAGCCAGCGAGAGATCCGCGCGGAAGCGTTTCGTCATACGTAGCGCCGCCCCGGTGAGGCCGGCGGGTTAGTTTAGTTCCGGCGGCGAAGAACGACAATGTTCGTGGCGACCCATATGGAGATCACCAGGAATAGCGAGCCTGCGTTCTTAAACCGCCGTTGCAGGTGCGGGAGACGTGAAACCGTCCGCGAGCGGATAAAAAGCAAAACGGGGAAGGCCGGCTCGGCCCTCCCCGTTTTTGCGGCAAGTTTGGGAAAACTCGCCGGAAGAGGTTAGAACCCGAAGCGCAGACCGAATTCGATCTGGCGCGGGCCCGGGCCGATTTGCGTAGCCACTCCAAACGGAGCTCCGGTAATCGAACCAAAATTGGCAGGATCCTGCAGGTCCAGGTACGGGTCGTGAAGCCAAGGATGGTTCATGATGTTCGTAAAAGTTGCGATGAACCTGGCATTGAACCGCTCGGTGAACTTAAGCTCCTTCGATATGGTTAGGTCGAGGTTCCAGTGGGATAGGCCGCGGAGTGGTCCGCCACCCCCGCCGTTTGGTCCGTCGAGGCCGAGGATGAATGGACGGAACTGATTGTAGACAGCAGACGGGTCGCTGAAAAGATTTAGCCCATAACCATTCGTGCCCACGCCATTGGACCCGGCGGTATGGTGGATCCCGCTGCCCCCGCCATAGGGCGAGAGCATCACGGCGTTTGTAGGCAGGCTGCCGGAGTTGGGGTTGCCCTGACCTAACGTTTCGTCGCTAATATTGCCATCCGTATACACAAACAACGGGTAGCCGCTCTTTACCGTGAAGAACGGAGCGACGGCCCAGCCGCCAAGCACCTTACCCTCGAAGCCTTGCTGGTTCTTGAAGAAGGGTAACTGATAGAGTCCCTGCAAGTTGTATACAAAGCGGATGTCATAGGGCTGAGGTCCATAGGAGCCCCAGTTCTTGAAGTCATATCCATTGTTCGGATTAATGCCGTTGTTGGCCTGCGCGTAGAACTGCGTGCCCATCGAACGGCTCCAGGTGAAGTTAGTGTTGAGGGTGACTCCCCTCCACTGCCGAGCAGTCAGCGAAACGATGGCCGCGTTGTAGTTGCCCCGGCCGAAGGCACCGCTCATTTGTACGCTGGTCGCCTGCGTGGAACCTATGGTGCTTTGGTAAAACGGCGACGATGTCTGCCCCAGTGCACCCATCGCCGCACCTATGTGGTTCCACATGGTGTAAAGCGATTGCGAAGAGAAGTTCCCAGTGCCATTATTGCCTTCTTTGGCGATAAGAGCAGCCGTGCAGCTTGCGAACCCCGTGCAGTAGGGAGACGTCGATCCGCCGAGAGCCGACTCAAAGAACGGCTGCGCCGGTATCGCGGCATTTCCAGCACAAGAGGTTTGAAGACCACAGTAGGCCTGGTAGAGGGTCGCATAGGCCTGCGCAAAGGATTGACCGTTCAGTGTGAGCATCGTGGGAATCTGGTCGAGGTTGATGTTCATGTATTCATCCCGCAGAATGCGTCCGAGGTAGCCAACCTCAAGCGTCATGTTGTGACCCAGATCACGCTGTATGGTGAAGTTGAACTCATCGGAGTGCGCTGGTTTGTAGTTCGGGTCGAGCACCAGAGTATCGCTGGCCTTTGCGGCCAAGTTCCCGTCGCAGTTAACCTTGCCGGGGAAGAAAGGCTGGCAAAGTGTCTGGCTGATGCCCTGTGTGTAGAGGTTGGCGGGGTTAGGATCAATCCCGATGCGGAACGCGTTGGTGGGGTCGGAATTGCCTGACCCGGCACACACGCCGCTGATTTGCGCGCCAGGGCACTTGACAGCTTGAATCAGGCCAACGCCCAGCAGAGGGACGAGTACGAGATCCACGCCGTTCTGCCGACCATAGACGCGCCCGTAACCGCCGCGGAGGACGGTCTTGTTACGTCCAAACAGCTTGCCCATAAGACCGCTCTCAAATCTCGGGTTCCAGGCGGCCGAAACGCGCGGACTGAACCCCCCCCAGAACATGTGGTAAGGGTACTTCAAGCCATTGCCGACGTTACCCACCAGCGAGTAGCCAATCGTCGGATTGAAGATCTGACCTGCTAAGGCAGCCCGCTCCCGCGTAGCCATGTAATCTTCAAAGCCGACTTGGGCGCCGTTCTGATCGACAAGCGTAATCTGCTTGCCGCTCTGCTCAAGGGGAGGCGTTTCGAGTAGCCAGCCGAGGCCGTAATTTAGCGTGAGAGACGGTCTCAGGTGCCAGGTATCGCTAAAGTAGAGGTTGAATGTGTCAATTACGCTCTTATCGAACGCATCGGCGCCCAATTTCTGCAGCGACAGGTTTTTTCCCGCGCGGGTGTAGGCCACCTGGGCGCCAGAAATGCCTAGCAAGTCGGAGTAAAACCCGTTCCACTTGCCGACTTGTGAGCTGATTACGCATCCGGTAACTACGCTAGCGGTACACGTCTGCGGACGGTCGCTGGCACCGATCGAGACGCCAGACTCTCCAGCACCGACCAGAAAGACCGGATTATTGAACGTGCCGGAACCGTTGTCGTCGCGCGTATGGAAATTCCAGTTGTGCTGGAACAAACCGCCGATCTGCCATAGATGGTTGCCATGAATCAGGTTGAGGTCGTCGCGGAAATACCAGTCTTGGCCGTCCCAGAAGCGCTCGCGGACGCTCTGTGTGTTGACGTTATATGGAATCAGAGCTTGGGCGCTCTCGGACGAACCGGAACTGGGAGCAATCTCGATCGCGCCCGGGATTCCCGAGATTTGCGGCGGCGCGAGGTCGTCTTTCCAGGACCAAAAGTTGCGCAGGTAGCTGACGTGCAAATCATTGGTGATGTTCGGAGTAATGTTGGTGGTCAGCCCCGCTACCAGGTACCAAGGCTTCTGAGGCCGCACGGCGGTCGCCGAGATCTGTCCAAACTTGTCGCCCGGGAGGAGACCGCCGATATCGGTCTGGACATTGGCTCCGCGGCTGAACTTGTAAAAGCGATAGCTGCTCATGAAGTGCCAGTTCCTACCGAAGTCATGGTCGAGCCGGGCCACGCCGAAGTCGCCCGTCACCGGCGTTGAAACGGTCCCAAGGAACCCCTGGGTGTTGTGTTGATCACCGAAGTTGGTGTCGTTCGGCATGGGCATGAAAGACCAGATTTTCTGAATGGTCGGGTTAAACCACAAATTGCGCGGGTCGCAGGCCACCTGGGCGGCGCCGCACAGTGCTGTAGCCCCGTTCGCAGGGTTAAGGTTCCACTGTTGCCAAACCTTGTTTCCGTCCTGTACTTGAATGATCCCCTCGCGAAACAAGGCGGATGGGACGGTTCGTTCAAAAGTGGAGGCCAAAGGATAGCGAAGACCTTCGTAATTAGCGAAAAAGTACGTCGCTCCTCCCAGCATCTTTGGCAGGATTTTGCCGCCGCCCGCGGCGCCAAAGCGATTCTGATGCGTCTTGACCTTTGGAATGAGACCGCCGGGGTGGGCATCGTTGTCCCACGTGTTCGCACCGAAATTGCTGCCCAAATAATATTCATAGGCCGCACCGTGCCACGCATCCGAACCGCGCTTGGTGACGAGCTGAATCTGAGCACCACCCGCCCCGTTGAAATCGGCCGTCTGGTTGGACGTTGAAACTTTGAATTCCTCGACGCTCTCGACGGGAGTGGGCACAACGCCGGAAGGAGCGCCACCCGTGTTCTGCGGATTGATACTTCCGCTGCTGGGGGTGTAGATGCTCATGGAGCCGTCCATGTCGTTGGAATTGTTGCCGCCATCCAGCTGGTACATGTTCTGATCGTAGTTAGCGCCGGCCGAATATCCATCGGGGCTGACGCCGGGCTGGGCTATCAACAACGTCGTGACGTCCCGGCCGAGGTTTGGAAGCAGCAGCAAGGTCTCGCCGGAAAGCGTTGTTCCCATTGTGGCGTTGGTAGTCTGCAATTCAGCCCCTGAGGTTGTAACTTCTACGGTCTCCGCAACCGACCCGATTTCCAGGGCGAAATCAACCGTCAAAGGCGTACCAACGGTCACTTGAATCTCGGTGACCTTCGCGACGCGGAAACCGGGCTTGTTCGTTGTGATTCCGTAAGGGCCAGGAGGTACGTCGGCAAAGTTGTAACGACCGCTCTGGTTTGAAATCGTCGTACGAGGCGTACCGGTTGCCTTGTCAGTAAGGGTAATCGTAGCACCGGCAACGGCGCCACCCGAAGCATCCGTAACAAGGCCACCTACACTACCGGCGCTGGTCGACTGTGCCAACAGGGCCGCGGGAGTCACAGCAAACATACAGAACAACGCAGCTAGGAGCAGAGCCACTCGCTTACTTGACATTCAACCACCTCCTGGATGGGCCTTCAGGGCCCTAAACATCTCGAGCAGGTAAAGCAAATTAAAACAGAGCAACTACTCTCTAGAGTTCGAGCTATTTTTGAATTGGGGCAACCAACCACGAAACCAACCCTGTGGCCCGAATAATTGCCCAGCTGCAAGGCGTCAGAAAAAAGCCAAATAGAGCGCGCTCTATGAATTAGCTAAATTCAATCTAAATTTAGATTAAGCCGAACCATGTCGCGCCATATTTAGTTACAGGGTTTCATAGGCAATTCGTGATCGCTCCACTGCCCAAGTACACGTTGCAAGCCAGATCTCCGCTTGGGCAGCGGGTTCTCGCGAGCCGCACTTCTAGCCGACTTCACTTAGGCAGCAGCGACCCGGACCACAGGGTTGTAGTCGCTTATATTGCCGCGGCGAGGGTTTGTCAACGGGAATCTGGCCAGCAGGGGATATAAAATTTAGATTAACTTTATGAATTTAGATGAAGGGCACAGCCCCGGAACTGGGAGTTCTGGTACTTCGATTGAATGAATGAGCTGCGGATTTATGCCCGTCAACATCTTCGACGCCAAGAACTCTTCTCCAAGCCAACAAGCGAAGGTTGCGCAGATCACCACGAACCATTTGGATTCCGCTAGCACCGCCGCCCGAAATCGTGGACCCGTAGTAAACGGTTACGGAATGTTAGCTCGGGCCCTCTATTCTCGGTGCCTCGATCTTCTCGAACCGCTGGCCGCCTACCAATTTGTGTACGACTCCAGGATCGCTCCTCCTCTGCCTACTGTTTTCGGAAATTAGCGATAGCCAATAAATAAATTCCTGCTTAGTCCGGAAATTTATTTGACCCCTCTCTCGAGCACGCCGTAACTTGAAGCCAAATTGGCAGGGCAGCTTACGGGAACGCCAGCTGTCAGTTTACTTACGCTTTACAGGGGGAAACATGAAACGGACGACACGAGAGTGTTGTTGGGGTGTAAATGGTTTATTTTTAGCCACATTCTGCGCTGCTTTAGTTCTCTGTTGCGCTAGCGGAGCCTATGCGCAGAGTTCGGCGTTCGCAACCATCACGGGAAGAGTGCTGGACCCGAAAGGAGCGTCAGTTCCAAACGCCGCCGTGACGGCAACAAACACGGAAACGGGCATCACGCGCAGCACGCAAACAACGAACGACGGGCTGTATCGCTTCGACAATCTGCCTCCAGGCCTTTATGACGTCGGCCTCACTGCCGGAGGATTCACCAGGGCAGAAGCAAAAGCGGTGAAGCTGCAGGTGGGCGAGCAACGCGATATCAATTTCAATTTGGAGTTGCAAGGGCAAATACAGTCGGTGATGGTTACCTCCGAGCTGCCCTTGATCGAGCAGACCAAGACAGACACTTCGACCGTAATCGACGAAAAGGACGTGGCGGATCTTCCGACAACTACGTCGTTTGCGGCGCTAGGCGGTATCTCCAACGATTATGAAGGCTTGGCTGCCAGCGCCCCCGGCGTGCGGTATGACTATACCGGCCTGTCGTTTGACATCCTGGGGCCCGGCGCCATCAATTCGCGCGGCCTCACCGTGAACCTCGACGGCGGAAATATTTCCGACCAGGTAGTCTCCTCTCGCGATTCGCTCGGCGCGTCGGTCGAAGAGGTCAAGGAATTTCAGGTTCTTACGAACAACTACAACGCGGAGTACGGGCAAGCCGGCAACGTAATCTTGAATGTGATCACGAAGTCTGGCACGAACGCCTTCCACGGCGATGCGCACGCTTATTTCCGCGGCCGCAACCTGGGTGCTTCCGACTTTTTCTACAACCAGACGGCATGCGACCCGACGATCACTGGACCCGGTTCGTGCGACAACAAGGCGGATGCGGGGTTCCCAGCCTCCCGTGCGCCTTTCTTCAAGCATGAAGAGGGCTTCACCGCCGGCGGGCCGTTCATAAAGGATCGCCTGTTCTGGTTCGCTAGCCTGGAGCGCGCGGCACAGGCCCAGCCCGAGACACTCACACCG
>Ga0210384_10002116_pt1 | contig 24881 bp, 27 predicted proteins | sample IncBWH2MmetaG_FD_160574 | JGI IMG/M metagenome (GOLD analysis project Ga0210384, IMG submission 160574) | Forest soil microbial communities from Barre Woods Harvard Forest LTER site, Petersham, Massachusetts, United States - Inc-BW-H-2-M | ecosystem: Environmental > Terrestrial > Soil >...
CCCCCCCCCCCGCCTCACTACATTTACGTTGCATTGTTTCACTATTGCGTTTTTTTACTTGCAGTTCTCGCTACGTTGAGATACGATAGTGTGAGGTTAGTTTAGCGTCTCCTCGCTAAGGAGGGCCACATGGGGCAAACACAAGCGAAAAACGCACCCATGCGCTTCAAGACCATGGTGCAGGCAGATGTGCCGCAAGGCCGGGAAGGAAAGCACAAACTGATTGTCACCTCCATCCTCAGGGACCTCGACCGTCTGCAAGCCGATTCCGCGATCAAGGTGCCCTTGGCGGAATTGGTGCAGTCAAAAGAAAAGGTTCGTTCCGCTCTGAATCGTGCAACTCGGAAGGCCGGACGCAGGGTTGCGACTGCCAGTGACGACACTTTCTTGTACGTTTGGAACGTCAGCGAGTAGCCTGATCCTCGGGCCTTCCCCTCTAGTTATTCCTCGCGGTGGGCTGCTGCCGATCAGCCGGATGACCGGACCTCATTAACAGTATTGGCTTCCTCAAATACGTTTTGAGGGCAAGTTGCGCCTCCCGATGGCCGGCACACTTCAGCCCGCACCACGCGTCTCAAGCCGATGGCGGCGTTGACCCTCCCGGGTCCCGGCCTTCCACCGCTCTCCGGCAAACAAAGTACAAATGTGTGCGCAAATGGACAGACATCCGCGGGCCTCTCTTCTACGATATCGTTCGTGGGGAAGCAAAAAAACCTAAGCGAGACAGAATAACCAAGCTTTAGCCTGAACCTCCGGGAAATTCCAGGTTCCACTTCGTTCCACATTGGCGCATCAGCTCTCGAACCTGCACAGAGGAAAGGGTCAACAACTTGTGAGGCTGGGTGTCTGCGCGCGAAGAAGGAGAAGAATCCGTCATGCCTCTCATTCAACTCGTGGTCATCCTGATCGTGGTTGGCGTTTTGCTGTGGCTGGTGAATCGTTTCATCCCCATGGCGCGAAGCATCAAGTCCATTCTGAACGCCGTCGTCGTCATTTGCGTCGTTTTGTGGCTCCTCAATGTTTTCGGAGTCATTCATTCTCTCTCGCATATCCGGGTCGGGTGACGAGCAGACAAATCAGATGCAGCAGGCGAAAAATTGAAGCAAGTATCGGACTCACGGTGGACGCGCTCCATGGGACGAATTACGCGCGCATACGTAAATGCAACGGAGGTAACACGATGAAACGAATTGGAACCACCAGTACGGCCATGTTTTTTTTCCTGATCGGAATCACTGCTCCGGCTAACGCCCGGCAGGAGAAACAGGATGAAAAGGCTAAGCCCGCGCAAGAGCACCAACAGGCCAGGCCTGAAAAGCAACAGCAGCAAGCTAAGGCTCCACAACCGGAGCGCCAGCAACAACAGCAGCAAGCGAAGGGGCAACAGGATCAGCAACGGCAACAACAGCGCCAGCAACAAGACAACTCTGCCAAGCAACAGCAGCAAGCGAAGGGGCAGCAGGATCAGCAACGTCAGCGTCAGCAGCAGGACAACTCTGCCAGACAACAGCAGCAAGCCAAGGGGCAGCAGGATCAGCAACGGCAACAGCGTCAGCAGCAGGACAACTCTGCCAGACAACAGCAGCAAGCCAGGGGGCAGCAGGATCAGCAACGGCAACAGCGCCAGCAACAGGACAACTCTGCAAGACAACAGCAACAAGCCAGGGGGCAGCAGGATCAGCAACGGCAACAGCGCCAGCAACAGGACAACTCTGCAAGACAACAGCAGCAAGCCAAAGGGCAGCAGGATCAGCAACGGCAACAGCGCCAGCAACAGGACAACAGGTCTGCCCAACAACGCAGCCCCGCTCAGGAACACCAACAGCAGGTTGCCTGGCAGGGTGATCGCGCGCATAGCTGGCAGTCCGAGCACCGCACCTGGCAGCAGCGCGGAGGTTACAACGGCTACCGTGTTCCGGATGACCGTTTCCGCGGATCCTACGGCCAGGACCACGAGTTTCGCTTTGACAATCTCCCCGTCGTTTACGTTGGCGGAGATCGCCGCTTTCAGTACGGTGGCTATTGGTTCGGTCTGGTTGACCCGTGGCCCGAATACTGGTCAAGCGATTGGTACGACAGCGACGACGTCTATGTAGAGTATTACGGCGATGGATACTATCTGTATAACCGGAGACATCCCGACGACCGGATCGCCATCACCTTCTACGTGAACTAGGCGCTCATCGGGCGCAGTGAGCCAGGGCAATCCCGGCCCGGCGCGGAAACGTGTCAAGGAATGAAAGCCCCGCCGGACCGGGGAACTTGAATTTGGTTGGACGGATTCACTTGAAGAGGAGCACACCATGCTTGGAACCGTCTTGGTAGTTATTTTGATTTTGGCGCTCTTGGGTGCCTTACCGCGGTGGTCGCACAGCCGGGAGTGGGGCTATGTCCCGACGGGGGGCGTCGGTCTCGCTCTCGTCATCGTCGTGATTCTCGTGCTTCTTGGGCGTATTTAGGCTTTTTCGATGGAGGCCCGGAGCGTTTGTCACCCCTTCCCCTGGACAGTCATGTTCGTCCGGATGATCGCGCTCGATGTAGCCCGAAGCTTTTGTTGCGAATAGCGGCCTGCTTTCTTTTTCATCCAGGCACGCCGGGTCCTTGGGCCGGAGGTGAGCAATGGACGAGACCAGACGAAGCGCCATCGAGTTTCTCGAGAAAGAGATCAAGACGTACATGGCCTTGTCTCTTTTTTTGTCGAAGAAGGGCATCAAGGAAGATGTGCGCGTGGGGGAGAAAAAGGTGCTCATCAACCCCTCGTTTTACCAGGCGAGATTGAAGGAAGCGAAAAAACTTGTCTATGAACTCAAAAAGCCGCATTAAAACGCAATTTCCACCGAGAGTTACTGGCAACGGCCGGCGTCTATGGATTATCCGCGCGGTTGCTGTCCTTCTCGTCATGCTTCTGTGTAGCAGTCGTTCGTTCGGATACTCCGTGCTCACCCATGAAGAAATCGTGGACCTGCTGTGGACCGATGAGATCCGCCCGCTTCTTCTCAAGCGGTTTCCAACGCTCACGGAAGAGCAGCTCAAGGAAGCGCATGGCTACGCTTATGGCGGCGCGGTCATCCAGGACCTCGGCTACTACCCCTTCGGCAGCGTGGAATTCAGCAATCTGGTGCACTACGTTCGCAGCGGCGACTTCGTTCGCGAATTGATACTGCAGAGCCAGGATGCCGACGAGTACGCCTTCGCCCTCGGCGCGCTCGCGCATTATGCTTCGGATATCGCTGGCCATCCGGCCGTCAACGCAGCCGTGGCCATTCAATATCCCAAGCTGAGAGCGAAATACGGAAACTCCGTGAAGTACGCGGAGGACCATACCGCGCATCTGAAAACGGAATTTGGGTTCGACATGGTGCAAGTGGCGAAGAATCGTTATGCCTCGCAGCAGTATCACGACTTCATCGGATTCCAGGTGTCCAAACCGCTGCTGGAGCGGACCTTTCCTATCGTCTACGGAGTGGAGCTCAAAGACGTGCTGAGCCACGAAGATCTCGCCATCGGTTCCTATCGTTTTGCGGTAAGCCGGATGATCCCGCAGATGACGCAGATTGCGCTGCGGACCCACAAAAAAGACATGATGAAGGAAACGCCCGACTTCGCGAAAAAGAAGTTTCTCTACCGGCTCTCGCGCTCCGACTATGAAAAAGAGTGGGGAAAGGATTACACCAAGCCCGATTTTGGCACGCGCTTCTGGTCCATTGTGCTTCGATTTATGCCAAAGATTGGCCCGTTTAAGGCCTTGGCGTTCAACAACCCCACTCCGCAGACCGAGGATCTCTACTTCAAGAGCATTAATACGACCGTGGACCAATACCGCGCTTATCTCGAGCAGGTTCGTTCCGGCTCACTCCAGCTTACCAACTCTGATTTTGACACCGGCCAAGAGACCAAGGCTACGGAGTATTCTCTTACCGACGAAACGTACGCAAAGCTATTGGGGCAGCTGACGGAGCGAAAGTTCGATCTCACCTCCGCTGAACTGCGCGAAAATATCCTGAGGTTCTATTCTGACCTCTCTCTTCCTCTGGAAACAAAAAAGGACGCCGCGCGCTGGCAAGCCGTATTGTCGTCCCTCGACCAGCTAAAATTAGTTAGTCCAAATCCAATTCTCGCTGCCAGTCCTGCAAAGTGAGGCCGATGCTGAGGCTCTGCACCGTACCGGAGCTTCCGCAGGTCCATAAAGCGGAAATTAGCCCGGCGTATCTTCGAACAAAGCGCAAGAGTGTGCTCTAGTGGACAGACATGCATTTCCAGGCCGTCTACTATGAGTTAGCCGGGGAAGTACAAAAGCGACTCCAGGTGCGGCACAAGCGCTAAAAAACAGGTTTCTTGTGAGATCGGAGCTGCGATGCTTTGGACAATTCTCGTCGTGCTCTGTGTGCTTTGGCTCCTGGGCATCGTCACGTCCTACACACTCGGAGGCTTCATCCACATTCTTTTGCTCGTGGCCCTGGCCATCTTCGTGATCAACATGTTTCAAGGACGGAGACGCTCGGTTTAACCGCTGTCTACCAATATGAAACCGATTATCTGGATTGGAATTCTCTTGGTTGTTCTGGGTGGGCTGGCGCTGGCCTATCAGGGATTTACGTATACCCATCAGGAAAAAGTTCTGGATCTCGGGCCCATCCACGCCACCGCGGAAAAGCAGGAGCACGTCTCGATTCCGCCGATCCTTGGCGGGCTGGCATTGGTGGGAGGAATTGTCTTGCTCGTCATGGGAAGCAAGAAAAACTCTTAGCTCCAAACTACGAAAGTTCCCCGCCTGAGAGTCGGGCAACGCATAACCCTCTCGTGAATGACACGGTGTTGAAGGTCCTTCAACCAAAAGATTTGCGAAGCAAACGTCCGCAGAAGAAGTTTCGACCTTGGAGGTCAGCAATGAAGAAATACTTGGTAGCAGCAGCATGTCTTACGCTCGTGGCAAGCGCAGTCTATGCCAGGAAATTCAACAAGGAACAAAAACGCCTCGAAGAATGCGGCGTTGTAATGCAGGAAGTGCTCAACATCCCTGACAATATTCCTCATGAACTCTTGGAAAAGGCCGAGTGCGTCATCGTAATCCCTTCCGTCAGGAAGCTGGCGTTTGGAGTTGGCGCTGATTACGGCCGCGGAGCCATGGTTTGCCGCACGGGCGAGCATTTCCGTGGAGCCTGGGGAGCCCCAGCGATGTACGCGCTCGAAGGCGGCAGCATCGGCTTCCAAATCGGCGGCGAAGCAACCGACTTGATCCTCCTGGTCATGAATAGCCGCGGCATGGAGTCGATTCTCAGCAGCAAGGTTAAGCTGGGCGCGGATGCTTCCGTTGCCGGCGGCCCCAAAGGACGTGACGCTTCGGCGGACACCGACGCTTGGATGCGAGCCGAGATCCTCAGCTACTCGCGTTCACGCGGCCTGTTTGCCGGCGTTTCTCTCGAAGGCTCTACGATTCGCCCCGACGATGACGCCAGCGCAGACGTTTACGGGCACCCGGTCAAAGCCAAGGACATCGTGAGAGGTAACCTGACGCACGTGACTAGTTCAGGCCGTCTCCTCGTCAACACCCTGCAGAAGAGCGCGCCCATCAACGAATCCGAACGCGCTTCCAACTAATAATCAATCTGAATCTGTGCCCTGCCGAGTCTTTCCCTGACTCGGCAGGGTTTTTTATTATAGAGAAGTTGTCCCCGCCGACGAGCGTGTTCCCCGCGACAATATGAATCCTGAGTCAGAAGCTACGATCCGCAATCGGCGCGCGAAAGGAAAATATTGTATTGTTAGCGCGATGGTAGCGAGAGCCGTGTTTCGCAGGATTAAGATATGAGATATCGCGAGCGCAGGGAGCGGCCACTAGCATGGGCGCTTTACCGGACCTCAGCCAGGCGCAGGTGGACCGTTCCATTTCTCGCCGTGGAATGGGTGTGGGAATGGACGGCGCACCTTCTGAGCAATTGGGCGTTTCTGGAAGCACTGGAGTATTTGAGCAGCTTCGGAGTGCTGATCGCGGTCATATTTTACTTCACGGAATCGGGTGACCGCCTGAAGCAAAAGCATTCGCAAGCTTGGCAGGTGATGAACACCGCGCAGGGAAAGGGCGGAAGCGGTGGCCGCATCGATGCCTTGCAGGAGCTGAACCACGACCGCGTGCCGCTGGTCGGCGTGGATGTGTCCGGCGCATTTCTGCGTGGTGTGAAACTGCAGAAAGCGGAATTGTTGCGGTCGAATTTCAGTGCCGCCGACGCGCGCGACGGCGATTTTGCCGAGGCTGATTTGAGTTTTGCGGAATTACGCTCCGCGAATTTCCGCGACAGCCGTCTTGTGAATGCGCTGCTGCGGGAAGCGGATTGTGCGGAGACCGATTTTTCCGGCGCGGACCTGACCGGTGCCGACCTGTCGGGCGCGGATTTCACTGATGCGGATTTGCACTCGGCGGCTTTGCGCGACGTACAGTGGAAATCGATCAAGAGCGTAAAGCGCGCAAATATCTTCGATGTAAAGAACGCTCCCGACGGTTTTGTGTCGTGGGCGTTGCAGCACGGCGCGGTTCAGACGCAACCCTAGCCATAACTAGCGTTTGCAAGTCGTAGCCCTGGGCCCCAAACCTCGCCGCGCCATGGAGAACACCCTCTTTGAAGGCCCTTGGATGACCGGAATCGCTACGACGCGTCCCAAAACCGGTCAGTTTGTGAGCGGAGCTCTTCTCCATGTAGAAAGATTAATCTATTATTTTCTATAGCTTACAGCCGAATTCACCATGGCGCTCAGCCTGCCACTCTTCTCCACGTCATGAGTGCCACTTCTATCAGTTTTGGATCGATCCACAGAACCGGCCTGCTGGCGCAGGCGCGCGGCGGCAACCGCGAGGCTTTCGGCGAGTTGGTGCAGCCCTATGCCCCGGGACTCTACCGGCGGGCACTGCGCATCACGGGTAACGCGGCGGATGCCGAGGATGTGCGGCAGGAAGCGATGTTGAAGGCCATGTCCCGGCTCGAGCAGTTTACCGGCAGCCAGGAAGAAGAGCGCGACGACCTGCACGCCTGGGTGGGACGCATTGTGGCGAATGCTTCCATCGACCTCATTCGCCAGCGCCGCGACGCCAAGCTATCCTCGCTCGAAGAACAAATCGGCATAGGCGAGGAAACGCTCGGCGGCAGCATCGCTGCGCGCTCGGACAATCCCGAAGAGCATTTTGCGCGGCGTCAAATGCGGCAGTTGTTTGCCGAAGCCATCAAGCAGCTCCCCTCCGATTTGCGCCAAGTATGTTTGTTGCGGGACGTTCTGCAATACAGCACCCAAGAGGTCGCGGAACGCCTGGGTGTTTCCACTGTCGCAGTGCGCCTGCGCCTCTTCCGGGCGCACCGCAGACTCCGCGAGAAGCTGGAGCACACGCTTCAGCCACGGAAGCATTCATGCATCCCAAGGAAGGCCGCCTTATATCCGGCCAAGCGCACCGCCTCACGAGGGCGCGAAGGATTTCTGGGCCTGGGCGCGGTTGCCGACTTTGCCTGCGGAGATTGAACCCCCTCGCGAAACCGGCAAACTGCAAAAAGAAATTGCGATTGACACCCGCGAATCCGAGTGCTACAAAACGGCCAAAGGCAAGCCCTTTGGTGGTGAGTCTCCCATCGCTTTGGAAAGAAGCGTGCGAGTGAGGCCGCAGAACTGCCTGGCAGGGCAGTCTGCTGTGCCCCCTAGGGCGTTGTCCGTAACACCCCACCCCGGGAGGTGAAAACTGCAAGGTTTTCGCCTCCTTTTTATTTGTGACACTGCAAAACCGCCAAGCCAGGCAACATCCCGCTTCGTTGACGCATTTCCCGCTCTGTCTCGCGCGGTTAAGATTCTCTCCTTCGCCCCTCCCCGAGCACGAAGGCCGCTTCCACCTTTATTGAAACCCTAAACACTATTGCAGATAGAAAGGCCCGGCCTTCCCTGTGCGCCGAAGAATGGAGGTTAGGTTCGTGCTGCCGCTCAAGCTCTAGGACCCGCGTTCCAGATCGCCGCGGGCGCCTCCAGTGCCCCCCTGTCGCTACGCAGACCGGCTTCGACTGCGTCGAGGAGTTCCGGAAAATATCGGGAATCACTGGGACTCCAGAAGCCCACACTGATGCGCAAATCCAGGGGGCCCCAGGGTCCCCGCTCCCGGTTCCGGACAGAAATGCGCCGCTCGATGCGCTGGCGAAGCACCGATGCGCTGGGTTCCACGGCGTTGACAGCCAGCGCTGCAAATTGGGCTTCCCCGATGCGTGCGGTCAGGTCGGTGCGCCGGAAGCTTCCGGCGAGGATCTCAGCAATTTCGCAAAGCGAGCGCTCGGCCGCCCCAGGGCCGAAGGCGTCTCGGAGCGAATGCAGGTTCTCGAAGAGTGCGCAAAGAAGGATGAGCGTGCCGTCGGCGTCGCGGGTTTTTTCCATGGCCATCGAACCCAGTGTCAACAAACCGTCGCGGATGTACAGACCGGTTAAGGGGTCGCGCAAAAAGTCCGTCAACCCTCTCAGGGTGTTGCGCTCCAGCGCCGTGCGCACTACCCGGTCGAGCGTGCGCGTATCCATGAACCCTTTCAGCAGATAGTCGATAGCCCCTTCCCGAAGGCATAAGGCGGCTTGTTCTTTATCTGCTGGATCGGCGAAGACGATGAGAGGCACCCCCGGAGCCGACCGATGAACTCGGCGCACGGAGTCGAGCGAATCCGGTTGGGTGAGCGCAAGGTCCAGCAGCAAAACTTCCGGGTCGACCACCTTTACGGTGGGAAGAAGCGTCGCAAGCGTGGAGACAATGGTAAGGTCGAGTCCTCCGCTGGATTCCGGAAAGAGTGCGCGGAGGCCCTGCGCCGCTTCCCCGCTAGCCCCTTCAGCGAGGAGCACGCGAAGTTTCTTGTCTCTCATGCTTGCCGCCTTGCGTCCGGCGTATCAGGGCGCGAAAACCCTGCAGTCCTCGTCTCTTGAACCTGGGAAAACGGTACCGGGGAACGCGCGGCGCGGCGCGCGCGCTTCTCTTCATGCATGACGGCGTCGGTGCGCTCCATCCATCCTTCTAGAAAGGGATTTTCAGCCCTGGACCAGCTATGCAGGCCCAGAGCAAGGGAAAGCCGGAAGCGCCGGCCGGTTGTAGCATTCCGTTTTTCGACCTCCTGGGCGATGCGGTTGAGGATGATGGGCGAGTGCTCGGAACCCGCGTCCACCGCAAGAACGGCAAATTCATCGCTCCCTAGTCGCGCGAGGACATCGGTATCGCGAAAGCTGCAACGCAGAACATGCGCCGCTTCCCGGAGAGCGTGGTCGCCGTCTTCGTGGCCCAGCGTCCTGTTGATCTGCTCGAGACCGTCCAGATCCGCAAACAGCAGGAGATGATTGGTCTTGTTGCGGCGCGCCAAGTCCAGGTGGCGCTGCGAAAGGGAAAGAAAACCCCGGCGGTTGTGCAGGCGGGTGAGTTCATCGGTAAGCGATTGCGCGCTAAGAGCGGCTTTGAGCCGATGTCTTTCCAGGGCGTACCGCAACGCGCGCTGAAGGGTCCGGGCATCAACCTCGCGCTTGGTGAGATAGTCTTGAGCCCCCTGCTGCAGCGCACGAATGCCTGTCTCTTCGTCGTCCGCAGCGGTTAGAACGATCACCGGCGTCTCCGGCGCCACATCCAACACGCAACGCAGCGTTTCCAGTCCATTGCTGTCCGGGAGTTCCAAATCGACGACCAGCAGATCGGGCCGCTGGCGAACGAACAGCGGAGCAACTTCATTGAGCTGCTGCGCTGTCATGAGCGAATAGCTCGCGGTGTTCGTGTTCCCGAGCAGCTGTTCAAACAAATGCGCGTCTTCGGGATTGTTATCGACGAGCAAAACGCGGGTGGTCGATTCAATCATGGATTGGGCCTCCGGGTAGCAGCAAATCCGCTTTGACGAGACTGGAGAGGGCAGTCCTCTGGACAGCAAACTGTGGGAAGGGGGTTTCACCATTGTGCCGCAGACGGGGGAAGAGTCAAGAGTACTGAAGGGCTGGTAAGCGGACTGGCTACGGGCCGCTGGACACCGATTCCGTGCGCCGCAGGAGAAACGCGGTGAGCCCCGCAACGAGCCCGCCGGCGATGATGACGCCCTCCCAGACTAGCCCTGCGGCCAGCACCAGGGGCGCTGGCGCTCCAAAAGGCACCAGAAGTGCCACGAGCGCGGCTTCACGAACCCCGATGCCTCCCTGCGTGAGCGGGAGGATGGCCGCCAGTTTGGCCAGGGGCCACGCGAAAAGCCAGATGCGCAACGGAAGCACCAGTCCGCAGGAGACCGCCAGCAAGGCGGTGAGGACCAGAAAGGAAGTCTGGATGAACGTGCCGAGCGCCCAGCCGATCAAGAGCACATATGAGCGGCGCGAAACAGAACGCAGAGCGTGACGCAGGAGGGCGAGGCGGCGGCGAAAACGCATCGAGCGGCCTGCGAGCAGCGGTCGATAGAGAAAGAAAACGAAGATCGCCAGGATGAGGGCGGCGATACCAGCGATAACGAGCGCTCTGCGCGCTGCCGATTGCAACTGCACAGGAACGGCGCCGGGCAGAAGCAGCAAACCGACAAGCACAATGCCCGCTTGCGCGGTGACGTCCAGAAAGCGATCCGCGACATTTCCGGCGACCACCGCCGCCGGGCGCGCGCTGCGGCGCAGCCCGACGGCAAGCCGCACGACGTCGCCGCCGATGATGGACGGAAGGAAAAGCGTGCCGAATAGCCCGCCCGCGTAACACTGCGCGCTGCTGGCGAAATCCAGCCCGGCCCCGGCGGCGTTGACCACCATGCGCCACTTGGCGATTCCAATCGCGTGCGCAAGAAGATAGCAGAAGAGAATAATCAAAAAACGTGTGGGCGGAACTCGTCCAATCGCCGCGCGCAAGGGCGCCAGCGGAAGAAAGTGCAAAAGAAGGCCGAGGATGAGAAGCGCCGCAGTCCAACGAAAAAAAATGACGAGCCAGCCGCGCGAAGATTTTTGTGGTGCGTGGGCGCCGCTCATTTTTTGATTTTCGCCCGCGCCGTCACGAAGCGAAAATCTCGTTGATCTTTTCCGCCAGCTTGAAATCGTAATCGCTGATGCCGCTGACGCTGTGGGTGCTGAGGTCGATGATGACTTTGTTCCACACATTGAACCATTCGGGATGATGGTTCATGGATTCGGCGACCAGCGCCACGCGCGTCATGTTGCCGAAAGCCGCGACGAAATCCTTGCACTCGAACGCGCGGTGCAGTTTGCCGTTGACCAGGCTCCATCCTTTGGCGCGCGCCAGGTTTTCCTTCACTTCGGCTTCGCTGAGTTTTTTTGCGGGCATGGCGTCTTCCTCCGGCACGTTCGCGAGCGGCGGCACCATTATGCGGCGCGCGAGGCTCTCCGGCAACACTGCGTGAGTTTGCGCCATGGATCGCCGCCCGCGCCAGCTCGTGCCGCAGTTGGACGTTGAATGCATGCGGGAATTCCATTATCGTAGGGGTTTCCTTTGCACGAAAAATGCGCGGTGTGCGCATACTGCTTTCGAAAAACGGAGAACGCAGTGAAAAAGAAAATTCGCGCCATACAGTTTGGTGTCGGCCCCATCGGTGCGTCCATCGCCCGCCTGATGCGCGAGAAGCAGGCCATTGAGATTATTGGCGCCATCGATACCGATCCCGCAAAAGCCGGCCGCGACCTCGGCGAAGTGGCTGGCGCAACGGATGCGCCCTGGGGCGTAACGATCTCCGCGGATGCCGGCGAAGTGCTGGGCCAGGCCGCCGACGTGGTGATTCACTCGACGTCGTCTTCCCTGCCGAAAGTCATGGACCAGTTGCTCGCGTGCCTCGAAGCGGAATCCTGCATCGTTTCTACCTGCGAGGAATTGTCGTATCCCTACCGCACGCACCCAGAACTGGCGGCCAAGCTGGATGCTGCGGCGAAGGACTGGGGCGTCGCGCTCGTAGGCACCGGCGTGAACCCCGGCTTCGTGATGGACAAGCTGGTGGTGACGCTCGCGGCCGTTTCGCAGCGCATCGAGCACGCCAAGGCGTTGCGCGTCGTGGACGCCTCGAAGCGGCGGCTTTCCCTGCAACAGAAAATCGGCGCGGGCATGAGCGTCGAAGAATTTCGCGCTAAAGTTGCCGAAGGCGTGATCAAGCACGTAGGCCTTCCGGAATCAGTTGCCATGGTCGCGGACAGCTTAAATTTGCCGGTCGAGCAAATCACCGAAACGATCGAGCCTAAAATTGCCACCGAGCGCGCGCAAACCGAATTCCTGACCGTTGAAGCGGGACAAGCCGCTGGTGTCCATCAAATCGCTCGCGGCCTCTCAAGAGACGGCAAAGAACTCGTTTACCTCGAGCTGCAAATGTACGTCGGCGCGAAAGATCCCGCCGACACCATCGAGTTGACGGGCCACCCGAATATCAGCTTGGTGATTCCCGGAGGCTCGCACGGCGACATCGCCACCGCTTCCGTCGTCGTCAACTCGATTCCTGTGATCCTCGACGCCCCCGCGGGCCTGCGCACCGCTCGCGACCTGCCCATCGGCTTTTTCTCGCCGAACGCCCGGCCGTAAAGCCGCGAAAATTAGCGATGCGTTTGTTGATTGGTTCCAATTCGCCGCGCTAAAGCCCGGCACCTACATAGGCTCAAAACCAACCAACGACTCAGTTGTGCTTTACAAATTCGCCCTTGTGTCCGGTGAGCGAGTTGTTGATCGTCTCGATGAAAGCGTCCTCGTTGACGAACTGGCCGTCCCATTTCGACCAGGGGGCGAGAATTTTTTCCTGCTTCATTTGCGCCAGCGTTTTCTTGTCGTTGAGGGCTTTCTGCACCACCGCTGTGGTTTCCTTGAGCATCTTCACAAAAGCGCGGACGTCGTCGAGATTGGAAAGCGCCCCATGGCCCGGAATCACTTTCACGTCGGGCGGCAATTGTGCGGATACTTTTTCCATCGCCTCGATCATGCCTTGCACGCTCCCCCCGCTGGCCACATCGATGAACGGGAAGCCGTAGCGGACGAAATCATCTCCCATGTGAACCACATTGTTTTTGGGAAAGAAAATAATCGAGTCACCGTCGGTGTGCCCGGAGGGAAAATGCAGCGCGCGAATGTCTTCGCCATTGAGATGCACGGTCACATCGTGTTCAAAGGTGATGATGGGAAGAGCGGCCTTGGGCGCGGGCTTCGCTTCCATCTTGATCGAACCGCCGTTGCCCGCTTCTCCGCCGCTCTCCAGGCGCTTGCGCACGTTGTCCTGCGCGATCAGCGTGGAGCCCGCGTTGCTGAAGAGCTCGTTCCCGCCGGTGTGGTCGCCGTGATAGTGCGTGTTAATCACGAACCGCACGGGTTTGTCGGTAATTTTCAATTCCTTCAACGCCGCCTGAATTTTTTCCGCCAGCGGCGCGAACTGGTCGTCCACGATGACGATACCGTCCTCACCCACCGAGGCAGCGATGTTCCCGCCAGCCCCCTCCAGCATATAAATGTTGCCGGAAACTTTCGTGGTCTTGATTTGCACCTTCGAGAAATCGTCCTGTTGTGCCATCGCCACCTGCCCACAAACCAGCGCTACCCCGACCAGTGCCAGCACCGCCCAACTCTTCTTCATCTCTCGCATTCCCATCCTCCCCATCGAGCCGCCCGGCATTCTAACACTACGACTGCGTGGACATACAAAATTACGCGAAGCGGAATCTCACAGATAGCTGAGCCACCAATCCTTGTGGCGGGATTTGACGGCAGCGAACCAGCGGCAGGGGAAATAGAGCAGCGCGATCACAATGAACCACATGAGGTAAACGAACGCGAGGCCGTGGCCGTAATTCGATGGAAAACCGTTAAGGAACATGGCTCCGTGCATCAGCCAGTACGCGGGCTGATGGCAAACCCAAGCCACCAGCGCGGCCAGGAGATGGACGACGTAAATGTGGGAGACGTAGAAGAACATTGGCACGCGGCCAAACACCAGAAAGAAGCGCATCACCGGACCAAGGGCCTTGGTGGCCGCACGGCGGTCGAGCGCACTGAGCAGCATCAGGCCGGGGCCCAGCGTCATGAGCAAGAAATCCAGCGCGGGCGGATACTTTTCCACGTTCAGGAAAGAAGCGACCGTCATCACCGACGATGTCTGAGCTTGCCAGGGGCCGTTTGAGACGTTTCCCTGAAAGGGCGGGCCATTTACCTGGATCGGTGCATTGCCGTAGAGATTAGCTCCGCGCAAGACGACAAACAGCAGCGTGGCGCAGGCGCCGACAGCGAGCATCACCCGTTGCCTTTTCTCTGGCGGCATTTTGACGATGGCGCCGAACGCGTAGCCCGCCGCCATCACGCCCATCCAGGGAATCAGGGGATAAGCCACGAAAATGGGGAACTTTTGCGGAACCACCCAGACGAGATCCGGATAGTGCAGAATCTTCCAGAGCCCGCCGAGGCTTCCGAATTGCGCGGGTGTCAGTCGGTCGGTGAGGTTGTGCAAAGCGATCATGCCGACGCCGAATACCGCGATGCCGCGAACCGGCAGCCACACCAGCAGCGAGAACACCACCATCGACCAGCCCAATGCCCAGATGGTTTGCGCGAATCCGAACGGAAATACGAAGCTCCATCCGAAGCCCACGACGGTGTATTCCAGAATCACCAGCCACAACCCTCGGGTGAACAAAAAGCGCGAAATCTGGCTCTTTGACTTGCCGCTGGCCATCGAAAGATACGCGCCTGTGCCGGCGAGAAAAAAGAAAAGTGGCGCGCAATAATGCGTGATCCAGCGCGTGAAAAACAAAGTTCCCCAGGAGTGCGCCAGATCTTCCGGGCGGAAGGGCGCGTTGCTGAAGTAGTCGCGCGTGTGATCGAGCGCCATGATCACCAGGACGATTCCGCGCAGAATATCTACCGACAGTACGCGATTCGATTTGAGCGACGGCGGAAGCAAGGCCTCCGCCTGCGAAAGCGGTGAATTTTCGTAGGAGTCCGTCACCGTTTCAAATCCTCGGAGATACAGAGCGTGTCACGGCTTCCAGAATTTCATGACAGCTGAATAATCGAGGTCTTCCTTGGCTGCGGCTTTGACGGCGCCATACGTGGCGTGTGCCGCGGCGGCCGCCGGCAGCGTGACACCGAGATTCTTCGCGAGATCGAGCGCGAGAGTCATGTCCTTGTGCATCAGGCGCAGGGAAAAGCTCGGAGCGTATTCGCCTTTGAGAAGGTTTGGCGCTTTGACGTCGAGCACGCCCGCGCGCGCCATACTGGATTGCATCACTTCCACAAGTTTTTCGCCCGAGAGACCGGCTTTGGTGACCAACGCCAGCGCTTCGGCAAGGGCGTCAACTTCGAGCGCCAGGATGAGGTTCATCGCCAGCTTAATCGTTTGCCCGGCGCCGTTGGGGCCCAGGTGAAACCATTTCTTGCCGAGGACACCGAGAATTGGCTCGGCGTCTTTCAAAGTTGCGGCATCCCCGCCGACCATGAAGACCAGCTCGCCTTTTTTCGCGCCCCAGTCGCCGCCGGTCATCGGCGCATCCAGAAAACGAATGCCGTCGGGCTCGCAGGCTGCGGCAATTTTGTGTACGAGCGCCGGCGAAACGGTGCTGCAGTCGATGTACAAACTGCCGGGCTTCAACGCGTCAAGCGCGCCGTCATTGCGTTTGGAAGCGCCCCAGAGAACTTCCTCGAGCGCCGGTGGATCGCTCACCACGGTTATGAGCGCATCGCACACGGCCGCAACTTCGCGAGGACTTTTTGCCAGCTTGGCGCCTGCGGCCACAAGCTCGTCGGCGCGCGAAGCGGTGCGGTTCCACACGGTCAGCGAATGGCCGGCCTTCAAGAGATTCATGCCCATGGGGCGGCCCATCAGGCCGAGACCAATCAGACCAATTTTTGCGGGGGCGGAAGCGGATGTCACGGAAGGCTCCTTTTCTTGACCAGAAATAGGATTAGTGGCGCGCCGAGACGTACGGAGAGGCGGCGCGGCGGGTCAATTGTAGCTGAGTCGAGGTGGGTAGCTGAATACCGCGCAAAGAAACTAAGGAAAGAACAGCTTCAGGCGGGCTTGGGGCGCTGGTTGAGCGGCTGGAGGGGTGACCCGCCCACGACTGCGGCGCTGGCCGCGTTCTCGGGTTCCTCGACAGGCGCCGGCGCGGGCGTGGTTTGGGAAGTGGAAGCCTTCGCGGCCGGAGCGCCGCCGGCATTAACCGAAGTGCCGGAGTCGGGCATAGCCTCGATCCGGACGAGGTATTGATAGGGGATTTCCCAGCGGAAGTGCTTATGCTGGCCGCGCTGCTCGATGCTCTGCTCTAGGAAGATGGAACGGCCGGAATCAGCGACAAACGTACCGGATGCAGGCAAAAGGATATCGCCGGCGCGGTATTGCACCTCAACTCTGTGCCCGAGAAAGGCTGAGTAGCGGGCCACCATACTCTACTCAGTTTCAAGAGAGGGTAGTAATGGGTCAATAGTACGGAAGGACCCCCACCCGCAAACGTGTGGAAAAGGCGTGGAAATGAAAAAACAGCTTGCCCAGCGCGGTCGGATGCGCGCTCCGCTTATTAGTGGCGATTCCAATGCATGGAAACACGGCGCCTCAGAAGGCAGGCCCTACGACGAGGAATAGAAAACCGTGTTAACGCGATAGATCGGTCAGCACCGCTTCGGCGGCACGGCGTCCGCTAAGCATGGCGCCGTGGATGGAGGCGTTATCGCGATGGTCGCCGCAATGGTAGACGCCGGGGCGCACGCGCACGGGGCGTTCGGAAGGTTCGAGGGCGCCGGGATACTGTTGCGGCTGGGCGTGGGGAATGCGATAGCTCTTCAGAAAGCGCCAGGAACGCGCCACCGGGCCGAACCAGTTTTTCATCTGGGCAATAATGAAGCCGCCCAGTTGCGCGTCCGTGAGCTCCTGGATACCGAGGACGGAAACGGAAACGAGGTGTTTGCCCGCGGGAGCGTAGGACGGGGCCACCTGGGTCAGAACAGTGAAATTGTTGACTGGACCCGCGCCATCGCCGTTGAGGACGAGCATGGGATGGGGGACGGGAGACTCCTCGGCGGAATAGTAAAAGCAGGTGACGCCGCGGGATGCGGGCTCGGCTTCGCCGACAAGATGCGCGGCCGAGGGGCCATCGGCAGCGACAACGATAGCGCGGGCGCGGAGGGATTCTCCGCCCCCGAGCGTGATCTCGTTTTCGTGCAGGGATTCGACGCGCGCGTTGAGCCGGGTGGCGCCCGGCGGAAGTTTGGCGGCGATTTGGGCCGGAATTGCGCCCATGCCGCGCGCGGGGACGCTGATGTCGCCTTCGGAGAGCATCTTGAAGATGAATTCAAACATGCGGCTGGAGGATTTCAGATCGCCGTCGAGAAGGATGCCGCCAAAGAAGGGGCGGAAGAAGCGATGGATCATTTCTGAGGAAAATCCTTCGGACTGCAAAGCGTCCTTGGTGGAACGCTCGGGGCGACGGAAGATTTCTTCCAGTGAGGAGCGTTTAAGGCGGTTGCGCAGGCGGGCGATGCGCAGCTTGTCCGCGAGTGTGCCGAAATCGGAGCGGAAGACTTCTCGCCACATGCCGGGCATACGCCATGGGTCGATGAGTTTGTTCAGGCGGCCGGCAAACCAGGAAAAGGCGCCGGGGGAGAAGGATTTTAGTTCGAGCTGGGAGTAGTCGAGGACGCGCTGGGCTTCGGGATAAGCCGTGAGGAGAACTTGAAATCCGCGATCGAGGAAAAAGCCGTCGAACTCATCGGTGCGCACGCGGCCGCCGATGCCGTCGGAAGCCTCGATGATTTGGAAGCTGACGCCGGCTTCGAGGAGACGCCGCGCGCAGCAGAGTCCCGCCAAGCCTGCACCAATGATCAAGACATCGGGGCTCGATGACATCCGCGGGGTTTCCTCCAGGAGCTCGGTACTGGCCGAAATTCGATTGAGAGAATCTCATATCCTGAGGCATGGAGCGGATTTTGTGCAAGCAGGCTTTCGCGCGGTCAGAGCAACGAACTCCCGGACTTAGAGGCGGAAAAAACACCTGCGCTGCTGTGAAACACAGGGCGTTTCTGGAAGCGCTTTTCCGCAGCGTCCGTCTAATCAATAGCGATTCCGGGGTGTCGGCTGATTCCAGACATAATTCATCTAAATTTTATGTTGTGGACTCCCGCCAGGAGGAACCGGCGAAAGAACCTGCGACTTGTAAAGGAGAACAGAAATGAAGACAGCGGCTCTAGCGGCTCTGGGTTTTTGCTTGATTGCGAGTTGTCAAGCAAGCGAGGCACGCGCAAGACACGCGGCACAATCAGCGCAAGCGTCTGGTTCAACGCAGGCGGCGGACAAGACAGCGCCGAGTTACGACATGAAGGCGCAGTCGGTGTTCGATTTGCAGGCGCTGCAGAAAAAATATACCGATCTTGCCGGCGCCATTCCCGCCGAAAAATATACCTGGCGCCCGGCGGAGGGCGTGCGTTCATTCAGCGAGCTGTTTCTCCACGTTTCAGGGGCGAACTACCTTATACCGAATCTGATGGGCGTGCCTATGCCTGCGGGATTCGATGGGAAAACGTTTGAGAAGTCCACGACCGACAAGGCGAAAATCATCGAACAGCTGAATAAATCGTTCACCTCGGCGATTGCTCTGGTGCAAGGCATGAGCAATGCGGACTTTGCCAAAGCCGAGAAGAAACTTGGCCCGGATGCGAACGACGGCGACGTCGTTTACATTCTTGTGACGCATGCGCACGAGCATCTTGGGCAGTCGATTGCCTACGCGCGGCAGAACGGCATCATCCCGCCGTGGACTGCGGAGGCATTGAAGAAGGACGCGAAGGCCCCGAAGGAATAACCTGCCTCGCCATTGGCACGGCCGCTCCTGCTGACGTCGGTGTGAAGAAGAGCGGCCCGCCTCGGAAGGCGGCCCCTACAGGTACCGAAGAGCAGATCGCATTCTCGCGAGGAATGTGGATTTGTCGCTGAAGCAATAAATACACGGACGGCTCCCGCACTGACGGTGGAACACCATTTTGAGGACGGCGGCAGTGCTGTGCATGCTGCCTGTCTGCGTTGGGCCAAATTGGAGTTCTACTGGCCTGCGTTGGAATAGGCTCGCCATCGAAAATCCAGTTCAATAAGGACCATGAAAAAGATGCCCAATCGCCGTGCGTTTGTCGCGTATTTCTCCGGGTTAGGCCTAAGTGCAACGCTTCTGCCTACAACATTGTGGGCCAAGCTTGAGGAGCAGAAGGCCACGAAGGTTACGAAAGAGATGCTGCGTGTGGCCGCGGCGGTGGCCGGACTGGCGTTTTCAGATCCACAACTCGATCAGATGCTGGACGATGTAAACCGCAACCTCGCACGCTACGAAGGGCTGCGAAAAGTGGCGTTGGATAACAGTGTTGCGCCGCCGCTGTACTTCAATCCCATCGTTCCGGGGACGAAGATCGATCGCACGAAGCGCGCGTTTCGAGCCAGCGCAGCGCCAAAGGTGACGCGGCCCGCGAATCTGGAAGCGATGGCGTTCTGGCCGGTTACGCAACTGGCGGAGTTAATCCGTACCAAGCAAGTGAGCTCGGTCGAGATGACCGAGATGTACCTGGCTCGGCTGAAGCGCTACAACCCGAAATTGTTGTGCGCGGTGACGATTACCGAAGACGTAGCGAAGCGGCAAGCGCGCGAAGCGGATAGTGAAATTGCGGCGGGAAAATATCGCGGGCCGCTGCATGGCATTCCTTACGGGGTGAAGGATCTCGCCGCGACGAAAGGAATTCCCACGACGTGGGGAGCGGCGCCTTTCAAGGACCGCGTGATCGACGAGGACGCCACCGTGGTGTCGCGGCTGCGCGAAGCAGGTGCGGTTCTGGTTGCAAAACTGGCGACGGGAGAATTGGCGCTCGACGATGTGTGGTTTGGCGGACAGACGAAAAATCCGTGGGATCTTTCGATGGGCTCGCAGGGATCGTCGGCTGGGCCGGGTTCGGCAACGGCTGCCGGCCTGGTGGGCTTTTCGATTGGAACGGAAACCGGCGGATCGATTGTGGAGCCGTCGGGCATTTGCGGCGTCACGGGATTGCGGCCGACGTATGGGCGGGTGAGCCGGTATGGATTCATGACGCTGACGTGGAGCCTGGACAAGATTGGTCCGATGTGCCGGAGCGTGGAAGACTGTGCGTTGGTGCTCAATGCGATTCAAGGGCCGGACGAGCGCGATTTGACGGTGCACGATGTGCCGTTCAATTGGGACGCGGGGCTGGATATTCGCAAGCTGCGTGTGGGTTATTTGAAGGCTGCTTTCGCCGATACGCGGCAAACTCCGCAGACGAATGCGAATGATGCTGCAGCGCTCGAGAAAATTCGCAGCCTCGGCGTGAAATTGATCGAGCTGGAACTGCCGGAGCATTCGGACCTGGACATCGGACTCATCATCTACGGAGAAGGCAACGCGGCGTTGAGAGATCCGATCGAGACGCAGCCGGAAAAGCTGGTGCGTCAGGACCGTGTGGCGAATCAGCATTCGTTGCGGCTCCTTCCCGCGATGGAGTATTTGAACGCGCAGCGCATTCGGACGCTGCTCATGCAGGGCATGGCGCGGATGATGGCGGACATCGACGTTTACGTGGTGCCGTTTGATTACGGAGACTACACGCCGAATCCGGTGGCCAACGCGAATACGTCGGTGACGAATCTGACCGGGCATCCTTGCGTGGTGGTACCGCATGGTTTCAACGAAAAAGGAAATCCCACGAGCTTGACGTTCGTCGGCAAACTCTTTGGCGAAGCAGAGATGCTGGCGCTGGCGCGTGCCTACCAGAATGCTACCGAGTGGCATTTGAAGCATCCCAAGCAATTCTCAGTGGGCTAAGACACACGGTTCAGAAAATCTGGAAGAGCGGCCCGCCTCAGAAGACGGCCCCTACAAAAACGGACAGCAAAAGAGCCGATCGGCCACTACATCGACTGCTACGAAACAAGACTCCGGCGCAGGGCCTCTTAATCCGAGGCGCGGACCTTGGCGAATGGAAAGCTGAGAGTCTTACTCTTCGTGATCGAGCGGTTTGCCGTCTGGTCCTACCTGAACTTCGGATTTCTTGCCGTCGGTATCGACCTTGGCTTCGTAGGCTACGAGCTTGTCTTTTTTTGTGATGGACTCGACTTTCAGGATTTTTCCTTTGCCGGCTTTGGCCTGCAATCCCGCTTTGACTTCCGCGGAAAGGGAATCCATAGCAACTTGCTCTTCGACTTCGGCGATGGAGCCATCGGCGGCGATCAAAACGTCTTTGCTGTGGCCGTTGACGGTCATTTCCGCTTCGTAGAAGGTTTGGCCTTTCTCTTTTTCGGTGGAGAAGCCGCGGATGGTGGCTCCCTGGCTTTGGGCGGCAACGGTCTTTTCGACGGCTGCGGGAAGGTCAGAGCGCTTGATTTTCTTTTCTTGGGCGCAAGTGACACCAACAAGAAGTAATGCGCCGGCTGCAAACGCTGCAATGTAATTTGTCTTCATAGTCTCTCCTGAATGACGGGGGTTCCTCCCCGTCGGAGCGAGGCTACTGGGTCTTTCCTAAACGTACGGTGAATTTGGTGGAGAGGTTACCAAGGGTCGTGCACAGAAGTGACGACGTTGCCCATCGCAAGGCGTGTGTGGCCAGGCCCCCCCTCCCCCTGTTTTTCGTAAGTGCTGATTCTAAGGTGTTTAGTATTCGTGTAAGTCTTTTGGAATCAACACTTACAAGGTTTTCCGTAGGTGTTGATTCTAAATAGCTTAGGATTGCACCAAAATTGCGCCAAGCTTGGCACCGTGAGAATAAATAATCGTCGGTCTGCCACGGAGCAAACGAGTCCGGTTCTGCACGGTCGGCATTGGCCGTGGCCGGTAAAAGCGCACAGGCAGGAGTTCCTGTGCTGCCAAAACAAAAACGCCAGCAAGCATGCTGGCGCTACAGGAATCGGCCTGGATTTCTCTACACGATAGGGTATGTTAATGATTGGTTTATGTCAAGGGCAGGTGAAGAATCGCGCAGGCTTGCAATGCGGGCCGTAATCATCTAGAATAATCATCTAGGTTGTTCCAGGGGAAGGACAAGACATGCGAACGGTGGGATTGTTTGAAGCCAAGCAGAAGCTTTCGGAATTAGTGGAGCGGGCGTCGCGCGGGGAGCGGATCACAATCACGCGGCGCGGCAAGCCGGCGGCCGATATTGTGCCGACGCAGGAGAAGCCCGATCTGCAGGATATAAAAGAAATCTTCGCAGGAATGGAGCGAATCCGGAAACGAGCCAAGCCCCTGCCACCGGGCGTAACGATAAAGGATTTGATTGAAGAAGGACGCCGTTGAACCGTTTTGTGTTGGACGCATCGGTCGCCCTGGCTTGGGTGGTCGACCGCAATCCAGATCCCTACGCGGCGGGGGTCCGGCAGAGGGCGAGCTCTGGCGATCGGGCGGTCGTGCCTGCGTTCTGGCAACTGGAAATCAGCAACGTCTTGGCTGTGGTCCACCGGCGCGGGCTGCTGAACGTGCAGGAAACCGACGAGGGACTCAAATATTACGAAGCTTTTCTTGCGCGGCATACGGATGTCGTTACCGGACTGCCCAGCATGCGAGAACTCCTACGAAGGGCGCTGGAGCTGGGGCTAACGAGTTACGATGCGATGTACATTGATTTGGCGCTGACGGAGAATCTGCCGCTGGCGACGCTGGATAAGGGTTTGCGGGCGGCGGCGGTGAAGGCGGGCGTGGCGCTATTGAAGTGAGTTAGGAGAGGAAGGGGCCCGGGCAACACGAGGAAAAGTCAAAACCCGCACCCTTTGATAAAGCAAACCCCAAAGGGATGCGCCACCTAAGACGGTCTAATCCCGTTAAGGATGCTCCACCCGCGGGTGAGCTATTTGCGCGGGAGTGGTGTCTAAGAATGCAAGGAAGTGGATTTCGGGCGTTCTAAAAGACGGTGAGAGAGAAGCCCCCGTATGGGGGAAAGACTATGTTGCGAAAATCGTTGGGTTTGTTCTGCGTAGCCGTGCTGGTCTGTTCGGGCTGTGCGCAATATAAGAAGGCGCAGCCGATGAACGCGATGCCAGTAAGCACCGATTACGCGATGCTCCAATCAGCGAAGCCGCCAATGAGCTACCGAGGCGGGAGCGGCGTGGCTGCAGTTGTTGGTGGGGTGGCGTTGGCAGCACCGCGGTACATTGCGGTGCGGCACAAGTTGGAGATTGTGGAGGCAGGTTCGGGACTGGCGAAATCGCTGGAAGCGGTGGTGGCGTTTTGTGGGAGCCTGCAGTGCGAAGTGCTTGCTTCGAACATCTCAGGGACGGAGCTGGATTCGACGCCTTCGGGCAGCGTTTCCGTTCGCGTGGCACCGCAGGATTTGAACAAATTGCTGGAGTTTGTTGGGAAGCAGGGAAGAGTCGCGCGGCACTCGACGGAGACGGAGGATAAGACCTCGGCAGTGGTGGACATCGAAGCGCGCATGAAGAATCAGACGGACTTTCGCGATAATTTGCGCAGGATGCTCGCAAAGCCGGGAGTGAGTGTGGCGGATCTGCTACAAATTCAGGAGAAATTGGCGGAAGCGCAGGCGGAGCTGGACAGCGAAACGATGCAGCGGAAGATTCTGGCGAATGAAACGGAGAAAGTGGCGATAGAGATTGCATTTCGCGCGGAGCAAAGCGGAAGTGGTCCAAGCATGTTTGCGCCAATCCGGGACGCGCTGCGGGAGTCGGGTTCGGTGCTGGCGGAAAGTTTTGCCGCGTTGATTACGTTGGTTGCGGCGCTAATCCCTTGGTTAATCGTGCTTGTGCCGGGGGGATGGTTCCTGGTGCGAGCCTGGCGGAGATGGCGGCAGAAAAAGCGTGAGGCGCTGAAGGCAGCTACGCCAGCGGCGTAGGCGAACAGGGCGGGCTTTTGCACAGGGTTCACAGGGCTGAGGATAACGGGGCAAAATAATTGTTGCGGGGACTTGACGAATAGGAGAAAGCTGGTATAGTTACAAATGGTTCGGGGGTTGTACGCAATCGCCGGATCTTACAGGGGCATCACAGTCGGATTTGAAGTTCAGATTCAATCCTAAGTGAGGTTCTTTACGAATACAGGCTAGAAAGATGTCGAGCATCGCGCGGAGCCACTCCGTAAGAAAAGTGGCTGTGCCCGGCGCTCGACGCCGGGTTTTTTATTTGTGGAAGTGGTTAGTGGCTGGTGAGAGTGGTAGGGGCGCTTAGCGGTTCCTCTGTTACGAATCACAAACACTAAGCATCGAAACAAATCGCCAACGGAAAGTTGGCGGCCCTGACGTGATCAGGGTCAACGCTCTTTGACAACAGAAAGGCTGGCAAGTCCACGCCGATAACCCTAGACCCGATTACGGTCGGGCGGGGTGCCATGGTGTGGATTACTTACAAGTTTGCTCGAGTCGAGCAAAACTGTGGAAGAAAAGGCGGCTTATTCAAACCACAGTGGCGAGTGACGAGTGGCGAGTGGCGAGACGGGAAACCGGAGCGCGATTTGCGGCGAGTTGCAGACCGCTGAGGAGTCCGAAGACTGTAGGATCGAAAGCCTGCAACAGATACCCGCGTGATTCGAAAGAGTCAGGCGGACTTTTTTATGGCCCATGCCCGGGTCAAGAGAAGATCGGTTGCGAGGATGTATGGAACTGCGGGAATCGGGACGTTGAAGATGAATTGAAGAGGCCGGGCTAAAGCCCGGCACCTACAAAACAGATGAGACGGGTTGAGTGAGTTTTATGATTAAGCTACTAAGGGCGTACGGTGGATGCCTTGGCGCCAGAAGGCGAAGAAGGACGTGGCAAGCTGCGATAAGCCCCGGGGAGCCGCAAGCAGGCTTTGATCCGGGGATTTCCGAATGGGGAAACCCGACGAGATGAACTCTCGTTACAGCCCGCTGAATACATAGGCGGGTATGAGCCAACCCAGGGAAGTGAACCATCTCAGTACCTGGAGGAAAATAAATCACAGAGATTCCGA
>Ga0210384_10002117_pt1 | contig 24879 bp, 23 predicted proteins | sample IncBWH2MmetaG_FD_160574 | JGI IMG/M metagenome (GOLD analysis project Ga0210384, IMG submission 160574) | Forest soil microbial communities from Barre Woods Harvard Forest LTER site, Petersham, Massachusetts, United States - Inc-BW-H-2-M | ecosystem: Environmental > Terrestrial > Soil >...
CGCCAGCGAGCTGCAGCGCGACTGGGCGCGGGAGAAGACGATAGCGGGAATTGGCGAAATCATGTCGAAGCACGGCGGCAGCATAGGCACCAGTCTCGCCTGGGAGTTTCAGCTCTTGGGGGCTAACGCACAAAAGCCGGGCGCGTAGTTGTTGGCGCTATGCAGAGGAGAATCTTGTGCACACTACACTAGGCCAGCTTATGGAGAGGAACGTCTTGGAGGTTTTCGGGGAGCGGGATTCCAGGCGCCGCAAGTCGGTGATCGGCGAACTCTATACAGAGGACTGCACCTTCTTTGAAGCCGACGATCAGATCATCGGTCGCGACGCCCTCAATGCAAAGGTGGGGCACATTCTGGAGGAAGCTCCAGGATTCGTGTTTCGTTTGGCAGGACAGGCGGAGGTGAATCACGATCACGGCCGCTTAAGGTGGCACTTCGGACCGAATGGAGCCGTTCCCGTTGTCACAGGGATGGATGTTGCGGTCTTCAAACAAGGGCGGATTTGCTCCCTGTATGCATTTCTCGACAAGGCTCCAACGATTAGTGGGAATACAGAAGATCTGCAGAAGCAACATGAACAACGCTAGAAACGGTACAAAACGGAATAGGTGAAATTATGACTTCCACGGATGACGGACAAAGAAAGCGTTCTGCCGTAATTACCGGGGCGGGCAGCGGGCTTGGTCGGGACATTGCCCTTGGACTCGCGGCGAAGGGCTACCGCGTCTTCGGAACGGCAATGTCGTTAGACGAGATCGCGGACCTCAAAAAGGCGTCGGGTGGGGCGGTCAATCTGGGCCAATGCGACATTACTAACGAAGCCGCCGTCAAAGTTTGGGCGGGCGAAGTCACAATCCAGAACGAAGGCCGCATCGATCTGCTCATAAGCAACGCTGGAATCCTGACGCCCGGCCCCCTGGAGGCTCTGCCGCTAAGCGCTATCCGGCACGAATTCGAGGTCAATGTCTTCGGCGCTCTCGCCGTTGTGAATTCCTTTCTCCCTGCACTTCGAAAAGCACGCGGGCGAATTGTCCAAGTAAGTACGATGACGGCCACTCTGCCGTTTCCGTTCAACGGCCCATCAGGCGCCTCGAAGGCCGCTTTCGACGCCCTTGCTGCCGTCTACCGTGCGGAGCTGAAGCCTTTTGGCATAGATGTCGTTCTGGCTGTTGCCGGCAACATGAGAACTGGCGGGCCAGCCAAGACGGCCGCAGCCCTCAAGCGAGTCGCCGAAGAGATGACACCTGAGCAGCGCGAGTTGTACGGGAAGGCCTTCAATACCTTTGCGACAACCCTCAACAACATGCAGGGCAGTGGCCTTGATTCAGTCTCGGCTGCCAATCGGGTTATCGAGCTTTCTGAGCAAGTACCCGCGCCGAGCCGGGGGGCAGTGGGCGCCGACGCCGAAAAGATTCTCCGCCTAGTTCGTGAGAAGTCCGATGCCGAACTGGACGCGATGCGCCTCCATGTGGTCGGCCTGGAGTAGTAATGGGCGGGCCTCAATCCGGCTCCGCAATCAAGACTCTAGAGAGGAAAACTACCATGATTGTACTCGTGGACCCCAATGACAGCCGCGCGGTTCGCAATAAGGACAATGTTCTTGCCCTATACGAACTGATGATTAACCAGAAAAAGTCGGAGGAGGGAACGGCGAAATTCCTTAGTCCGGCATACATCCAGCACAACCCGCTCATTCCAGACGGTTCTGTAGCGCTTGGGCAGTTTTTTGGTAAGATCACGCGCGAACGCGCCCGCGCCCGCATTGTCGTCCACCGCATCATCGCAGTCGGCGACTACGTGTGGGCGCATGTGAATTTCCTGAACTTGTTCAACGATGACCCGCAGGATACGGGAATAGCGGGCGTCGATATTTATAAAATGGACGCCGACGGAAAGGCTGTAGAGCATTGGGACACCCTGCAACGAGTAGGTAACCCAAAAGACTCAGCTCCTCTGATCGCCCCGAATATCCCTCGCGCCAATCCAAATGGAATGTTCTGAACTTTGCCGTTCGTTGCCGAGGCTTACGTGCTGCGCTTGCAGCAAGAGCAGGCGCTCTGTCGAGTCACCTGCGAACATGTTCAAGCATTGAATTGCCGACACTCACGGACAGTTGAAAAGATGGTGGACGAGAGGGGAATCGAACCCCCGGCCTCCTCATTGCGAACAGTGGGGAAAATAAGCTAAGGCAAGGCGCCACAATCACTTAGCTGTTTTCACGGGGCCCTTAATTGGCAAGTCTGGCAAGCCGGTTTTCTCTCTGTCTTTTTAGCCCAGTTCGGCTGGATGGCATTCACATTCAATCTGGATTAATGCCGCGCGTGTCGATGGACTCGTCCGATTTTTCCAGCTCTTTCAAAAACTTGTTGTAGTCGTGCCAAACATTCCGCCACTGCTCCGCAGCTATTCTCTTTGAAGTTGCGCGCGGCTTCGTCGAACACAATGCCACAGTAAGTATCGCAGCGAGAACCTGGTTATCTGCCATTCTTCTACCCCTTTAAGAATTCATGCGACCCACCTCGTCGCGATAAGTTCCGTAATGGCTACGACGGTTTTTGAACCGTTGCGCTCTGTGAGTCAGGTAGAACTTCCCAGCGGAGAGGCAGCCCTCGCCGTCACAGGCTCATCGGGCGTGCCCAAGGCGCGAAGCAATGCCGCACTGCACAAGCCGGAGGTCGCTGTACCAAGCCACAAGGCCGCTGAGATCGAGTAGCGTATGACGACTGCACCGACCGCTGCGCCAAAGAAGATTGCCAAGACGGAACCAACTCTCCTCGCCAATCTCGGGTTGTTGCCGTTCGCGAGTGAGGAGTCCGCAGCGATGCCCGTGAGCGTCAATGTTAGGACGGTCGTCGTCAGGTCCGGGATTGCAAGCTTCCGAACCGCGGCATTGCGCGTGCCCATGGCCAGCCCCGTGAAGGCGATCAGGGCAAACGGTTGAAAAGAATGCTCCAGCAAATCGCTTCTGTATCCGATGCTGCAAAACGAAGCCGCTAAGAGAAAGACCACCTCGAGCAGGAAAGCTTGTGCCACGAAGCGAAACCGTGAATCGGCATTCGCGCGAGCCGTGATCCGTCCGCCGAGAATCGCACCCATAACAAACGTTATGAGCGCCGTTGACGAGCGCGCCACGGACAGTCCAGGGACGCGCGCCGTCGCAAACGCTAGAATCAATATATTCCCCGTCATATTCGCAGTGAAGACTCTCCCAAGAGACAGAAAACTGACAGCGTCCACGAGACCAGTAACCGCGGTCATTCCGAGAAGAGCGTAGGGAGTGATTTTCTCGGCTGTTGGATTACCGCCTGTTGAGGAGTTATTCATCATGCCTGCAGTAAGATTGTTTGTGCCTAAAACTTGTATCCTGTCCATAGCGCCCAGTAATTCAGGTTGTGGCCTGGCTGGCTTTCTTTCACGAACTTGCCCGCATAGAAAATTCCGTAGTCGGCTTGAAACCAGAGATGCCGGTTCGCCTGCCAGCGCACCTCTGAGCCCGGACGGTGTCCGACAAAACCCGCATTGCTCTTTCCTGCAGGAATAATTAGAAATCCAGGAACGGAATACACTCCGTCTCGCAAACTCTCGCGCCACTGAAAGATCCAATCGACGGAAACCGTCACGCTGCGCGGCAGCGCCACTTCAGCGCGAGGGTGTACATCAATAAAGTTGATGGGGCCGGGGCCGGCCGTAGCGAGAACGCCAAAATAGTTGCCCTTAGGAAACAAAGGATTGAAGGTCCCAAGCGTGTTCCTCCGCGGGTCGTCGCCGCTCGAGATGTCTGCCTTAGCGCTGAATCGCGGTTTCAAAGGGATAGTCGTAAATCGGTATCCGGTCTCCGATGCCACTGTCCACGCACGTATGTCTGCGGAACCGAACGTTCCGAATTGCCAAAGCGCTTCATAGTCGAAATCCCAGCCTGGTTTCCTCTCGGCGACAGGACGAGAAAGACGGGCACCGATAGTGTGTCGTACTTCGTGTCCGACGCCTCGGTCGAATGCGGCTGCTTTTCGATCGAGGCCAAGGTAGTAAGCGTCTAGCGTAATGTTTTTCGTCAGAGGCCGGACGCCGTAAATGCCCCAAAATCCGACAGCGTGGTTTGGGACGTTATCGAAAAAGCCCGGTTTGTCCAGGTCCGGGCGCGCGGCGAAGCCGTCAATCTGCCAGGAACCGATACCGGCCTTCACCTTGAATCCGTCAAAACTCAAGCGCACGTTGGGGCCTTCGCGAACATCGATCAGTCGTCCGGAGCCGTACTCCATCTCATGTCTCCCGGCTCTGAACTTGATCCAGTTGCGTTCATCTCCCGTTCCGACTTCGAGAAATGCTGCTTGGAAATCGAGTTTTTTTTCGTCGATCGGTCTCGGACCACCGATGCGGTAAGTGTTCAAGCCGCTTTTGAGCTCAACGAACGAGCGAACGTGCTTGCCGTAATGAACGTCGAAATAAAGCATGTACCGTTCATTGAGATAGGCATTCATGAAAGGCTGTTGGCCCCAGTTGTCGTTTCCGATCTGTTCCCAAACCTCGCGAGCCTCGCCACCCATGGAAAGGAACCAGTCATTCCGACCTGGCCGCAGACAAATGTATTTGACGGGGTCCCAAAACTCCTGCCGCTCAGCCGGGTCGGCCAGAAAACTCCAGTCATCATCCTCGCGAAGCAAGTGATAAATCCGTGCTGGCGCCGGGGATTCAGCGATAGGAACTGATTGCCCTCGCGAGAGTGGCGGCGTCGCAAGAGACATGACCATTAAGATCATCAACGTTCGCATGTATCTCTTCGTTCCAATCCCACGTGTGGCACTGCGCTTCGCGGATCCTCACTGTCCGAGCAGCTGGCCTCAGACATACCGAACGGCTACTGGTCGTTCGGGGTCAGCGCGTAACGGACGGTCTGGGCCTGGATGAGTCCGTTGCGGAAGGCAAAGGTGTCGACGCCGTGCTCGGCCCGGTTGGTCCCGGACGTGGCCGACCATTCGAGGAAGAGCACGTCGCCCCCGAACAGCGTCGTCCTCATCTCCCAGTTGGCGTGCGGAAGATCCTTGAACAACTGGATGAACCCCTCGCGGATGGCGTCCCTTCCCCGCCTGACGCCCGCAGGACTGATCTGCACCGCGTCTTCGGCGAAGTTCGCGACGAGTCGGCCCAGGTCCTCTGCGACCAAGGCCTGCCCGTGGCTGGCGTAGATCTCCTTGGGCGTACGAGCTGATGTGTTTTCCATTGTGTGGCCTTTCTGCGCATTGCTTGCACCGAGTCGGTCGTATGTCATGTTCGTTCTCCCTTAAAAGTTGATGAGATAGCCGTAACCGTCACGGCGCCTTGAGATTGAGAGAGACCACGAGGCTCTCGTCGTCTCATTTCTTTATCACCGAATGGATTTCCGCGATGTATCTTCCGGGGAACTGCACGACAACAGCTTCTCGTTCGTCAGTCTTGTACGGAGGTACGAGAACGTCGACGCCGCTTGCTTTGGCCTTAGTGAGCGTGTCCGCCAGATTCGTCACTTCGTAACCGGTCATTTCCCGGCCATACGGATACGGAAGGTGACCGTGGGTAACCAGCGCGGTCAGCTTGCCGAACTTAGATTCGATCCTCACTCGCCGATAGGTTTCCGTGGGCTTTCCGATTTCGATGCCCGATGCGCGCGGTTCATCAGAGACGACACTCCCTCGAGAGAACGCGAGAAAGCTGGACACAAATGCATCCACCCTTTCCGGTGATACATAGACCCGATTCTCCGGAATAGTTTGGAGTGGGGCATAGGATGGCGCGGTCGTATGCCAGTAAAGTTGCGTGCTCACGCCACCCGGCCATTGAATGATTGCGTCTCGGCCAATCGGATCGTTGAAGGGAGCGACTAAGACGTCGGCGCCCGTGGCCTTGGCGGCGCGGATCGCCTCGTCCATATCAGTGACCAGATAGCCTGTGCGCTCCAACCCGAATGGATACGGAACCGGCGTCTTGAATCCGAATACGGATACGGTGCCTACAGGAGTCATGACCAGCTGCGACATGGTGCTGCTGGGTGTCGGAGTTACGGTAAAAACGCCCAGCTTGGTTGTTGTGCCACCAAATGTGGCAATCAGGCTCGCGACGAAATGACCAAAGTCCTGTGGAGCAACGTAAACGTGTGTCGTGTCGTACTGTGGACCGACGGCGACGGCTGCTGTTTTACCTGTTTGGGGACTTTGGGCGAATGTGCTGAATCGCGCTTCCCACGCGAAGCCAATCGTCAGGAAGATAGCAACAGACGTTCCAGCAAGGATCTTTTTCAAGCGCATTCTATTTCTCCTTAGTCGCCAATTACCTCATCGCGACGAAGCTGCTTCCTGTGTCTAGTCAGCTCTCAAAGAAGATCACCTGCTATGTACGTCGGTCCTGTCTACTTCGTCGGTCATAGCGATGTGTTCTGCAAAGATGGAACTTGGTTCGTAACGCGTCTTGCGTGATGGAGGATTGTAAAGCTGGCGGTCGTAGCGTTCACCGACAAGGCAAACAGATGCGGCACGGGAAACGTCGAGCTTCTTCGTCTGAATCCAAGTCCCGAACTGCTCGCCAAGGACCATTCCCAAGAGCCCGAGTAAAGCGACGATCGGCGGCGCCGGACTCTTCACCCGGATGAGTCCGTAGAGGACACCGACTCCGAGACCAACGATGAAAGACAAAAACAGTATCTTCATTTCGACCCTTCAAACGGCGCGTGAATCAGAACGCAAAGCAGTCGCAGCCCAGCCCCCATAAGCCAAACTCACCCAGCACTTGAAGGTGCGATCGCGTCCTGCCATCTGCCGATGCCGCGACATGCGAACAGGCAGCGGGGTGAGATACACCGAGAGTGTGGTCCACGGCCTTCGCATAACCTCCGTATTGTTTGACAGGAGACCAGCTTGGGCTCACTGGCAGTGCAGGCGGCGCAAGTTTTGAGAATTCTGCGTTGGCGTGAACGATCTTCCCGCCTACGATGGTGAGTGCCGACTCTAAATGCTTGATCTCTTCTTCCGGAATCGAAAAATAGTCGGCAGAGAGAACAGCGAAGTCGGCCAACTGGCCAGGAGCAATCGCTCCTTTCTTTCCGTCCTCTGTTGAAAACCAGCTGCTTCCCATCGTGTAGAGCTTGAGCGCCTCCGCTCGATCCAATCGGTTATCTTGCGGATAAAGACCGAGCCCCCCGACGGTCTTTCCGGTGATAAGCCAATAAAGCGAAAGGTACGGGTTGTAACTCGAAACGCGCGTGGCGTCGGTTCCGGCGCCGACCGGGACACCCATCTCCAGCATGCGCCGAATCGGAGGGGTGCGTTTGGCCTGCTGCGAACCGTATCGCTCGACGAAATATTCTCCCTGGAAGGCCATGCGGTTCTGCACGGCGATACCGCCGCCGAGCGCCTTCACGCGCTCAATGTTGCGGTCGGAAATTGTTTCGCAGTGATCGAACATCCAATGCAGGCCGGCGAAAGGGATTTCCCGGTTCACTTCTTCATAGACATTCAGTGCCCGATCGATGGTTTCGTTGTAGGTTGCGTGCAAGCGAAACGGCCAGCGATTCTCCACGAGATGGTGAATCACCGCTTTCAGCTCGCTTTCCATGACGGGGAGCAGGTCCGGACGCGGCACGAGAAAGTCTTCGAAGTCCGCGGCGGAGAAAACCAGCATTTCTCCCGCGCCGTTGACACGATAGAAGTCGTCGCCCTCGCCGGGCTTTGTCATTTCGGTCCAGCTCTGGAAGTCCGATAGCTCTTGTTTCGGTTTCTGCGTGAAGAGGTTGTACGCGAGGCGAATCGACAGCTCGCCATTACGATGTAGTTCGTTCACTACACCATAGTCGTCGGGATAATTCTGGAAACCACCGCCGGCGTCGATCGCGCTGGTGATGCCGAAACGGTTGAGCTCGCGGAAGAAGAGCCGCGTAGAATTAAGTTGGTCCTCGCGAGAGAGCTTTGGTCCCCTGGCGAGCGTGGAATAGAGAATGTTGGCGTTGGGCTTGGCGATGAGAAGACCCGTGGTATTTCCGTGGCGATCCCGCTGAACTTCGCCAGCCGGGAAGTCGGGGGCGTTCTTGTCATAGCCCACCGCACGCAACGCCGCGGCGTTCAACAGTGCGCGGTCATACAAATGCATCACGAACACGGGTGTGTCTGGGGCAGCTGCGTTGATCTCATCGAGTGTAGGCATGCGGCGTTCGGCGAATTGGAATTCGGTCCAACCTCCTATCACTCGTACCCACTGAGGCGCTGGAGTGCGTGCAGCTTGCTCTTTCAGCATACGCAAAGCATCGGCCAGAGAAGGGACACCGTCCCAGCGCAATTCCAAGTTGTAGTTGAGCCCGCCCCGGATCGGATGCATGTGCGAATCGTTGAGACCAGGGATGACGGTCCTTCGGCGCCCGTCAATTACGCGCGTTTGCGGACCGCGCAGGCGCAGAATCTCTTGATCCTTGCCCACTGCGGCTATTCTTCCGGCGGTTATGGCGATTGCTTCGACAAACGAGGGCACTCCGTTCGTGGCGATCTTGGCGTTGTGCAATATCAGGTCAGCGGACACGGCAGTCTCCGTTTCGAACTTCTCCAAGGGGATTGAGACGGGCGGAGAAGCCTCCGCCCTTTGAGCTTTACTTATGGGCTGCGAGGGCGGCTGGAGCTACATATTCGGCAAACTTCGTTGCTGGCAAACCATGGACCATGGTGTAAGCGTATTCGACCCCAATACCATAAGCTCCGAGATGCGCTCTCACGATGTCCATGACTGCGTCGTAGGTTTCCCTGTGAGCCCAATCGCGTTGCCATTCGAGCATGACGGACATGGAGGTGACGGGCTTTGCGCCGGCTTGAATGACGCGCTTCATCGCATTATCGTGAGCAAGCTGGCTCACGTCGCCACAGCAATCTTCCACGACATAGACTTCGTAGCCGTCGTGAATCGCCTGCACCGTCGGAAACGCAACACAGACTTCCGTCCAAAGGCCGGCAATGAGAATCTTCTTGCGCCCGCTCTTTTCGATCGCGGCCACAAAGTTCTTGTCGTCCCAGGAGTTCATGGACGAACGCTCGATGGGTTCCTGCCCGGGGAATACGGCTCGCAGCTGCGGCCACATGTTCCCGCTGAAAGACTTCGTCTCGACCGTCGTCAAAACCACGGGTACATCGAACACCCTTGCGGCTTTTCCGAAGGCCACGGTGTTGTTGATAATGGACTGCCGATCGAAGTTGCTTACGCCGAACAGCATCTGTGGTTGATGATCGATCAGCGCCACGACGCAATTGTCCGGAGTTAAGAGCCCCTTCTCACTCAGCTTTGGACGATTGCCGTTTGATAATTGTTGAGCCATACGATTTCAGATTCCCCTTTCAATTGACAGTCTCGAAACTGGTGTTATAAGGGAGAGCAACTGTGTATCCAACGCCGGACATGCGCGTGAGAATCGGCAATCCGTTTTGTTTTCAATAGAAAAGGGAAGACGCGCGGCGCTAGGTCCAGAATTGAGGGATTCCTCTTGCAGCCGTTTAATGCCAGAGGTTTGACGATAACGTCGAGGTCGTGACTGAGTTCCGAGTTCTTGCCTGGCATGCGAACGTAGCGCGCCCGCGCAGACTTTTGGTTCGAGCTGTGGAGAGGCGCGTGCTCATCATGTCGAGCCCAGAGGTAAACATGAGCACTATTCCTAAAGGAATTACATCGGCGGACGTCATTGTTTGAGGTGACGGGAATGGGTTCGCGCAGCAGATTGTTGCAGGCTCGCATCGGCTAAGAGGCGATGAGCCGGAAAGCGCTGGAGGCAGTGGTACCGGGCCATCCCCCTACGACTTTTTGCTCGCAGCTCTGGGTTCCTGCACCTCGATGACCGTCGGGATGTATGCGCGAAAAAAGAATTGGCCGTTGGAGCGGGTCACGATCTGGCTTCGACATTCGAAGATATACGCTACAGACTGCTCTGAATGCGAAACGAGGGAAGGCATGCTCGACAGAATCGACCGGGGGGGTCCGGTTTGAGGGTCCCTTGACTGCAGAACAACGCTCTCGGCTGCTCGAAATTGCCAACAAGTGCCCGGTGCACCGCACGCTCACTTCAGAAATCAACATCCGGACGATACTTCTATAACGGCGCGCTGGCTCAAGAATCACAGCTCTTGCCGGACAAGAGCGCCGAAGCATTCGTCGTTTCTTAACCTACTGCCCGCTCTTCGTGAGCCCAAAAACGTTCGCGAAGAATCCTCTTGAGGATTTTGCCGGAGCCGCTTTTTGGTAGTTCGGTATCTGAAAACTCCACGCGGCGGGGGATCTTGTAATTGGCTAAGAATTGCCTGCAATGGCTGGTCAGGTCGTTCGCGCTAAGAGCCATTCCGGGTTTCAGCACCACGCAAGCCATCACGAGTTCACCCCATTGGGGGTCAGGGATTCCGAAGACTGCAACTTCACGAACCGCGGGATGCTCGTAGATAATCGCCTCAACTTCTCCGGAATATACATTTTCACCGCCCGTGACGATCATGTCCTTCAGGCGGTCGAGGATATAGAAATAGCCTTCTGGATCCTGATAGCCGATGTCTCCGGTGCGAAACATTCCGTTTCGAAATGCAAGGGTCGTGTCTTGCGGATCGTTCCAGTAGCCGCGCATGACGTTGGCGCCCCGCGCGACCAGTTCGCCGTGCTGCCCGACTTCCACTTCCTTTCCCGTCTCATCCGCGACTCGCAGGTCAATCCCCGGGCAGGGCCGACCACAAGATAGGAGCTTGCCCTCGACATGCTCCTGGTCTTCGAGACCCGTAAGGAAGCCGGTCTCGCTGAGTCCATAGCATTGGAGAAGTTTCACATTCGGCAGAAGCTTTCTCGTCCGATGAACAAGTTCCGGGGCCATTGGAGAACCGCCATAAGCCAGAACCTCAATGCTGCTCAAGTCATAAGGCTTTCCTTCTGGTATCTGCGTCAGCAGGTTCAGCATCGTCGGGACGAGCACCGTGTGAGTTACGCGTTCACGTTGAACCAACTCACAGAAACCCTGTGGGCTAAACCTTGGAATCGTGACTTGGGTCGCACCGAAAGCCGGGGCTGCAAACATGGCGGGAAAATCGGCAATGTGAAAAATCGGCGCCGAATGCAGATAGACACCTCCTTCTCGGTATCCCATCCAATAGCTGAAGTGGTCGAGGTTCGCCAGGATGTTGGAGTGAGTCACCATGACGCCCTTCGGCCGGCCCGTCGTACCACTCGTATAGATGAGAGCCAGAATCGCTTCCGGGTCATAAACAGGGTCTGGACAGGAGCCGTTCCGAACGTCCAAGGGCTTTTCACCGAGCACGAGTTGCCACGGAAGCTGGACGCTGGGTTTCGGGAGCGAGGAATGCCGCACCAGCCCACGCGGTTCTGCATCATGCAGAACTTGATCGATTTCGGCGGCGGAGAGCCGTGCGTTTATTGGAACGGCGGTAACTCCCAGCCAGCTGCAGGCATAGACCAGCTCGATGTACTCAGGTCCATTGGGGAGCAGGAGAGCAAGGCGATCGCCCGCAGCTAAACCGTTGGCGACCAGTGCGGACGCAATGCTTTTTACCCGTTCGTGGAGTCCCTGAAAAGAAAGTCGAGTACCATCGACCACGAGCGCGGTCCGCCCTTTGTAATATCGAGAAGCGCGACCAAGCGAATGAATGTAAATCATTGTCCTGCTGTCCAAATGAAAGAGCGTTTTGGCCACGGAGCGCGGCCAAAACGCTTCACGTAATTCAGTCTTAGTCTCCGTGACCGGCGGCGGCCTGCGCTGTCTTGTCGCCTTCTGCGCGGGTTGCGAGAAGTTCGAGAAGCATGCTGTCGCGTTCACGTTCGAGTTCTTCAATCGAGCGGTTCCCAGCTTCCTTCAGCACACCCTCGATAATTGTTTGCTTAACCTGGGGGCTGAATTCTGTGATCGCCCCAAGGTCTTTCCACCAGGTGGATAGCGGCCCAGTGAATTGCTCCATGAAATGCCGAATTCCGCCTGGACCGCCGCCCAAATGGAACAGAAGATTTGGACCCATCAGCCCCCAGCGTAGTCCAGGTCCCCAGCACACGGCAGCGTCCGAATCGGCGACGTCTAATACACCTTGCTCACTGAGGTAGACAACCTCACGGTACAGCGCGGCTTGGAGGCGGTTGGCAACGTGGCCGACCACTTCTTTCCGGACGTGAATCGGTTTTTTGCCAATCGATGCATAGAACGCAATCGCGCGCTGCACGGTCTCGGGCGAAGTTTTCTCGCCCGCCACCACCTCAACCAGTGGCACCACGTGCGGCGGGTTGAAGGGATGGCCGATAACGCACCGTTCGGGGTGCTTGCAGGCAGACTGCATCACGCTCATGGTCAGTCCGGACGAACTCGATGCGATGATTGAATCCGGCGGAGTCGCTGCGTCCATATCTGCGAAGAGCTTGATTTTGAACTCCTTGCGTTCGGGTCCGTTCTCCTGCACCAAGTCGGCATCTCTGAGCGCTTGCTTCATGTCTGTTGTGAACTTCAGATGGTCGCGCGACGCGTTGGGTGAGAGCCCGACCACAGTCAGATCCTTCCACGCCGCATCAATATATTTCCGCAAGTTTGCTTCTGCATTCGGCGCCGGGTCCGTTGCGGTGACGTTGAGACCACGCGCAAGGTAGAGTGCTGCCCAGCTCGCGCCGATAACCCCCGTGCCAACGATAGCTACGTTACGAATCTCCTTGTTCTTTGCCATGCAATCCTCCTTAGAGTGTTTCAACTTTCAACTAAAATCCCTTGTGTTATTCAGACCCTCTACCTGCCTGCAAATGCCGGTTTGACGTTGGCGTCCGCTGCAGGCTTCCCAACTTCTGTTCCATGGTGATTCACAATGAGCCGGTCGCCTCTCTGTCCTGTCACGTAGGTCCAAATCCATTGCAAGAAAACGCTCAAGCGGAGGCTCGACGTGGCGAGGAATTGGAGGTGCACGGCGGCCCAGGTCAGCCAAGCCAAAAAGCCGCTTACTTGGACTCTGCCGCTTTGCAGCACTGCAAAACCCTTGCCGACCACGGCCATGTTGCCCTTGTCAAAGTAGCTGAAGGGACGCGGAGGCGAATTGCCAACGATGCGGCCGTGAATCAGCTTTCCTGCATAACGCCCTTGCTGCATTGCCACCTGTGCAACGCCCGGAAGGGGTTTACCGTTTTGATCGAGGGATGCCGTATCGCCCACGACGAGAATCTCGGGATGTGCTGGCACTGTGAGATCTTTCTGAATGCGAACCCTCCCTGCGCGATCCATCTCGACGTTCAGCCACTTGCCCGCGGGCGACGGCGCCACCCCAGCAGTCCAGATCACGGTTTTGCTGGCAATGCGCTCGCCCGCGACCACGATACCGTCCGCGTCGATCTGATCGACGCTGTGTCCAAGCCGGACTTCAACGCCCAACTTTTCGAGTCGCTGCTTCGCAGCTTTGGAGAGACTTTCGGAAAACGTCCCCAAAACACGGGGAGCCATATCGACGAGCACAATTCTGGCTGAGACTGGATTGATTCTCCGGAAGTCAGATTTCAGCGTGCTTCGTACGAAGACTGCGAGAGCGCCGGCCATTTCCACGCCGGTGGGGCCAGCGCCCACCAGAATGAAAGTCAGCAGGTCACGATGGCGGCTCGGATCTTCCTCGGCTTCTGCCAATTCGAATGCTTGTAGGATCTTGTTTCGTGACGCCTCGGCGTCCGCGAGACTCTTCAAACCCGGTGCGTACTCCGCAAATTCGTTATGACCGAAGTAGCTGTGACTAGCACCAGTCGCCAGGATCAGATAGTCGTACGCAATCGGAACGTTCTGGCGGTCGGCGTCACTGACCATGACGCACTTCTGGCCTTTATCCACTCCCGAGACTTCTCCGAGGATCACCGTGGTGTTCTTCTGTTTCCGAAAAATGCTGCGGATTGGCGTTGCAATCTGACTGGGTGTCAATACAGATGTCGCCACCTGGTACAGCAGCGGCTGAAACAGGTGGTGATTCGTACGGTCGATCAAGATCACTTTCGCCGGCGTTTTCCTCAGCGCTTTGGCGGCGGCCAATCCTGCAAAGCCCCCGCCGACGATGATGACTCTCGGTTTTGCCATCTTTTCCTCGATGTCGATTTCTCAACTACCGTACTTGAACGAAAGCAGTACGCGCGTGCGATACGCCAGCACCTTGCCGTTTACGACCTTCAGGTCCGTCTTCACAACTTCGGCAATCCGAAGATCCCGCAGTGTACGCGAGGCCGTCTCAATGGCATTCTTTGCCGCGTCCTCCCAGGACACCGTGCTTGTACCGATAACCTCCACCACTTTGTAGACTGTGTTCGCTGGTTCAGTTTCTTTGGCCACGATACCTCCTTCTTATGAATAACCGGTCCCATCAAACGATCTATTTCAAGCCGCGCTTTCGCCGGCCGTCTTGCCCTTCGTGTGGCCAAAATCCGGCGGGCGCCTCTCGAAGAACGCCGTAATCGCTTCCTTTGTATCGAGAGAGCGAAGTCGCGCGGAGAACTCCTCGTTCTCCGATCTCGCGGCTCGTTCCAAAGGCTCGCGAATTGATTGCCTCATCAGTCTCTTACAGGCCTGCAACGCCCCGGCTGGCTTTTCGGCCAGCTTCTGCGCCGTCGCAGTAGCTGTCGCGAGGAGTTTCTGATCGGGAACCACTTGCGTCACAAGCCCTAGTTCCGCTGCTCGCTTCGCATCGAAAGGCTGTCCCAACTGAATCAACTCGGCGGCTCGGAGATACCCGATGCGCGCGGGAATCGAATAGCTGGTTCCGAATTCCGGCACCAAGGCCAGATTTATGAACGGCATCTGGAACTTCGCGCTCTCGCCTGCGTAGACAAAATCGCAGTGCGTCAACATGGTGGTTCCGCCACCGATGGCAGCGCCCTGCACGGCCGCGACAATGGGCTTATCGAAATTGATGAGCGCATTGATCAAGCGGGATTGCGGGCTGTCGCCCGGTCCCATGGGGTTTTTGAGGAAGTCCTCCAGGTCGTTGCCCGCGCAGAAAGAGTCTCCTGCTCCGTGCCAGAGCACAACGCGCACGCTCTCGTCCTTTGCAGAGTTGTCGAGGAGATCCGCCATGGTGATGTACATGGCGGCCGTCATCGCGTTCTTCTTTGCCGGCCGATTGAACTGGATTCGCAGGATACTTCCGGTGCGTTCCGTAACAATATCGGTCACTGTGTCCCTCCAATAACTGCTAATTCCAAATGCCAGGCGAACGGTACAGTCCCGCTCGCACGCAAACTTCCGGTTTCGTCGCTAGTGGGGCCGACCGCTTGAAAATGATTCTTGCTTGAGGCATTTGCTCTTCGATTTTCTTCAGTCCGCCGCGACTGAATTCCCCTGCACCTGCGGGATGGCACCGCTTGCACGAAGGCCAACGATATCTTCAATATTGAAGCCCAACTCCTTGAGCACCTCCTCGTTATGCTCTCCGATTCCTGGCGCGCGCCTAGCAGGTACTTTGGTGACGCCGTGCACTTGAATAGGACTGCTAATTGTGGAGGTCAGCTTCTCGCCGGCTCCTTCAAGCGGAACGACGATCTCATTTGCTCGCAATTGCGGATCATTGATGACTTCGTGCGGCTCACGCACGGCGCCAAAGGTGACGTGAACGTCGTTGAAAGCTTCATACCAATGCGGCATGGGCTGCGAAGCAAAGATCCCATCGAGTATTGCCGTCAGTTGTGGCCGGTTCTGCGCCAGCTTGGTAGGATCAGAGAATCGCGGATCCGTTATGAGATCCTCACGACCAATTGCTTTCAGAACCGCAGGTACCTTGTCCGGCGTTGCTACAAGAATGAACCAGGTACCATCGGAAGAGCGATACACGTTCAAAGCTGCATTTGCGGGATGCGCTCGATCGTGCAGCCCATAGAAATTCGCACCGCATAGAGCGGCCTGGATAAAAACGCTGGCCGACCAGACACCTGCCGCGAGGAGCGAGGTGGTGACGTAGGATCCTTTGCCGGTACGTTCGCGGCGATAAAGCGCGGTCGCAATCGCGGCATAAATGCACACCGCAGTCGCATTGTCACCGCTACCGGCCACCGGCCAGGTCGGCGGCTCTCCGGCATCGCGGGTCATAAACAACAAACCGCTTCGCGCCCAGAAGGCGGTGAGATCGAATCCCGGGAGAGAGGCGTCCGGCCCCTTCTCGCCGAAGCCGGTAAGATCCGCATAGATCAGGCGCGGATTCCACTGCGCGACATCATCATATTCAAGCTTCAATTTTTTGCGCGCGGGATGCGGAGTGTTGACGATGAACACGTCGGCCCACTTGGCCAATTGCTTGAGAACCTGTTGCGCGCTCGCAGCTTTCAGATTGAGTGCAACGCCACGCTTGTTTCGATTCGCCAATTGAAAAGGATAAGGCTCTTCCGAATTTGGCTGCGGCGGGATCTTCTGTCCCTTTCTCCACAGCTCTCCCTCAGGAGGTTCGACTTTAATGACGTCCGCGCCAAAGTCAGACAGGATCGTGGCAGCACTGGGACCGGCAATGAAGCTGGCCAGGTCCACGACTTTTAGTCCTGAAAATATGTTTTCCTCTGCCATGGTGATCTCTCCTTAATTGCGACCTCGAACGTGACTTCCCGATCGAGCACGATCTCCTGACTTAACGCCCCTGGAACTTTGGAGCGCGCTTTGCGAGAAAGGCGGACGTCCCTTCCTTCTTGTCATCGCTCGCCGCGCACACTGCAAAAAGGGAAGCTTCAATGAGCAGTCCTTCTGCAACGCTTCCCTCCAACCCTTTGCTCACGGCTTCGATAGAGAACTTGACGCCGAGAGGGGCATTAGAATTGATTTGTCCAAGGATGGCTTCGGCTCGTGCGATCAAGTCGGCAGCCGGAACAATTTCATTTACGAGTCCAATTCGATACGCTTCCTGCGCCCCAATGACCTCGCCCGTCAAGATGAGTTGTAGCGCCCGGCCTTTCCCGACTAGACGAGGAAGCCGTTGGGTTCCCCCGTAGCCAGGCATGATGCCTATCTTCACTTCCGGCTGGCCGAACTTTGCTGTCTCGGCGGCTATTCGAAGGGTGCAAGACATCGACAATTCGCAGCCACCGCCAAGGGCGAAGCCGTTCACGGCAGCAATGACGGGTTTACCCAAATTTTCGATCAGCTCCGTGAGTGTTTGGCCCCGCCGCGTTTTTTCTTCCGCCGTGACCGCGGTATCGTTGGCCATTTCGCTGATGTCCGCTCCGGCAGCAAACGCCTTGTCTCCGGCCCCAGTGAAAACGACACCACGCACATCGGAATCGTCGCGAGCGTCTTCAAACACGGATCTCAATTCAGAAATGGTTTTCGCGTTAAGAGCGTTGAGCACTTTGGGCCGGTTAAGAGTCACATAGGCAATCGGGCCCTTCTTTTCGTAAACAACGTTCTCAAGTTTCAAAGCAGAAGCCGGCGAACTCATACCTTCTCCTTTCAGACTTCGAGGCCAATCGAGCTATCACTACGAACTTGCAGGAATTTCTGCGTAAGCGATGCCGGTGAGGTTTCCTTCGGCGAAAACCAGCGTCTTCTTGTTTGACCCGTCCAGATTTGCGCTGTATACCGTGCCAGTGAGATCCGTAATGAACATGCGGCCGCCTTTCAGGTCTAAAGCCAGGCCGATCCCTTCCATCAGATGAGAAAAAACAATCTCAGGAGCTTTGCGAGTGCCGGGAGCTGCGTCCATTGGCGCCCGATTCACAGTGTTGCCTCGTGGCGGGTCACCGCGATCTGTCCAGTACATCATCCGGTTGGGGGGATCGAGGTCGAGATCAATCGGCTCAGGCAGGTTGTCGTATAACAACTCGATGTCTCTGCGAGTCGAGGGAGTCTGACCATTCGGAATCTGAATGTTCGTGCGAAAAATGCGGCCCTGGCCCGCGTCGTCGCCGCCTTTTTGGGTCCAATAGAATTTGCCCCGATCGACGTCCACCGCAATGCCCACGCACCATTTCGTCGGATCCGGGCCCGGACGCGGATCGCCCTGGCTAGTATCCACGAGTGTTTCGACATTCGTGCCATCGAGGTTTGCTCGCATCACTCTCATGCCTTCGCGATCTGACCAGTAGAGTTTCCCGTTCTTCTTATCGAGTTGGAGCTGCTTCGGAGTGAACGTACCGCCAGGGGAGATAACGGTGGTCATGTTCCCGCCGTCGAGATCGGAGCGAAGGATGGAGCCATCGTTCGCTTTAAAACTGCCCATGTTTGTCCAGTAGATATGGCCAGCAGCGGTATCGACCACCAACCCGTCGGGCAACTTTCTGCCCTCGGTAACGATAGTTTTCAGGTCGGAACCGTCGGGGTTTGCGGACAACACGCGCCCTCCGCCCAGATCGAGGAAAAATAAGCGGCCTGAACTGCTTTGAGTGGTGGCTTTCGAAGGTTTTATTTTGGGACCGGTCGAAGACATAGAATTGTGCTTTCTCCTTTTCCCAAATCTGGATTCAACTTCGGCGCTTCCGAATACAGCGATCTTGTTCTATTCAGCAAGGACTAGTGGCCTTTGCGCGCCGCTGGCCCGTTGTTTTTCGGCGCGTTACACAAAAGCGCTCAAACCGGTGACGGCTTTGCCGACAATCAAGTTCTGCATCTGGAACGTGCCCTCATAGGAGTAAAGGGCTTCTGAATCCGCGAAAAACCGCCCAACGTTGTAATCAGCGGCGATGCCATTGCCACCGAGCAGCTCGCGCGCCCACGCGACCGTCTCGCGGCACTTGGCTGTGGTAAATGCTTTCGCAATCGCCGCATGCGCGTCCGTCATCTTGCCTTCGGCCTGCAACTGGGACATGCGCACCAGGAGGCATTGCGAAGCGGTGATGTTGGCAATCATCTTGGCCAGGAGGTCTTGCACCATCTGGAATGAGCCAATCGGTTTGCCGAACTGCAAACGCTCCTGGCAGTACTTGAGCGCGTTTTCGTAAGCGCCCATCGCGCATCCTGCCGCCTCCCAACCCACCATGAACCGCGTCATTTTCAGGACGCGGGCGGTATCGCGGAAGGACTGATCGGCTTGCAGGCGGTTTTCTTCCGGAATGCGGCAGTTCTCCATCGTGATCAAGCCGTTCTGCACTACCTTGAGGGCGATCTTGTTCTGAATTTTTTCGACCTTGAAACCCGGTGTGGTCTTGTTCTCGACGATGAAGGCCTTGACCTGGTTGTCGGCTACGTCGCGCGCCCAGATGATAGAAATGTCGCACCAAGGGGAGTTGCCGATCCATTTCTTCTGGCCGTTGATGATCCAGGTGTCGCCTTCTCGTTTCGCCGTGGTTGTCAGCCCGCCTGACGCGCCGGAGCCAACCAGCGGCTCGGTAAGGCCAAAACAGCCGATTTTTTCCCAACGGGCCATCGGCGGGAGCCACTTCTTTTTTTGTTCTTCCGACCCACCGAGATAGATCGAGCCCATTGCCAGGCCGTTGTGTACGCCGAAGAATGTGGCGATGGAGCAATCGACGCGCGCCATCTCCATGGCGATCAAGCCAAACAGCTGGGCGCTTCCGCCTCTGCAGCCATAGCCCTTCATGCCAACGCCGCCGATATTGAGTTCCTTAATCGCGGGCAACAGCTCAAAGGGGAAGGAGTCCTCGACCCAATACTTGGTGATGATGGGCGCGACCTTCGTCTCCATGAACGCGCGCACCTGCTTCACGACTGCGAGCTCCTCTGCAGGCAAGGTCTCGACAAGTTCGTAAAAGTCAGAATTGGGCTGGGGAAGTGCTTTTTTGATTTCCTTTGTTGGACTCGCCATGAGTTTCTCTTGTTCCGTTTTCCTTATGTTTTAGTAAATGCCAGGCCGATAAAAAGCATCCTCTTTGCCAAAGATGTTATTGGCTTAGGTCGATGAAAAGAGGCACGTTAATTGTTCCGGCACGATCGAGCTGCAGAACCCCTGTCAAAGCGTTCACGCAACTGCCTAGGCTTTGACGGGCGTGGAGGATTTCAAAACGTGTGAGCGGATTTCTTTATGTTGAGAATGTCGTTGAACAACAGACAAGCTATTGAAGGAACCTGTGACTGCGGGAAGGTAAACATGTGCGGACGCACACCACGGACGGAGCCTTTTCAAGAACGTGCAGCCTTATAGTTCGCGGAAAACGTGCCCGAGCTTGTTTCGTTTTGTTGTCAAATAGCGCAGTGTCGAAGCTGACGCGGGAATCTCGAGGGGCAGCCATTCCGTCACAGTTAGCCCGTAGCCTTCGATCGCGACAAGCTTGCGGGGATTGTTGCTCAAGAGGCGCATGGAACGCACGCCAAGTTCGCGTAGGATTTGTACGCCGATGCCGTAATCTCGTTGGTCGGCTTTAAATCCAAGGTGTTCGTTAGCCTCCACGGTGTCAAGTCCTTCGTCCTGTAGCCGGTAGGCGCGAATCTTGTTGGCCAATCCAATCCCTCGCCCTTCCTGGTTCAGGTAAAGCAACGCGCCACGACCTTCTGTTGCGATCCGGCGTAAGGCTTTGTCGAGCTGCGCACCGCAGTCGCAGCGCGCCGACCCGAAAACATCGCCCGTAAGACACTGCGAGTGCACGCGCACGAGGATGTCCCGCCCGTCTCCGACATCGCCGCAAACAAGGGCGACGTGCGTTTGCTTGTCAATCTGATTCTCGAATCCGTGAAGACGAAACTCCCCGTATTCGGTCGGCAGGTTCGTGGAAGCCACACACTTTACGACCGACTCTGTGCGCATCCGGTAAGTAATCAGGTCTGCGACGGTAATCAACGGCATATTGTGTCGGCGTGCGAAACGACTGAGCTCCGGCACGCGGGCCATGGTGCCATCCTTGTTCATGATCTCGCAGATGACGCCGGCAGGATGAAGGCCGGCCAGCCGTGCCAGGTCCACAGCAGCTTCGGTTTGCCCGGCGCGTGCCAACACTCCAGCACTCCTCGCACGCAACGGGAACATGTGGCCAGGACGAACTAGATCTGAGGGCTTCGTCGACGGGTCTGTCGCCGCAAGCACGGTGGCAGCACGATCGGCGGCCGAAATTCCCGTGGTTGTACGCTCCCTCGCCTCGATGCTGACGCAAAAGGCGGTTTCGAATCGCGAACTGTTCTGCGAGACCATTAGCGGAATTTCGAGTTCGTCCAGCCGCTCCGGCGTCATCGCCAAGCAAATCAGTCCGCGGCCATGATTCGCCATGAAATTAATTGTTTGCGGCGTGATCTTCTCAGCGGCAATGGTCAGATCACCTTCGTTTTCGCGATCCTCATCGTCAACAACGATCACCATCCGCCCGGCGCGTATCGCCGCAATACCATCCTCAATCCGCGCAAATGGGCTCGTGCTCCGGAGAGGTTCCCCAACGATGTGCAGCCGTTGCTTCAAAGGGTCGCCTTTCTGTTCATTTTGTGGTCGAAGTCCCTTCTGCCATGGTCACTTCTTGCCCAGCACCAGCAGTGCAAAAACCGTAGGAAGATAAAGGATGGAAACGAGCAGCAGTTGTCGCGCGGCGACATTCGTCCTGCGGATCGCAAACCGTGCACCGTAATACAGAAAGATTCCTCCAATTGCGAGAGACCCTCCGAAATAGACGAATCCTGATTGACCAGTAATTGTCGGGATTAGGCCAACCGGGAGGAGAACGAGCGCAGGCACCACGGTTTGCCAAATCATGAAACGGTCTGTGTTCTCGCCCGCAGGCAAAACGAGATAGCCGGCGCGGGTGTAGTCTTCGCGATACATCCACGCGATGGACATGAAATGAGGGAATTGCCAGAGGAAGACAATTGCGAAGAGCACCCATGCTGCAGGGTCTAGATGTCCGCGCGCGGCTGCCCAGCCGATCAGCGGTGGCCCGGCGCCAGGAATCGCGCCGACTAAGGTACATAGAGGAGTGACCCGCTTTAGCGGCGTGTATAAAAACAGGTAACTGAGGAGAGTAAGTCCGGCCAGCAAAGACGCAAGCGCATTCGTCAAAATGGCGAGGTACACGACACCAGAAACGGACAAGAAAACTCCGAAGCACAAAGCATGCGAAGGAGCAACTCGTCCCGAGGCCAGCGGCCGCTGTGCGGTCCGGCGCATTTGCGCATCGTACCGCAACTCGATCAGCTGATTCAGGCTTGCCGCCCCGCTGGCGACGAGGACTGTTCCCAAAAGCGTGTGTAGGAATGGGGTCCACGGAAAATGGGGGAGCTCTTCGGGTGAGCCCATGCAAAACCCAGCCGCCGCCGTTATGGCAATCAGGAAATTGATTTCGGGCTTGGTTAGCTTCCAATAGTCGAAAAACACACTGGAGGTTGTGACGCCGCGGGCCTGGACCGCAGACACATCGAGCGCTGAAAGAATGGGCTCGGTTACCATCTCAGACAACCTCCAAGCGCTGCGGATTCCTATGCGGTGCGGCACTGGTACGGGCTTCGGATTGCACCTGGTCACCATGATAGAAACCTCGCGGCGAGAGCAGCCGCATGCTGAGAATTGCGGCAGGCACGAGATAGACAATCGTGACGCAGGTCCACATCAGCGCAGCCGCGCACTGCTGATCTTCTAGAACGGAAAAGCCAAAGTGCCGGGGCATGGAAAAGTACACGGGGTAGGCAACACGGTCAGAGAACACGAGAAATCCGGACAGGATGTCACATGGCAACGTGGCCAGAAAGAGGTACAAAAGGGCGGACCATTGTGGTCCCGTCGATACACTGGGCCAAGGTTGAATAACCGGCAGCCAGAAAAGAAACCCAGCCCCCAAAAACGATGCTTGCCCAACCGAATGCCACACTTCTGAACGCATCCCCAATGTAAACAGTGCTGGCACATGCCATCCCAGGAGGGTCAACGCAGAAACAGTCCAGCACAATGCCGGTCGAGATAGCGCCCAAGCAGACCATCGCGCAAATGGCCGTCGGAACAGCCGTCCGAGCTTAACTTTTCCAGATCGCGGCAATCCGTGCCAGAAAACCAGCAGCGGTTCGCCCAGCAGTATTAACGCGGGAGCAAAGGTCATCAGCAGCAGGTGCTGAATCATGTGAACCGTCAACAAGTCGTGATCGTAGGCAACGAGTGGAGAGCCCAGCGCTCCCCAGACCAAAGACATTCCAAGAAGAAAACTAGCCACTTGCCAAACTGGAATGTCAGTCGCCGAAACTCCGCGGACGCGACGCCAGCCCCGCATATACACGGAGGACACAAGAACGAGGACAAGGATGGTCGCGCTAGAAGACAATGACATTGCCGTGGCGGTGTGTTCAATTGGCGGCATGAAGTCTTCCTAAGGATGGGTGCCGCTCTCGCGAAGCACCATGTCACGCGCGGCATCGCGGGCTGGAGTCTGGCCGGCGGGATGTAGAGTCTCGAGAAACGCGACAAGGGCGGTGGTTTCCGCTGGGCTCAAGTTTTTTCCGTAGGCAGGCATGTTGCCGCCGCCCTGGATCACTTGGCGGATGAGCTGGTCCTGGGTCAGACGCACGGCAACACTATCAAGCGCTGGACCTCGCTGGCCGCCACTCTCACCGATGGAATGGCAATTACGACACTGCTTGCCCTGGAAAACCAGCGCACCTTGGCGCTGTAGCGCGGTGCTGCCATGCAAAAATTTGTCCGGAACAGGATCACCGCTCCACGCATTCATGTGCGGGCTCCACGGCGTATAGCCAGCGAGATGGGTGAGTGTTCCCAGGATTATGGCGACCAGCAGAACCGTCAAAACCGCGATTGGCCGCCGGCGCCAGCTCTTTTCTCCTTCTCCAGAAAGAAATGGCAGCAAAACAAGAAACGCGATAACGACCACCGGGCCAATGAGGAGAGCTGGCGTCTCCATTGAAGGCGGCAAGTACGATAGTAAACCGTACAGCCACAAAAAGAAGTAGTCTGGTTTCGGCGCCGTCTGGATGATCGTCGGGTCCGGGCGGCCGGTAGGACCGAACGGACCGAAGTACAGAGCGCATGCGGCCACTGCCACCAGGATGAAAGCGGCAAAGAACAGATCTTTCCATACCGCATACGGAACAAAGGGCGCGCCTTCTTTTCCTGTAAGTTGATGATATTCGTTCTCGTAGGTTGCGCGCTTGACGAGACGTCCTGGCATCGGCCATTCGTTAATTCCGAGCTTCAGCACCATCAAGAGGTGAAGACAAACGAAACCGATCAGCATTCCTGGAATCACGAAGACATGCAGTGCGAAAAATCGCGACAGCGTCGCTCCGGCAATAATCGGTCCACCGAGCATCAATTTCACGATTATTGGGCCTGCAATGGGCACGCGACTGGCGATAGAAGCTCCGATACCGAGGCCCCAGTAAGCGTCTTGATCAAAACGCAGAACTTGGCCGCTGAAAGCCATGCCTAGCGTCATCAGCAAAAGAAAGACGCCTACGATCCAGGTGAGCTCTCGCGGAAATTTGTACGCTCCGAAGAGGAAGACCTGCACCATGTGGATAAGGACAATCGCCACCATAAAATTGGATCCCCATCCATGCATTGCGCGGATGAACCAGCCGAGAGTGACATCGTGGTTGAGAGCCTGGAGACTGCTCCAAGCCTCGCTCGCCGAAGGAACATAAATCAAGGCCAACAAGATTCCAGTAACGAGTTGAAGAAGGAAGACGGTGAGCGCGGCGCTACCGAAGACATAGAACCAGCTCGCTGTGTTGCGCGGCACGGGATGCTCTGCCGCGTCACGAATGGGAGCGGCCAATTGCAAGCGTTTGTCAAACCATTGCCCGATTTGTCCGATCACACCCATGTGTTTGTCTTTCCGAGCGAAGGATTCGTTTTGCTGCAGGCGGACAGCTTGCTCTCGATGGAAACCAACTCGTTCCGTGCACCGCACGGCGCCTTGTTCCCGAAAAGAGAGGCGGTTGGGGATCCTGGAGTCGGCAATTCGCCAGCTTGAATCGTAACCATACCGTCCTGCACCTTGTACGGATACTCGAATAGCCCGCGTTCCGGCGGGCCCGAAGCGCGCGAA
>Ga0210384_10002118_pt1 | contig 24860 bp, 23 predicted proteins | sample IncBWH2MmetaG_FD_160574 | JGI IMG/M metagenome (GOLD analysis project Ga0210384, IMG submission 160574) | Forest soil microbial communities from Barre Woods Harvard Forest LTER site, Petersham, Massachusetts, United States - Inc-BW-H-2-M | ecosystem: Environmental > Terrestrial > Soil >...
CGCCGAATTGGTCATTGACTGGAATCTGCCTCAAAACGCCTCGATTACCGAGACCAATGCGCAGATCGCCCGCTTCGAACGTGAGCAGCTTGAGGGCAATCCCGGCGTCGACCATTGGTCGACTTATGTGGGAACCGGCGCTCCACGATTTGTGCTCTCGTTCGACGTGCAGACGGCGAACGCCTGGTTTGGCCAGATGGTCGTCGTCACCAAGGGTGGCATTGCCGCGCGAGACCGCGTCAAGGCGCAATTCGAAACCTATCTGAGAAAGACCTTTCCGGGCACCGATACCTTCGTCAAACTGCTCGAGGTCGGACCTCCGGTCGGACGTCCCGTGCAGTACCGCCTGAGCGGACCCAATATCGCCAAAGTGAGGGAGTTTTCCCAAGAGCTCGCCGGCATCGTGCGCGCCAATCCGCACCTCGATCATGTCGTGTTCGACTGGATGGAGCCGGCACGCGTCGTCAAGGTCGATGTCCTGCAGGACAAGGCGCGCCAGCTTGGCGTGAGTTCAGAAGACATCGCGACGACATTGAACGGCGTCCTTGCCGGCTCCTCGATCACCCAGGTGCGCGACAGCATTTACTTGGTGAATGTGACGGGACGCGCGACCGCACCGGAGCGCGCATCAATCGATACGTTGCGCGACTTGCAATTGACCGGCCTTGGCGGGCAATCGGTGCCGCTCGGAGCGGTCGCCGCGCTGCGCTATGAAATCGAGCAACCGACAATCTGGCGGCGATCTCGGATTCCCACGATCTCGCTGAAGGCAAGCGTTCTCGACACCGTGCAGCCGAAGACAGTCGTGGATCAACTTGCGCCGAAGGTTCAGGAGTTCGCGAAAGAACTGCCGGCCGGATACTCGGTCGCGATCGGGGGCTCTGTCGAGGAAAGTGCGAAGAGCCAGGCCCCGATCGAAGCGGTCGTTCCGCTGATGCTATTCATCATGGCGACGATCCTGATGATACAGCTGCAGAGCTTCCACCGATTGTTCCTGGTGTTCGCGGTGGCGCCCCTCGCCGTGATCGGCGTTGTCATGGCCTTGCTGCCGAGCGGAGCGCCGCTCGGATTCGTCGCGATCCTTGGTGTGCTGGCGCTGATCGGCATCCTGATCCGCAACTCGGTCATCCTGATCGTGCAAATCGAGGACCTGAGGAAGGCGGGACGCCCTGCATGGGGCGCAGTCGTGGAAGCGACCGAGCATCGCATGCGGCCGATCATGCTGACCGCCGCCGCCGCAAGTCTCGCCCTCATCCCGATCGCACGCGAGATTTTCTGGGGCCCGATGGCCTACGCGATGATGGGCGGCATCATCGTCGGCACGATGCTGACGCTGTTGTTCCTGCCGGCGCTTTATGTGGCGTGGTTCCGGATCAAGGAGCCGGTGCCCGCAACGGACAACGCTGGCGAAAATCCGCTCTCCCCCGAATTGCAAGCAGACCTGTCAACCGACGCGTCCTCTCAGCGCGAAATGGAAAATGCGTAGGAGCGAATATGAAAGAAGTTCTAGTGCTTCACGTTTGGCATCGGAGCATTGTGCTTTGTGGTGTTCGTGACCAAGGCGGCCGCCTGACCGGCTTTTTGCACAGGTGTGGTGGCTACACATCAGAACCAACCTGCTAGCGCGTATCAGTGTCATTGACTGAGGCGCCATGCGGCCCGCCAAAGCGCCTGGACGTTGCGGTCTAATGATCCATAGCACCTAGAGAGCACTCGTAATGATCTTGAACAACCTTGGTAGGTCGGCCAGGTGGCACGGCGTTCAAAAGCGTGCCAAATCGCGCAAAATCGTGGAGTAGCGTAGAAAATCGGAGCGGGTGAAGCGCTCCGACTTGAAATTTTTGGTCAATTTTTTCTAGTGAGATCAATTACTTTAAATTGGTTAGCTCATTCTCCTGTTGGACGTGATGTTGGACGTTTTGTTGGACGCCCTCCGTGGTGCGACGCTGATCGTCTGTCACCCCAACACCTCTTCTCCGGGAAGTTCTAGGGTATGCTTGCGCCGGAACGGCCAACCAGCGGAGCGTAAGGGCTAAGAGGTGCAAGAAAGGATTAAGGCGCGCGTTCAGGACGACAGTAAAATTTACATCCACAACGACCTTCCCAAGGCGCCAGTTACTTTATTGGCGTCATCCGAGAGAAAATAAAGAAGGGAACGCGCGACGCGATCGCATTCGATGGGATGGCGTGCACCGTTACGTTCATCTCGAAATTGGCGGAGGATCCAAAGCCCATCGAAGCCGGTTAGGTCCTGTGCGTTGGATAATCAAGAATCGCTGACGCGTCGAACTGCATCGCCCTCCGGCTTCGATCCCCCCGCGCGACATAACTCAGAGCCGCTGACATTGATGGACGACTTGATGCGAAACTATGCTTCGTAGTCAGCGTTAGCCTAAGGTGGCCAACAGACGTTCGGCCGTTTTCAGATCCGCTGTGTCCGCGCCCTCGACGAATTGCCGGACTACGGGCTCCAGGAGCGCGCGGCCTTGGTCGGATTTTCCCTGACTGGCAAACAGAGCTGCAAGGTCGGTCGCGGTGCGCAACTGCCATCCGCGCGCGCCCTGGCGCCGGCTGCATTCGAGTGATTGAACAAAGCACAATTCCGCGTCGGCAACGGTGGGCTGCGGCGTCGACAAGAGAAGCCCGCCTTTCACACGAAGCAACTCCGGCATGTACGAGGCGTCTCCGTTGGCTTCCACGCGTCGCATCGCTTCCTCGATCAGAGTCATGGCTTCGGCAAGATGCCCGATCGCCGCTAGGCCTTGGACAAGCGAGATCTCGAACTCCGTGGTAATCAGCTCGTATCGCATTTCGTGGATTTTATCGAGAGACGCCCGCAGAGCCTCGACGCCGCTTTTGGCATCGCCCCGGTGGATCGCGAGTTCTGCTTTGCGCGCCTGTCCAACCGCGACGAGGGGCTCCAGTGAATGGGACTCGGCTCGGGAGATACACGAATTGATGTACGCTTCGGCGCTGCGCAGATCGCCGGTCCAAAGGAATACCGACGCAGCCCACGCCAGGACGACGACCAGCGATGCGGGATGGTCCATACGTTCGGCGCCCTTGATGGTCAGCTCTGCGCGCTCGACGGCTTGAGCCGGATAGCCTTGCAACCACAGCGTCCGTGCCAGAGCAATACCGGCCCGATAGTGCCGTTCGTAGGCCAGATAGATGGAGGGGGTCCGCTGCGCGCGCGACCGAATCGGCAGCAAAGCCTCAAGCTCGATGCGGGCGCCGCCAAGGTCGCCCATGATCAGCAGTGACCTGCCCAAGATCGAATGGGCCAACGCGATAGCCGCCGGATCATCGATACTCCCGGCAAGCGCTCGGCTGCGCTTGGCGTAACCCAGTGCAGTCTTGAAATCACCGCCGCGGAAGTGAAACATGTGCAGCATGCCAAGCAGTCCCGCCTGGTGGAGTACGTCGCCGCGTTGTTCGGCGATCGCCAGGCTTCTGTTCAGGGCGACGCGCGCCGTGTCGCTTTCTCCGTGCATCTGCATGGACGAAATTCCGAGCCCCGCCTGAAGATGCATCTCCTCGGACGTTCCGTGAGCAGCCTCATCCAGGGCGAGAATGGCGCGCTGCGACCAGCGATGACATTCAGCAAGCAAGGACATCGCCAAGAAGACCGGAGCCGCGGCGGCGGCAAGTCTGACGCCAATCTCGGCATTGCCGTTGGCGCCAAAGCACCATTCCAGGGCCGCGCGGACATTGTTGAGACCGGCGAAGTGGGGCGCCCGTTCTGTCCCGGTCGACAAGGTCAACCATTCGGTCCCGACCTGCTCCAGCCATCGGAGGTAGAAATTTGCGTGGCGCGCGGCCAAGTCGGCGAACTCGGCATCGTCAACGCGGATTTCGAGTGCGTAAGCGCGCGTCGTGTCCGGGAGCCGGTAGCGCATCATTGCGCCGATGGGATCGGTCGCGACCATCGACTTGCCGACAAGGCTGTCGATAATGCCGAAGACGAGAGCTTGATCGACATTCGCGCTCGTCACGACTGCCAGCGCCGCCTCGATCGTAAAATGTCCAACAAACACGGCGAGCCGGCGTAGCACGACGCGCTCCAGTTCGGACAAGAGTCCATAACTCCAATCCAACGTAGCCTGCAGGGTCTTTTGGCGTAGCGGCGCGTTGCGCTGCCCCTGCCACAACCGGGTAAGGCTTTGGTCGAGAAGTGTGGCGGTTTGTTGCAGGCCATAGGCCTCAACCCGTCCGGCGGCCAACTCGATCGCGAGCGCCACTCCATTAAGCTTTCTGCAGATGCCGACCGCGATTGCGGCTTCCGCGTCATCGAACTCCAGTCGAGCGCCGCTTGCCACGGCGCGCTCCACGAACAACTGGGTCGCCGGGAACGTCTTAGCGATCGCCGCAGTGAGCTTCGAATCGTCCATTGGATAAGCCAGAGGATCCAATCTGTAGATGTGCTCACCCTCAACCCTGAGGGCTTCACGACTCGTCGCCAAGATGTGCACTTGCGGTGCTGCTACGAAGACGCGCGACGCGAGTTCCGCCACTGCCTCTATGAGATGTTCGCAGGTATCGAGAATCAGAAGGATGCGCTTGTTCCGCAAATAAGCGATTAGGCCGGATGTGGCATCGTCAACAGGTAGCGATAGCCCCAGCATCGATGCCATTGTCGTGGCCACCAGGCTGGGATCGCTCAGCCCTCCAAGATCGACAAAGATTACGCCGCCCGAAAATATCCCGATCAGATCATAACCGACCGCCACCGCTACAGTAGTTTTGCCAACTCCGCCGGCACCCAATATTGTGACAAAGCGCGCGGCAGCCAGCCGAGCTGAGACTAGGCGAACGTCATCGGCGCGCCCGACCATTCGGCTCAAACGGCTGGGCAAATTGACGTGCGGAAAACTTCCGACAGCCGACTTGACACTGTGCTGATCGCTCGACCTTGAGACCGGGGCGACGAAACAGTAACCGCGACCGGCCAGCGTCGTGATGTATCGCGCGCCGCCCCTGCCATCGCCCAGCGCCTTGCGCAGTCCGGCTACGTGGACCCGCATGCTGCTTTCTTCCACTGTGACGTCGGGCCACACCTGGGCGAGCAGATCCTTTTTGCTCATGATCTCGTTCGGCTGGGACAACAGCGCGATCAAAATGTCGAGGGCTCGTGCGCCTAATTCGACGGGGACGCCATCTTTTGTCAGGAGGCGTTCGTTCGCGACTAACTCGAACGGCCCAAAAGACACAACTTCCCTGGTCTGCGGTGCCGATACAACCATAACCACATATCTCGGGTCTGCCGATGGAACCGTGGCGATCCCTTTTAAAGCGGGCTTGCAACACATTTTACGTCAAATGCCGGCCCCCTTCCATAGAGCCAGCGGCCGTTGGAAACATGCCATTGCCCAAAAAGCGGGCGGCGCTGTCGATGGGCAGCAGCACCAAGCATCAACGAATAACGACGCTTTGCAACTCGTAACGAGCACTTTTCGCGAACTCGGCGCAAAGATTAGCTCACGAGGCGGATGACTGCCAAGCCAGAGCGCTATTCGGGCACGGGAGAGTTACCCGGCGCTTGTGCGCGGACGTAGGCACCTATCGAAACAAGGGATTTTGCGATGCGTACAACCGAGGTCTCCGAAGGAGTCAACCATGATCGCCGCCGCTTCGTTGCAACGGCAGCGATGAGTGTTGCCGCGGCGGGTATCACGAGCCTGCTCCCCCAAGCAACGCGCGCAGCGACCGAGGACAACGCAATCCGCCCGTTTCGCAGCAACGTTCCGGAGGAACAGCTCGCCGACCTGCGCCGTCGCATCGCGGCGACACGGTGGCCGGATAAGGAAACGGTCACGGACCCGTCACAAGGCGTCCAGCTTGCGACGATTCAGAAGCTCGCGCGCTATTGGCAGACCGACCATGACTGGCGGAAGATCGAGGCCAAGCTGAACGCTCTGCCGCAATTCATCACCGAGATCGACGGACTCGACATTCATTTCATTCACGTTCGGTCGAAGCATGACAACGCGTTGCCGCTCATCGTCACGCATGGGTGGCCCGGCTCGATCATCGAGCAGATCAAGATTATCGAGCCACTGACCAATCCCACGGCGCACGGCGCGAGCGCTTCGGACGCTTTCCATCTGGTGATCCCCTCGCTACCGGGCCACGGCTTTTCGGGCAAGCCGACCGCGCCCGGGTGGACCCCCGTCAGCATTGCTCGCGCGTGGGCGACGTTGATGCAGCGCCTCGGCTACACGCGGTACGTGGCGCAAGGTGGGGATTGGGGGAATGCCGTTTCGGAAGTGATGGCGTTGCAGCAGCCGTCCGGATTGCTGGGCATTCACACCAATATGGCTGCCACGGTTCCAGCCGACGTTTCAAAAGCTCTTTCGGCTGGCGGACCGCCGCCCGCCGGCCTCTCGGACGAGGAAAAACATGCGTGGGACCAACTCGACGACTTCTACAGGCACGGCCTGGCCTACGCTCAAGAAATGTCGAACCGGCCACAGACGCTTTACGGAATCGCGGATTCGCCGGTTGGTCTCGCCGCGTGGATGCTTGATCACGACATCCGCAGTTACGGGATGATCTCACGAGTCTTCGATGGAAAGACGGAGGGGCTCAGTCGGGACGACGTCCTCGACAATGTCACTCTCTACTGGTTGACGAACACCGGGATTTCCTCGGCACGTCTCTACTGGGACACCACGCAGATTTCGACGGGCGGAGGTTTTTTCGACGTCAGGGGCGTCACGATTCCGGTCGCCGTGAGCGCCTTCCCCGACGAGATCTATGCGGCCCCGCGCAGTTGGGCAGAGCATGCGTATCCGAAGCTGATCTACTTCAACAAGCTCGACAAGGGCGGCCACTTCGCCGCCTGGGAGCAGCCCAAGCTGTTCAGCGCCGAGATGCGGGCGGCGTTCAAATCGCTGCGCCAAGCGACCTAAACAGGCGGCGGCGCGGAACGAAACAACAGAGACAATTCACTGGAAACCATGACGCAGATCGGAAAGACCCTGTACACGGCCCAGATCCACACGAGCGTCGGGCGAGAGAATGGTGTCTCGCGCAGCTCCGACGGTAGCTTAGACATCATGCTATCGACTACTGGCTCAGCACGCATTGGCACTAATCCTGAGCAATTGTTCGCCGCCAGTTGGTCGGCCGGTTTTGAGCGTGCATTGGCGCTCGTGATCCGGGAAAGGAAAATCATCTTGCCGGCCAACGTGGTCATCGACGCTGAAGTGGACCTCAACCTCGGTGAGGGCGGTTACTTTCTCCGCGCTCGTCTCAACGTCAGCCTGCCGGGCGTGGATCGTGAAGTTGCCCAGGCCCTGGTGGACGAGGCGAACCAGAGCTGCCCGTACTCCAAGGCAATGCGCGGCAACGTCGACGTTGCGATCAAGTTGATGCCCGAAGGAGACATGCGATGGGCTTAGTCAGTCGAGATCGTTGCCGTCACAAGAGCACGAGCAAGCGGCTTCCGGTTCGGTGGCAGCGTAAGGTCGCGCCGCAATGCCCGAGGCGTACTTGGGGACCAGGTGCGAACAAATAAGATCGCGACCGAAGCATTTCTATCTCGATGCCAGGTGGCGGTTCATTTGATGATAGTCAACAAAGGAGGCAGACATGAAAGTGCTAATGGTTATCACATCCCACGACCAACTGGGTAACACCGGGCGAAAGACAGGCTTCTGGCTCGAAGAGCTCGCAGCTCCCTACTACGTTTTCAAGGACGCTGGCGTCGAGATCACACTCGCGTCGCCAAAGGGCGGCCGACCGCCGCTTGACCCCAAGAGCAACGAACCCGAATTCCGCACCGACCTTACGCTTCGGTTCGAGAAGGACGCGGCTGCGGAAGCGCAACTCGACAAGACCCTTCGCCTCGACAGTGTCAGGCAGGAAGACTTTGACACCCTCTACTACCCGGGCGGCCACGGTCCGATGTGGGATCTCGCTGAAGACAAGCACTCCATCAAGCTGATTGAGTCCTTTCTCGCCGCCGGCAAAACAATCGCCGTCGTATGTCATTCCACGGGCGCGCTGCGTCACGTCAAGACACCGGAAGGCAAGCCGCTGGTGCAGGGCAAGGAAGTCACCGGGTTCACCAACGGCGAGGAGGAAGAGGTCGTCCTCACCAAAGTGGTGCCCTTCCTGGTCGAAGACGAGATGTTGAAACTGGGTGCCGTCTTCTCGAAGAAGGCCAATTGGCAGGTTCACGTGGTCCGCGACGGCCTGCTGATCACTGGACAGAATCCACATTCCTCGGGCCCGGCCGCGAAGACGCTGATGGCAGCGTTGAAGCAAAAGACCAAACCGGCTGGCACCGCCCGAGCTTCGTAGATCCAACATCCATCGAGCGACTGCTGATTTTCTATGAATGCGGTCGCGGGTTGCCGTTGGAGAGGCGCTTTCGATGGGCGCCTCAATGGCTGGTTGAGCGAAACCAACGTCTGGCCGCGTCATTCTGTGGACTGTCGTTTAACAAGAACCAACGCATGGAGGATCTAATGCACGCAAAGACAGAGAAAGCGCAGATTCGGCACACCCGCGTATCGAGCGCCTATTGGCGGGTCACGTTCGACAATCCTCCGTTGAACGTCATGGGCCCGCAGTTCGTTCGCGAGATGAGAGAGATCATCAAGGCCGTCGAAGCTGACGAGGAGGTCAAGGTCCTGGTCTTCGAAAGTGCCGTTGAAGGATTTTTCTTGAATCACAGCGATTTCAACGCCGATATGAAGGATCTGACCAGCATGCCTCAAGGGCCGACCGGACTGGAGGCGTGGCCGGACATCCTCGTCCGGATTACGCGGATGCCCGTCGTCTCGATCGCCTTGATCCGCGGGCGCGCCACCGGGAACGGAAGCGAGATCGCGCTTGCCTGCGACATGAGTTTCGCGAGCCGCGAGAAAGCCGTTCTGTCGCAGTGGGAAGTGGGCGTCGGCCTGGTCGCTGGCGGAGGACCCATGGCGCGTCTGCCGCGGCAGATGGGCAGGCAAAGAGCCTTGGAAGTGCTCCTGAGTTCCAATGACATCGGAGGCGATCTGGCTGAAGCTTATGGCTATGTGAACAGGTCGCTGCCGGACGGCGAACTCGACGGCTTCGTCGACGCGCTGGCGAAGCGCATCGCGTCGTTTGACAAATGGGCGATCGCGAACACGAAGCTTCTCGTGAGTGCCGCCAGCCTGCCGCCGGATGTCGAGATTGCTGCCGGCTGGGACACGTGCATGGCCTCGATCCCTCGACCGGCTGCGCAGGGCAGGATCAAGGCTTTGTTCGAGCAGGGGTTTCACAAGCCCGGAGATGCAGAAGATCGCCTAGGATTCTATGTGGGGCGGCTCGGCCACGGAGGCTGACGCACTCGAAGAGCCCGAACCTAAATTTTCCCTTCCGCGCAACACTCATCAGAAAGGACACGACCATGGATCTGCTTACCTTCGCGAGGAATATTGCGGACCGCGTCGAAGCGCAGTCGGCACGCGCCAAAGTACCGGTCGCCGTTTGTGTCATGGATATTCACGGCAACATCATTCTCAAGCACCGCATGAGCGGAGCGCCGGCCTTCTCGATCGAGCTATCGGAGCGGAAAGCCTACACATCCGCGCTGGTGGGACTTCGAACGGCCGATCTATCACCGCTCGTGCAGCCTGGTCAGGAGCTTTTCCCTCTGATGGGGCTGTCCGGGGGACGGTTTTGTTCAATGGGCGGCGGAGCGCCGCTCACCAGCGACGGCCAACTGGTCGCGGGCGTCGGCGTAAGCGGCGGTACCGTTGAGCAGGACGTCGGCATCCTCGAAACGGCGCTGCGAGAAGCCCATACGCCTGCCCTCGCCGCAGCATCGTGAAGGAAGCACATGACGCATTCCCGGTGCACCCGCTGCGGTGCACCGGGAATGGACATCATCACCTCCAGGGAGCCAGACATGAGCAACGCTGAAATGCTGAGAGAACCTGCGGTCGAGACGTTACGCGGGGACACGTTCGACATGAAGCTTGAGGTCATCGTCATCCCTGTTTCGGACGTCGATCGCGCCAAGCGCTTCTATGGCGACCTGGGTTGGAGGCTCGACCTCGATTACGCGGCCGGTGATGACTACCGCGTGATCCAGTTCACGCCACCTGGCTCCGGATGCTCGGTCATCTTCGGCAAGAACGTTACCGTGGCGGCGCCCGGCTCCGCCCAAGGGCTGCACCTGATCGTCTCCGACATCGATGCCGCTCGCAACGCACTGCTCCGTCGTGGCATCAAGATCAGCGAGCCGTTCCACGACGCCGGCGGCGTATTCCACCATGCCAACGCGAAAGGAATAGTTAGCGGTCCAAATCCGCAGCGGAAAAGTTATGCCTCGTACGCCTCGTTCAGAGATCAGGACGGCAACGGCTGGCTGTTACAGGAGGTCACCGTGCGATTGACCGGACACCTCGAGGCCGGCGACACGAGTTTCACCGACGAACTCGCGAATTGGGTCCGACGAGCTACGGCCGGATAAGCGTGCTTCCCATGGGAGCCTCGCCTCGGTACTCGCCTAACGTCTCTGTTCCAACGCGATGGAGCCATCCTGTGAATACTCCCGCCCCGTTTGTTCTCTCGGCTACACCTGCCTGCATGATCACCAATGGACCTGCGCAAGACCTGAAATCGAGGCGACGGTCGATTTCCTATCACACAATCGACATCCAGGGTCTCAATATCTTCTATCGAGAAGCGGGGCCAGCCAATGCGCCGACCGTGCTCCTGCTTCACGGCTTTCCGTCCTCATCGCGGATGTGGGAACCACTGTTGCCGCTGCTCGCCGACAAATATCACCTCATCGCTCCGGATTATCCTGGGTTCGGAAACAGCAGCGCGCCCTCTCCATCCGGCTTTGAATACACATTCGACAATCTCGCGCGTGTGATGGACGAGTTAACGACTAAGCTTGGGATTACGAAGTATGTTCTATTTATGCAGGACTACGGAGGCCCCGTCGGCTTTCGCATGGCGCTTTCCAATCCCGGCCGCGTCCGCGCGATTATTGTGCAGAACGCGGTGTCTCACGATCAGGGTCTGAGCTCGCTTTGGGACGCACGTCGAAAATATTGGGCGGATCCCGTTCGCGAACTCGAAAAACTCAAGGCCAACTTTACGTCCTTCGAAGCGACGCGCCAGCGCCACCTCGGCTCCAGCCCACATCCCGATCGCTACAATCCGGATACGTGGACCGATGAATACGCCTTTCTCACCCGGCCAGAACAAGCCGACATTCAGGCCACGTTGTTCCTGGATTACCGCAACAACATCGCCTCCTATCCGCTTTGGCAGAAATGGCTTCGCGAGATACAGCCGCCAACCCTGGTCGTCTGGGGAAAATACGACCCCTCCTTCACGGTCGCCGGCGCGACTGCTTATGCCAACGATGTGCCCAAGGCAGAAATACACATACTGGAAGCTGGACATTTCGCACTCGACGAAGCAACCGATGAGATCGCGTCGCTCGTTCGCGACTTCCTCGAACATCCTGAGAAACACGGGGCGTAGCGTCGACGCGTGCCCTCGGCCAGTCTGGGTTTCTGAACGGAGGATGGATCATGCTAAGGCATACAAGAAAGGCGATCTTATCAATTCTGGCCGCTTCTTTGCTCTTAATAGCCAGCACGCTGACTGCGACCGCTGCCTCAAAACTCCCGGACCCGACGAAGGCTGGTTTCGCCGAAAAGCTCTATCGGTTGGATTGCGGCCATTCCCTTGCAAACGACGAATCGGTGTGGACCCCCGGCGAAAATGCCGGACGGAGTATCGAATTCTCGTCAACTTGCTGGCTGCTGAAACGGGGAAGCGAATGGTTGCTCTGGGATACAGGTGTTCCCGAAGCGGCGTTGAACGACCCCAAGGGTTGGTCGACCCTGCCAAAATTGATCGTCTACCATCTGGACAAGACGTTAACCGGTCAACTCGCGGAGATTGGACTCAAGACAAGCGACATTGCTTATGTCGCGCTATCCCATACGCATGGCGACCACATCGGCAACGTTCGCCTGTTCCCGAATTCAACAATTCTGATGCAGCGATCCGAGTATACCTGGATCAGTTCTCCCGATGGGACGAACGACAACGTGAATCAATTGAAGGCTCTCGCACGTGAGCTCTTGGGTACTCCAAACCATCTTCAACTGCTCGACGGTGACACGGACGTATTTGGCGACGGTAGCGTCACACTGGTTTCTACCCCAGGACACACTCCGGGCAGTCAATCCTTGCTGGTCCATCTGAAGAACTCGGGCTTCATCATTCTGTCCGGTGACGTCGTCCACCTGGAAGAGAATTTTGAGAAAAACATCGTGCCGTCTCTGAACACGGACAAGGCCGCGTCAATCGCCTCGATGGACAAGGTCAGGCGAATGACCACGACATATCAGGCGAAGCTATTCATCAATCATGACAAGGCGCAATCTGACACGCTAAAGCTGCTACCGGCATTTTATGACTGATCCCTTTCGCTGCCGGACCGGAGCGAACAGCAGACGACAGGCGGCCCGACTCGATCAGGCGCGAACGACCCAGCTGAGACATCGACCGAGGCAATCTTGTGCATTATTATGGCGTTATCGTCCGAAAGGACTATCCGGTCGAGAAGACAGGTGAGCAGCACCCGCGTCCAGCGACGACTAGCAGCAGTGCTGGCGGTGGATGTTGCTGGCTATAGCCGACTTATGGGCGCGGACGAGGTCGGCACCCTAGAGGCATTGAAGGCCCACCGGCGCGAGGTTGTCGATTCGACCATCGCTTCTCACAGAGGTCGCATTGTCAAAACGACAGGTGATGGAATGCTGGTCGAATTTGCCAGCGCCGTCGACGCCGTCGTGTGTGCGATGGCGGTTCAAGAAAAAATGGCGGAGCGGAACGCTGGGAGTTCGGGTCCAAACATTACCTTCCGCGCCGGCATCAACGTTGGGGACATCATCATTGACGGAGACGACATCTTTGGTGACGGCGTCAACGTTGCCGCACGAGTCGAGAGTGAATGCGAGCCGGGCGGTGTCTACATTTCGGCTAACGCCTTCGAGCAAGTAAGGAGCAAGACGCCGTTCACTTTTACCGATCTCGGTGAACGCATGCTCAAAAACATCGACCGCCCTGTACGGGTCTACGCAGCAAAATCGAAGGATCTTGGGGCGGTTGCGCCAGTTTTAGCGACCTCGGCCCGTGACACCAAAAAGCCACTTCCACTTCCGGACAAACCGTCGGTTGCCGTTCTTCCCTTCGACAACATGAGCGGCGATCCGGAACAGGATTATTTTGCGGACGGAGTCGTCGAGGACATCATCACGGCGCTATCCCGTTTCAAGGCGCTGTTTGTCATCGCCCGCAACTCCAGCTTCACATACAAGGGGCGCGCAGTCGACGTGAAGCAGGTCGGACGCGATCTCGGGGTACGTTACGTATTGGAAGGGAGCGTTCGCAAAGCCGTAAACCGCGTGCGTATCACGGGACAGCTCATCGATGCGGCAACCGGAGCGCATATTTGGGCAGACCGGGTAGACGGTGGGCTGGACGACATCTTTGAACTCCAGGATCAGGTGACTGCGAGCGTTGTGGGCGCGATCGCGCCTGCGATGGAAAAAGCCGAAATCGAGCGAGCCAAACGCAAGCCAACCGAAAGCCTCGATGCCTACGACTATTACCTGCTGGGGATGGCGGCCACTCACTCCGTATTTGAAGGAACTGAGGACGCCGTCGGCGAGGCGCTGCGATCGTTCTACCGGGCTATCGAACTCGACCCCAGCTATGCTGCTGCTTATGGAATGGCCGCGTGGTGCCACGTCTTGCGTAAGAACTACGGCTGGATGCCCGACGATGCACAGGCAAACATCGAGGTCGAACGTCTTGCCCGGCAGGCGGCTCGCTTGGCTAAGAACGATGCTGTCGCACTGTATACCGCTGGGTTCGCGCTCGCCCGGGTGCTCGGCCAGCTCGAGGCTGGCGCCGCCCTGATTGACAGGGCGCTGGAACTCGAGCCGAACCTGGCAGCAGCATGGCACCTCAGTGGCTGGGTGAGAATTTATCTCAGCGAACCGGAAACAGCGATTGAACACATGGCGCGCGCAATGCGCCTGAACCCGCTCGATCCGCTCATCTTGGGAATGCAGAACGGGACCGCGGCGGCCCATTTTCTTGCCGGTCGATATGACGCGGCATCGTCTTGGGCGGAAAAAGCGTTACAGCAGAATTCGAACTATCTTCCCGGCATACGCATGGCAGCCGCAAGCCATGCACTTTCTGGACGGCTCGCGCAGGCGCAGAATGCCTTGGCCCGCATGCGCGAGATCGACCCGGAGTTGCGAATTTCCAATCTCGCCGAGATTGTCCCATTTCGCGCAGCGCTAGACTACGCCAGGTATGTAGAGGGCTTGCGAAAAGCGGGGTTGCCGGAGTGATCGGAGCAGATTAGTCGCGCACGTTTCCTTTTGGCCCTTCGCGCCATTTCGCCGCGATGCAGGAGTTTCATCGCTTTCAGACCGAGGAGGCATTGAGCGGCGCTTGCGAACTCGTCTGTACGAGTAAGCGTCCTAAATTAAATTAGGCAGCCAAGCGGGGCTCTTCCTCAACCGCCGCCTCTGTATCACCACTCGAAGCCCTCTTCAGGAAACGGGTTCAGGAAACGGGCCAGGGCAGCTTTTCGTGAGTCTCGGTCCAACGCATAAGCAGTTTGCCTGAACTCGATCCCAACAAAAAGTCCCTGAATGTAGCCCGAGATCGTGTCCGCAGCCATGATGAGCGCCGTGTCAAGCGCATGGATGTATTTGCTTGTCACCGAACGCTTGGCATGGCCGACCAGGGCCGCGATGGTTACGTCGGTAAAACCGAGATCGTTGGCGATGCTCGCGAAGCTATGGCGCCTATGTCGCTGGCGACATAGCAGACACTATGTAGCCTCCCGGACTATGTCGCGTGCTTGTGGCAGGCTCGGCAATTTCGGCCGTAGATTGTGGGTCGCCGAGCATAGAGGCTCAGCCAGCCACCCGACATAGTTTTGGCGCCGCTACAGGTTGTCCAGAAAGTTCAGCAGCTGATCCCCTGGGCGAAAACGTCCGGGCGTAGCATGCGGTGGTGAGGTTTTGGCGAGCGCCTGTTCCTTCATGGCGAGGGTTGCTTCCAAATAGATCTGCGTGGTCTCCACCGATTCATGACCGAGCCACAGGGCGATGACGGCGCGGTCCACACCAGCCTGCAACAGATCCAGGGCCATCGTGTGTCGAAGCAGATGGACGGTGACCCGCTTTCCCTTCAACGAAGGGCATACTCTGGCGGCGTTCGCAGAATGCTTTCTCAACAGATACTGCACGCCATGAACGCTCAGGCGCTCACCCTTTGCGTTTGGAAACAGCAGGCGTCCATTGCCTCTTTGTGACTCACGTAGCCAAGCGCTCAGCACGGCGACGCTTGGCTTAGACAACGGCGTACAGCGTTCCTTGCGGCCTTTACCGATGACCCGCACATGAGCGCCGCTTCCGAGGACGAGGTCTTCGCGTTTGGCCCCGGTGATCTCCGACACGCGCAGACCCGTTTGGACCGCCATCAGAATAAACGCGTGGTCGCGCCGCCCGAACCAGGTGTGGCGATCCGGAGCGGCAAGCAAAGCATCGACTTCCAAACGCGTGAGGAAACGGACGAGCGTGCGCGTGAAGCGCTTACTGGGGATGGCGAGAACACGCTGGATCTGTGCAGAGTGGGTCGGCAGCTCAAAGGCAGCGTAACGAAAGAACGAGTGAATAGCAGTCAGCCGCAGGTTGCGACTGCGAACGCTCAGCCCCTGATGCTTCTCGAGGTGATCGAGAAACGTTGCGACCAGGGGTGCGTCGATCTCTTCGAATCCCAAAGATGAAGGTGGTTTATGCAACCGCTGCCGAGTGAACTTGAGGAACTGACGGAAGGTGTCGCGATAGGAACTGATTGTGTGCGGACTGGCCCGTCGCTGCTGGATCAGACGCTGTGTGAAGAAGCGCTCCAGAAGCGGAGCGAGGCTGAGGATGGCGGTCATGGCCGATCCTCCCAGCGCCGTTCGAGCCGCGACATCGCCTCGTGCATCAACTCCGGCATCGCGCTCAGATACCAGAAGGTATCGCTCCAATGGACGTGCCCGAGGTAGGCAGACAGGATGGGCAAGCGCCGCTCGGCATTCTCGCCGGTGCGGTACCATCTCAATAGCGTCGTCGAAGCGAATCCATGCCGCATATCGTGCAGACGCGGCCCACGACTATCGGACGGACCGCGCAGCCCGATCTGCCGAGATAAGGCGTAAAACGTTCGGCGAATGTCGCCGCCATCCAACCGGTTGCCCCAGCCGGACACGAACAAGTAGGAAGAGACTGGCCGTTTCGCCCACGCCCGCTCGCGTCGTGCGACGTAGTCGGCGAGCACTTTGCGCGTCGAAGCATGCAGCGGAACCAGCCGAGATTTGCCGAACTTGGCGCCCCGAATCGTCAGCACGCCAGCTTGAAGGTCAACGTCCGACAGTTCGAGGCTCTGCGCTTCGCCGACACGTAGACCCGAGACACTCAGCAACCCGAACAGGCAATGGTAGGTCCAGGGCCGTAGTCCACCATTGTCGGGGAGCTTGAGCGCCGCGCGCAGCAAGTCCCGGATCTCCTTATCGGAGTAGATGTACGGCTGCGCCCGCTTGGGCCGATACGGCAACAACCCCGCCGGCGGAATCTGCGTGCGCGGATCGGTGGCGCTTCGATGGCGCGCGAACACGCGCACGTGGCTCAAACGTCGCGCCCACTCGGCTGGCTGAACGCCTGACGGCTGTTTGGCCCAGGCGAGCGCCAATGAGTGAGTGATGTATGAGGCGCGGCGATGCTCCATGAACGTGACGAAGTCGAGCAGTCCCGTACCGGCACTCTGCAGCTTGTATCCCAAGCTGCGCCGCATGGTCAGGTACTCCTGAAAAGCTTGTCGGAGCGTGTTCATCGCACACCTCCCGGCCACGGCAACGCGAGTGAGCGCAGCGCGTCGAGGTCAACCTTGGTGTAGATCTTCGTAGTCTCAGGACTGCGATGTCCCAACAACTCGCCGATCTCGCCCAGCGAGGCGCCGTGACGCAGCATCTCGGTGGCCAGTCCATGACGGAACTGATGGGCTCCTGTGGTGGGCGCATCGATACCCGCACGCAAGAGCGCGTGCCGAACGATTGTTCCAACGGCACTCGGACCGAGAAAGCCCCGGAGGGGAGCTCTGGCGCGTAAGAATACGCGCCGACTGCTGCTGGGCGGTCGTCCATGTCGGAGATACGCGACGATCGCTTCGCCGACATCGGCGGGCAAAGGCAGCCGGAGCCGCCGGCCGCCCTTGCCGCGCACGCTCAAGGAGCCATCCTTCCAGTCGATATCCTCGAGATCGAGAAATACCACCTCACTGGAACGCAGACCCAACCGCGCAAGCAGCAGCAAGATCGCATAGTCGCGTCGTCCGACCGCAGTGTGTCGATTGATTCGAGCCAACAGCCGGCGTACTTGATCGGGTGCAATCGCCCGAGGAATCGACGACATGGACCAGTTCGCCACAAGTGGAACGGCCGCGGCCAGATCCAACCGGATATCACCGCGATAGCGCCCGTATTGCAGGAACGAGCGCAACGCGGTGGTCAGCAGCTTGGCCGTCTTCAAATGTAGCTGTGGCGCCCGGCGCTGCACAAACCGCACCACATCCCCAGCACACAGCCGCGAAAGCCTAACCGGTCCGCTGCCAAAGCAATCCTTGAGGAACTCGCAAATAAACGGCACATAGTTGACGATGGTCGCCTTCGCCAAGGCCCGTTCCTCGCGCAAGTACCGCTCAAATGCCTGGGCGCGTTGTTCAACCGGACTCAGTCGTTGCCGGCGTGTCTTCTCGACGGGGATCACGTCCTGATCACGCAGAAAATCGAGGAGCTGCCTCAGCGCCGTAGCATCACCCTTGCAAATCCGCTGCCGCCGCGCGCGACATCGCAGGTACCGAGCAGAGTGCCGAGTTGAGACGCTGCGCAATCGGATCGACTTCTCGGCGAGCCACCGACTAAAGCCGACAGCGATCCGAATCCGCCGTCGCAGCGAGCACAGCGCGTATCCCTGCTCACTCGCCCAATTTGAAAACGAGGCAATGTACGGCGCCAGAGGCCCCTCCGGCGCGCGCTGCAAAACCACATGATCGTTGATGATGTACCTCACGGTCGACTCCTTCCTCTGCACGGGTTGATGGAAGGAGCGAGACTATGTCGCTACGGACTGAAGAGGTTTGCCGAGAAAACGAGGCCAGAACTGAAAGCACGCGACATAGTCCGGGAGGCTACATAGTGACGCAGGACGTGGGGATAGCGGGGTCCTCAAAGAGGTGCTTCCAATGGTTCGGGAAGCTGCCGAACGCGTTGTGAGGAATTGCGGCGTCATCGCCTTCCGATTTCTACTCGGTGGCTATTTTCCGGCCCCTGCCCTCTGATTTCGACGCTCGGATCGATTGTATCGCTTCCTGGGAGCGACGAGCAGCGCCAAAGAACATCACATGCACATCGACCGACTGCAACGGATTCCGGAGCCGATTGAACAAGTTATTCGGCAAAATATATCCGAAGTCGCAAGCGCGGTAGTTCGCTCGGCGGGCGGCGACTGAGGGCAGCGTTCAAAAGCGTGCCATATCGCACAAAATCGTAGAGTAGCGTACAAAATCGGAGCGGGTGAAGCGCGCCGCTTCAAAACTTTCAATCAAACTCTTGCAACAAAATCAATGATCTAGATCAATAGCTCGTTTTTCATGTTGGACGTTTTGTTGGACGTTTCATTAGACGCTCTAAATGCGCCCCAAAGGCGGTCTGCCGCGGATTCGTATGCGACCAGGCGGTGTAGACGCGAGGTGGAGAAGAGACCATCGCTGAGTGGAGCTGACGACGGATTCAGGGATGACGCGGTCAGCGCCGTCGCGAGTGCTAATCACCATTTCTCGACCCATGGTCGGAGCACGACTTCGAACGCCCATGTGGACCGATGCTGCCGGTGCAGCTGCAGATAGGTTTCAGCGATATGGTCGGGGTCGGCCATGTTGTCATCGACACTTGTTCCCGCCAGCCGGTGCGCGCGCGTCCCGTCCTCCTGAGTCCAGCCGATCGCGGCGTCGATCGGCACATTCGCCACATGGATACCCTGCGGCATCAGTTCTCTTGCCATGCTCTGCGCGAGTCCGGACTTGGCGTGACATGCCATTGCAAAGGCGCCGCTCGATGGGAAGCCCTTGAGCGCCGCGCTGGCGTTCGTGAAGATGATCGTTCCTTTCGCGCCGTTGGCGTCGAGTTCGTTTCCGAGCATAAACCGAGCTGTCTGTTGACCTACGAGAAACGCGCTGAACGCCGCGTTTCGAAAGGTTTCGAACGCCATGACGGGGTCGGCTTCGACAACGCTCTTGCGGAAAATGCCGGGAACGCGGCCGTCGATGTTATGCACGACGAGCCTCGGCGTTCCGATGTCTCGAACGACATTCTCGAACAGCTGCTCCACGGCCGCCGGTTCGCTTGCATCGCAGGCGTATCGGCGCACGCCATGCACCTTCTCCAGTGTCTCAAGGACCGCCTTTTCGGGATTCCTGGCTGCGACGGCGACACGCATGCCGTTTTCCGCGAAGAGCCTTGCGCAACTTGAGCTGATGCCAGGCCCGCCCCCGACAATGAGTGCAACGTCCTGGACGGAAGGTCGGGTGCCGCGTTTGTCGGATTGTGTCATGTTGCTTGCTCGGATGATTGTGTTGGCCAGCAAGGTTTCTGGCGCTGTCTGCGTCGCTCGATTTTCTCAGCAATTTCCCTAAGCACGATTGGAGAATGCCCGCAGCTCGATCTCATGCGCCCAGGCGGAGCGGTGTTGTTTTGCCTCGATGGTGGCATCGGTCCTTCCTCAGTTTCTGGCGTCAAACGCCATTACCTCATCTGGACAACGACCTTCCCCTTGGCCCGACCCTTTTCGAGGTACGCAAGCGCTTCCTTCGCCTGTTCGAACGGAAATACTTTGTCGATCACCGGCCGAATGCGCCCCGCCTTGAGAAGATCACCGATCTCTGCGAGTTGGCCACCATCTGGATGCACGAACAGGAACGAATACGCGGCGCCGCGTCTCCTGGCGTGGCGAATGATCTTGCGGCTCAGCAACCCGAACACGAACACCATGAAAAAGTTCATGCCTCGGGCGCGAGCGAACGCGGTGTCCGGTGGCCCGACGAGCGAGACGACGGTACTCCCGGGCTTCAATATCCGAAGGGATTTCTCGATCGCATGGCCCCTAACGGTGCCCAGCACGGCATCGTAGCCCTGCAGCACCTCCTCAAATTGCTGCTTCTTGTAATCAATCACTTCATCAGCTCCGAGGCTCCGTACCAGATCCACGTTAACCGTACTTGTCGTCGTCCCCACCTTCGCTCCGAGGTATTTCGCGAGCTGGATCGCGAACGTGCCAATACCCCCGGCGCCTGCCGGGATGAACACCTTTTTGCCGGACTTGAGATGCGCGCGCTCCTTGAGCGCTTGCCACGACGTCAATCCGACCATCGGGATCGAGGCCGCTTGCACGAAGTCCAGATTTGCCGGTTTGAGCGCGGCGGCGTTCTCGGGCACAAGTGCAAACTCAGCGAGAGCACCCGTGCCCAGGTCGAAGACGCTGGCGAAGACGGCATCGCCCGCTTTGAAGCGAGTCACGCGACTTCCGACCTCCACCACGACACCCGCCAAATCGCTGCCAAGCGTGGCCGGTAGCTTAAGCCGGAGGATGGGCTTGAACGTCCCCTTCGGAATCATATTATCGATAGGATTCAAACCAGCCGCGTGGACCTGAACGAGAATTTCGTCCGGCTTTGGCACTGGCCGGGGAGTATCAACGAACGCGACTTGATCCGGTCTGGCATAACGCTTCAAGACAAGTGCTCTCATGTGTCCCTATCTCAATGATTTCGGGCCTTGGCTGTGATGACGGCGGCAGGCGCTTGCACTGGCCGCACCCCGTCAGATGAAAGCTCGCGCAGGGTGCGAAGCTGCGACGCGGCTTGCATCAAGCCGCAGGTCTTTTCGAATCCCGACATCCACCAGGCCAGCAGGCGCAAATCTGCGAAGAAACCGCAGACGTTTCGCGAGCCTACCGGCCGCGTATCGAACCTTGGGGTGCGCTGCGTTGGCCGCCTTCAGCACGGTGTCGGCCACGACGCCGGGCGGTTCGGCCGTCGCCATCACCTCGTTCACCCTCTTGTTCACGCCCGCACGGGCCTCGCGATACTCATCGAGCTTGGCATCCGGCTCCATGAAGTTCGCGTCGAATGGCGTCTTCGTGTACGCGGGTTCGATGACCGAGACTCGGATGCCCCTCGTGCGCAGTTCATGGTCTAGCGACTCCGAATAGCCCTCCACCGCATGCTTGGTGGCGGCATAGAGCGCGCCATACGGCATCGGCAGAAAGCCAAGCACGGAGCCGATGTTGATGATGCGACCGCTCCCCTGCCGTCTCATATGGGGCACCACGGCGCGCGTCATCCGGATCAGCCCGAAAAAGTTCGTCTCGAAGATCAATCGGGCCTGATCGATCGAGCTCTCTTCCGCTCCAGCGGGCGCGACGCCGAAGCCGGCGTTGTTCACGAGCAGATCAATGCGGCCGTCGCGTCGCATCACTTCGCTGATGGCGGCTTCCACCGATTCATCACTGGTCACATCGAGAGGCAGCATTTCGAACGATCGCTGGCCTGCTTGAGCACCCCGTCTGCTGGTGCCGTACACCTTGTAGCCAGCTTTCGCCAGCCGGTCCGCCGTGGCTTCGCCGATGCCTGACGAGGCGCCTGTAACGAGCGCGATCTTTACCTTGGTCTTGGTCATGACTTTCTCCTGACGATCTGGCCCCATCGTTTTGATTACGATCGTAACTATTGATTTAGATGACGCTCGTAATTATAAATGTCAAGACCCTTCCTGACCGGGATTTGCCACATGCGCGTTTCAAAAGAACAAGCCGCCGAAAATCGCGAGCGTATCCTCAAGGCTGCCTCACGCCTCATGCGAGAGCGCGGCATCTCTAGTGTGGGCGTTGACGCGTTAGCCGAGGCGGCCGGGATGACTCACGGCAGCCTGTACAGCCAGTTCGGCTCCAAGGAGCGGCTCGTTGAGGAGGCAGTGGCCCACGCAATAGCTACCAAAGGGCGGGAAGTGCCCAGGGTATTTGCTCTCAGCGACTACGTTTCTGAATACCTCTCGGCGGCGCATCGCGACGAGCCGGGAAGCGGCTGCCCGTTCGCGGCCCTGTGTTGTGAGATACCGCGCCAAGCCAGAGGCGTGAGAGAGCGCTTCACGGCCGGAGTGCGGGGTATGATCGGGCTGCTAAGCGGCCGAATGGATTCCGGGCTGAAGCCACGGCAGCGCGAGGAGAAGGCGCTCGCGACCGTCGCCTCCCTGGTCGGGGCACTCGTGCTCGCCCGCGCCGTGAGCGATCCGAAGCTATCGGACGATATTCTTCGGGCGACCAAGAACAGGTTGGACGGCTGATCGCTTGTCGCAAATCAGACCTGGAGTTTGCATACAGGTCGACATACGTCGCTGCCATGATTGCAGCAGCGGCCCCGCCCGCGGACAGGCCTGCCACGTAGACGCGTTTCAGATCGATCGAATAGTCCCGCATAATCTGGCGGGTGAGCATGGCGTTCAAAAGAGTGCCAAATCGCGCAAAATCGTAGAGCAGCGCAGAAAATCGTGGAGCGGGTGAAGCGCTCCGCTGCCGAATTTTCCGATCGAATTGTCTTCGCGATATCAGTAATTTCGAAAGACGACGGATTTTTGTGTTGGACGCTTTGTTGGACGTTTTATTGGACGCGTTTGTCGGCATGGGCGCAGGATTCGAGCCACGATTGCGACTAACCGAGTACTCTGATCGGACTCTCGAGCATCCGGTCGAGATCCTCGAGCGTGAACACCTCGACCAATGCGCAGCGAAGGACGCTGGCGGATACGAGATCGCCCGCCCGGTCGGGTCGCGAGACGTTGGTCAGCGCGAACATCTGAGCCGTCCCGGGCGAGGCGCGAGGCGATGGCCGCGCCGATGCCGCGCGACCTGCCGAAGACAATGGCGACCTGGCGCTCACGGGACGAGTAGCAGCTTGCCGGTGGTCCTGCGGCTCTCCATGTCGGCATGGGCCTTCGCCGCATCCGCCAGCGGATACTCGCCGCCAATCCGGATCCTGAGCCTCCCGTCCGCGATCCAGTCGAACAGCTGCGCCGTGCGCGCGCGAAGCAGGTCGGGCGTATGGATGTGGTCGCGGAAGGTTGCGTAGCCGATCTTGATGCTCTTCGGCAGGCTCATGATATCGAGCGGCCCCGGCCCGCCGAGAACCGGCCCATACCAGCAGAAGACGCCCGACCGGCGCAGCACGTCGAGCGAACTCTGGAAGGTCTTCGGACCCGAACCGTCATAAACGACATGCACACCCTCCCCACCCGTCAGCCGCAGCACCTGCTCGGCGAACCGCCCCTCGGTATCAACGACCACATGATCGGCCCCCACCTCCTCCGCGATAAAGACCTTCTCATCTGATGACACTCGTCCGATGACATGACCTCCCCTGAGCTTGATGATCTGGGTGAGCAGCAGGCCGAGCCCACCTGCCGCCGCGTGGACGAAGGCGAACTCACCGGGCTGCACCGGGTAGAAGTCGGTCGCGAAGTGGCTGGCGGTTAGACCCTGCATCATCACGGATGCCGCGGTTCGATCGTCGATCGCGTCGGGGACCGGCACCAGCGACGTGGCCGGGATCGCGATCCGCTCCGCATAGCTTCCGGGCGCATAGACCCAGGCGACGCGCTGGCCACGTGCCAGGCCCTCGACACCGTCGCTGTCCGCCACCACGCGTCCGACACCTTCGACGCCGAGGATCTTGGGGTTGGGCATCTCGTTCCAGACCGTGCCCTGGCGCACGCCGATGTCCATGAAGTTGACGCCGGCGAAGGCGATCTCGACCAGCGCCTGGCCCGGACCCGCCACGGGATCGGGACGCTCGACATAGTCCAACATCTCGCGGCCGCCCATGCCGTTCATCACAATGGTTTTCATCGGCTTGCTCCTCCTATCTTGAATGATCATTCCATAATTTGTCAAAAAAAGGGCCGGCTATCGCAGAGCCCTGAGCGCCATGTCGGCGAGGCCGGTCAGAGTCGCGTGGTCGGCGCCGCCGCGTCCGGCGACGCGAATGCCGGCGATGTTCGCGATCAGGAACTCGGCGATCGCCTCGGGATCGAGACCAGTGGCAACATCACCCTCCCGTTGCGCATCGCGGACGCGTCCGACGATGGCGGCGCGCAAGGCTCTTGCCAGCGACGCGCTGATCTCCATCAGGTCGGGGCGGGAGGCGCCGAACTCATAGATCGAGCCTGTGCCGAGGCACGGCTGGTCCGCCGTCTCGACCACCCGGCGCAGCATCGCATCGATTCCGTCAATGGCGCGCACGCCGCTGCGAAGCGCCTCGAAATGCGCGGCGCATTCGCCCATTCCGTAGCGACGCACCGCCGAGCGATAGAGCTGCCACTTGTCACCGAAGGTGGCGTAGAGGCTCTGCCGCCCGATCCCCATGGCGTCGACGAGCATCTGGGCCGAGCTGCCCTCGAACCCGTGCTCCCGAAAGACGCCGATCGCGCCGTCAAGCGCTGCATCCGTATCGAATTCCCGCGGTCTTGCCATGAACCCTATTTAGCAATTCAGGAACGAATGTTCAAGAACAGCATTGACACTCGCGCTAACACTATCTTGGCACTTTCTCACGAGTGGGCGAGCATTAGACATGATCGACGAGAGGAAGAAGCAAGCAGCTGAGCTCGCGAGGCAGTTTTGAAAGCGGTGGGGTTCGGCAGATTCGCACTGCACTGCGGAGCACCCGCCTTGGCC
>Ga0210384_10002119_pt1 | contig 24860 bp, 23 predicted proteins | sample IncBWH2MmetaG_FD_160574 | JGI IMG/M metagenome (GOLD analysis project Ga0210384, IMG submission 160574) | Forest soil microbial communities from Barre Woods Harvard Forest LTER site, Petersham, Massachusetts, United States - Inc-BW-H-2-M | ecosystem: Environmental > Terrestrial > Soil >...
CAGATTCAGAATAATAAATTGGAACGATTATTACTTGAATTGGTGACACTCGCGGGGGTAGCACTAAACCCTTGTCATCTCCGTGAACCATTATCAATGCGCCAATCAATCGCCAAGACACACCCCAAGAGGTCTGCCAGGCAAAATGTTCCACATTTTCTCTATCTAAGAATTTCACATCAAATGGTTTTGAAAAATTCTGCCCTAGAAAATGCGATGTCCCCATTTGAAGGGCCTTGCCATCAGGCATTATAGCCTCCATAGTGGTAGTGTAAACTGCACCGACGAATTTTTCCTTCTCTGTTTTTTTACCAGTAACTACAGGAATAGCAAGTTCCTCCTCAACTATTTTTTTGTATATTTCAAGTATCAACATGACCTCCTGCTCGGCTTCTTCTTTTGTTGCATGTACAGTGTGGCCTTCTTGCCATAAAAATTCCGACGTTCTAAGGAATGGTTTTGTGGATTTTATTTCTGCACGAAGTGCCGTATTCCAAAAATTGATCTTTAATGGTAAATCCCTCCAACTTTTTATCCATTTAGAATACATTGAATAAGCAAGAGTTTCCGAGGTTGGTCGTAATGCTAACTTGTCTCCAATTTCAGAGTTTCCAGAATGAGTGACCCAAAAAACCTCGGGATTAAATCCAGCAAAGTGTTTTGATTCTTTACTAAGAAGCGATTCTGGAATTAAGACTGGCAAAAAACCGTTCTGATGGCCAGATCTTTTTAATTTTTCATCAAGTGAATCTTTGAGTGATTCCCAAATCGAGTATCCGTATGGTCTGAGTACAATGAGCCCTTTTACAGGGGCATAGTCCGCAAGCTCAGCTTTGATTACAACCTGTGTATACCATTCACTAAAATTTTCATTTTTCTTAGCCGTAATTCCTATCTCTTTACTCAATTTACATCATTTTGGGATATGTACTAATGAGCTTTCTGGTCTTTAGATTGGGTCGCCCTTACATAGTACTTTTCCAGTTATTCTACTTTGAAAATTCGGGCAAACAAAGCATTGCACAAATCCTATCTCTGTTTTAAAAACTGGACAGTCCACAGCTTCCTCTTTCATCCGCTTGAGCATTTTTGGACTAACACCTTTCAATTTTAATTTACCTTTTTCGTCCATCATACCAGAAGCTTTTAACTCGTCTTTGATATTGTCTGGTAGCCTATATTTTGAAGTGGCTGTCTTAATAGTAACTTCGTATTTATGCGGAAGCTCGCCCATACGGTCGTTCCGGGAATTGCGAAATATATTGCTAGTGGTTTGTCGAAAATCGATCTATCAAACTTAATATAATCTAGATTTCTGTTGTCAAACAGAAACTAGTTGCTAGCAATTTTTGATGTTGAAGGTGTTTTGCTTGACGCAGAATATCTTCCTATACTTGCTGAAAAAATAAACAAGCAAGATGAAATTTGGGAGATTACAAGAAAGGGAATTAAAGGTGTAATAAACTGGGAAGATGGCCTCAAAACAAGGATTAACACTCTAAGGGGAATAAGCTACGACACATGCAAAGAGATTGCTGACTCTCTTCCAATTATGATTGGTGCAAAAGAAGCATGCAGTGCACTTAAGAGAGCTGGATGGAAGTTACTTGCCATTTCAGGAGGATTTAGTATAATGACAGACAGGCTCAAAAAAGAGTTAGATCTTGATTATGTTTTTTCAAACGAGCTTATCTTCAAGGATGGAAAATTGGATGATGTAGTAATACACGTAGATTCTGACAAGGCAAAATCTGCCATGATCAAGGTCAATGAATGGAAAGAAAAAAAGGAAGACATTGTAACAGTGGTAGATGGCGCAAATGACATTAAACTTTTTAATATTTGCGGTCTTGGCGTGGCATTTAGGGCACAAGATATTGTAAAAGACTTGGCTACTGTGACTCTAGAAGAAAAGGATCTCTCGCTATTAATTGATATTATTAACAAACATTTCGGAATGAAACTTGAATTACAAACCATGGCATAATCAGATATTATTTTAAACACTAAGACAATAGAATTTACAAATGTCATTAGAAATAATTCCAGTAAAGATAGATAAAGAAGTGGAACAAAATGATGAGATCTCTGATTTATTTTTAGCTTCTGCGTCAAAACCTGAATTAAAAGACAATGATATTTTAGTTGTAACACAAAAAATAATATCAAAACAGGAAGGGTGCACTGTACAATTATCATCAATAGCACCTTCTATTCTTGCAATAGGTATTGGAAGTGATTATGGGAAAGATCCACGAGTTATCCAAAAAATACTTGATGAGTCAAAACGTATAGTGCGATTGAATAATGGTGTAATAATATCTGAAACCTTTCAAGGATATATCTGCGCAAATGCTGGAGTTGATGAAAGTAACGTCAAAGAGGGATATGTTACATTATTACCAAAAGATGCAAACGTATCAGCGCGAAACCTAAGAGAAAAGATTCAGAAAAAAACGGGAAAGAATGTTGCCGTGATAATCTCTGACACCTTTGGTAGACCATTTAGATGTGGTCAAATAAACTGTGCTATAGGTTCGTCCGGAATTTCAGCAATTTATAATTATATTGGAACAAAAGATACTTTTGGGCGAACTCTTCATGTTACTGAAATTGCAATTGTAGATGAGCTGTGTTCTGCATCTGAATTAGTAATGGGCAAATCTCTCAATACCCCAATTGTAATAATAAGAAATTACAAATTCGGTGATTCTTCTAGCAACATAAAGGATTTACTTAGGTCAAAATCTGAAGATCTCTTCAGATAACCTGAAAATTTTGAGCTAGGAAATAAAGAATATATTCTAAAGTAAGCAGTACGAATAGACGTTGAGTATTTTAAAAGCGGAATTACATTGTCATAATCAGTTCTCTAACTTTCAGCTTGGACTTAAAGAAACATCATATGATTGTGGAATAAGCATATCTGAACAGATAGAGCAAGCTTATAAGATCGGTTTGAATGCCTTTTTTATCACAAATCATAATACTTTGGATGGATTTTCAGCCTTGCTTGAATACAAAGAAAACCATGAGAAGTTCAAAGATCTTCAAGTTTACCCTGCAGAAGAGGTCACAACCGATGACGGAATGCATGTTATCGCATATGGAATTTCTGAGACGATAAAACCAAGTCAGTCCATAGAAGAAATATTAGGTGAGATTAAATCGCAAGGAGCTATATCATCTGCACCACATCCATTTGCTCTAAGTAACGGCTTACGTGAAAAAGCAATCCTTTGTGACCTAATCGAAGTTTTTAACAGTAATAATGTTGATAGATATTCGAATTTACGCGCATCACATTTTGCAAAGAGTAACAAAATGCTAGAGATAGCAGGAAGTGATTCTCACGTTGTATCGACACTGGGAAGATGCATCAATCTAATTGACTCTGAAAATACGTTAGATGATATTTTACATGCAATGCACAAAGGAAAAATCTCTATTGCAAAAACAGGATATGTTACAAGCAAAGAAATGATCGAGCATGCAAAGTATATAATTGCAAATTCAAAAGATGACATCATTACGTATTTTCAGCAAACACATCCACACTTGACAGGACTCTGCGACTTTTTAATTAGAACATTCGAATCTAATCCAAACAGCATAATGTGGAAGGCAGTTTATAAAATTGCAGTGCACCTAACCACAAAACTTTCTAACAAAATAAATTTTAAAAATCATGATCACACAATTTTATATGAACGCAACTTGAGAGCAATATTGCCTATGATACTCATTTGATGAAACATTTTCTGTACACAAGAATAGATTTTAATATCGCGTTGCAGTCATTTTAAATTATAAGGAGAATAAATGTCAGAATTAGGACCAGCTAAGACCATTGATGTACGTGGATTATTCTGCCCTGAACCTGTATTTAGAACAAAAATCGAAATTGAAAGAATGACTGTGGGAAACATTCTCAAAGTGATTGCAGACGATCCTGCATCTGAAGAAGATATTTCAAGGTGGGTGAATCGAAGTGGTCATCAACTTTTGGAAGTAAAAAAACATGAAAAGGATCTGGAATTTACCATAAAAAAGGTGAAATAATTATTGGCAACAAAAGTTGTAAATGATGTTGAAACCTTAAAGAAAATTGGCAATACACCTCTTATAAAATTAAATTCCATTTCTTCAGGAAACGTAATTTCTTATGCAAAACTAGAATCACATAACCCATTTGGTTCTGTAAAGGATAGAGCCGCCTACTGGATGATAAAAGATGCAGAAGAACGTGGAATTTTAAAAAAGAATGAAAGTATTATCATCGAACCTACATCTGGAAATACTGGAATTGCGTTAACTGGGATTGCTAATCTATTAGGTTACAAAGTGGAAATTGTAATTCCCGAAAAGGCAAGCGAGGAAACAAAGAAGATCATAGAAACTCTTGGTGCAAAATTGTTTCAAACAAGTGACGACTTGTGCCCAAAAGTTGGGGCCGGCACAGATCAAAGTATCGCACTTGCCAGAGCAATATCATCGGCAAGACCAGATATCTATTACATGCCTAATCAATATGAAAATGAAGCAAATTTTATGGGCCATTACAAGGGAACAGGACCTGAAATATGGAAGCAAACTGAAGGAAAGATAACTCACTTTTTGACAGGTGTTGGTACAGGCGGTACGATAACTGGAATCTCAGCCTATTTGAAGGAACAAAATCCTGAAATTAAAACAATTGCTGTTCAACCGCAACAGAATCATTTGATTCAAGGCTTACGCAATTTTGTGGAGTCGGATAAACCTGTTTTGTTCAAAAGACGTGAAAACCTAGTAGATGATTGGACTACAATAACCAATGAAGAATCTTTTGCGGCAGTTGTAAATCTATTTGAGAAAGAAAAACTTCTAGTTGGTCCGTCTTCAGGAGCCGTATATGCTGCAATGGAAAAACTTTCTTTAGATGAAGGGTGTGTAGTTGGAATATTTGCAGATGATGGTCGAAAATTCAAAAGTTTGTATGCCCAACAAAAAGTGTTTACAGAAGAACAATTTGATAAGGTTCTAAAAGAAGCAATACATTTGTCTATGGCATCTTATCTCTAGTTATTTTCTATTTTCAGAAATATACTTGTCTACATCTATTGCAGCCATACAACCAAATCCAGCTGCAGTAATTGCTTGCCTGTATCTATGATCGTGTACATCCCCAGCTGCAAAAACTCCATCTACGCTAGTCTTAGTATGATCTTTTAAAACAATATATCCAAGATCATCAAGCTCAATTTGACCCTGAAATATTTTGGTATTTGGTTCATGTCCAATGGCAACAAAAAGTGCGCCAACATTTAATGTCTGTTTTTCATTAGTTGCTACATCCTTGATAATTATTTGATTTACTTTTTCGTTTCCTGAGATTTCCTCTACAACTTTATTCCAGTGGAATTTAATCTTCTGATTATTAAAAGCTCGTTCCTGCATGATCTTACTTGCTCTAAGTGTATCTCTTCTATGAACTAGATGAATCGTTTTGCCAAATTTAGTTAAAAATGTGGCTTCTTCAATTGCTGAATCTCCTCCACCTGTAACTGCAATGTCTTGATTTTTAAAGAAGGGTCCATCGCAAGTGGCACAATAAGAAACACCTTTTGCACTAAACTCTTGTTCCCCTTTTGCACCAATTTTTCTTGGACTGGCACCTGTGCAAATTATTACAGCGTCTGCTTCATATTCTTCTGAATAGGTGAGAACCTTGAAGGGTCTGTGTCTAAAATCTACATTGACTACTTCATCATCTATGATGGTCGTACCCATTCTCTCTGCTTGTTTTTTCATTGTCACCATAAGCTCCGGACCAAATACTCCTTCTGAAAATCCTGGATAGTTCTCAACTTCAGTTGTAAGCATTAGCTGACCCCCAGGCAAGACACCTGATATTACTAGGGTATCTCGTCTTGCACGTGATGTATATATTGCAGCAGTATATCCTGCTGGCCCCGCACCAATTATAATTACATCAAATCTTCTCTTTGTTTCTGGTTTTTTAGATTCTGCTTTGATTTCAGATTGCACTGAACAAACTCACTTGAAGTTCATATTTAAATTATTCATAGTTTTTGGACAATTTTATCAAGAATTTTTTGATGTTGGTTACAAAGCTTGTTTACTGTCATCTGTGAGTGTAAAAGATCTTCTTGCCAATGGGCATTGTAAAGTTTACAGTCTTTTGACTCGCAAAATGATTGACCGGTTAAATAATAAAATAATGCTTGCATTGCATACCCCTTGATTATCTCACTCAATTTCAGATCGTGATACTCTAGATACTTTCCTTTGAATTGATTTTTTATCACATCCAAATTGAGTCCCTGTGCCATATTTTCAAGCATCTGTAGATAATATTCACGAGGTTTTGCTGGTGCCTCAATTATGCCTGTAGTAGATATGATTGCAGGATTTGAACAAATTACAGCTCTTCCATGGTATCTATAATCATCATAATCATATGTGCAAGTGAGCTTGTCGGTGCAAATAAGATGAAGTTTGTCTGCATCTGATTCTGACTGCGGTATTGCATTAGCAATAATCTGTTTAAATTCAAATCCATCGTACATTACAATGTTGTTTTTGTTTGTAAAATTTGTAAATGAATTTTCTTCTAACATTATTTCGTGAGACGTAGGTATGTGTATTTCAAAAGGAGCCAGTGGATTTAAAATTTTTGATGCAGCTAGGTCATAAGCAAACTTCCTAGCAGAATCTTTAAAGAACGTAAAAAATCTCTCTCTTATTTCTACTTCGACGCAAAAAGTTTCGTTGATAAATTCCCCTAGTTCGGTTACCAATATTTCAGGCACTGAAGGTTCGTCGTATAAAAATACCTTAGAGATTTTCAACAAACAAATAAAGAATTACTCAAATATAGTTTATTTTCTTAATTCTTTCATTTTTGCCGCTGTTACTTCAGCGGCTTTCTTTCCTGAAAGCAGCATAGAGCCATAAGTTGGTCCCATTCTTGGTATACCATAGGTTTCGGTTACTGACATACCGGCAATAACAAGCCCAGGAAAAACCTCGCCTGTCTTATGAACCACCCTATTTTCCCCGTCGTCTACCCACATTGGATCCATCCCCTTCCATTCTACAAGCTTTCTATCAACCAGTCTTTTTACAGCTACCGAATCATGACCGGAAGCATCAATTACCATCTTTGATTCAAGTGCCACGGGATCTACACACGTGATATTTCTTGGAAGTGCAGAAACAGGCATCCAATTAACTACTACGCCGCCAACTCTTCCATTCTTTAAAACTAGATCATCGAATTTTGTTAAATTTAAAAATTTGACACCTGCATCACATGCAGCAGCAATAAGTTTTGAAACGGCATGAGGGCCAGGAGTTAGATACAGTCCTTCTGACACTTTTTTGTATGGGATTCCAAGCTCATCCCATATTTTTTGTGCTGGCGCTCTAACTGTAACTGGATTCATCATATAACCACCAAGCCAGTATCCGCCTCCTAGGTAATTGTTTTGTTCTATAACCAACACTTTGAATCCCATAGTTGCAAGTTCCTTGCTAGCTGTAAGACCCGCAGGCCCTGCACCTATTATTATTACATCAGAGTCTGCCCTGTCAATTAATACCGAATGAAATTCATTAGCAATGGCTCTAGTAATTTCCATTTCTTTAACGTCTGCAAAAATTTTCGGTACTTCATCAGAGTGGGTTGCTTGTTGCATAGAAAATTATCCCTTGACAAGTACATTAATAGTTTGCTCATCTAGAAGAAATCTACACCAACTTTTTAGACTTGCAAGACCGAGTTGTATTGTCTTTTGAAAACTCTACAGTTCTTAATTATTGTAATTTTAGTTACTATTACGTTATATCCTAACATTGCATTTGCTGATATATCAAAATCAGTAATTAGTGTTAATGATACTCAATATGATATCATTTTCAATACTGAGAATTCAAGTATCAACAAAATATCGCCAAATCTACACTCCTACGTTTATAATTCTCTGGATATGAATATAACAAGTAACAAGCAATACAATGGTTCTTTGACCTTAACATTAACAAAAGATGCAGTAGCAAATGTTTTTTGCATTACAAGATCTGATGTAGATAATTATCTAAAAAGCGGTAGTTCGTTTGATGTGAGAGTAGATGACAATCACGAAAACTTTACAACATCCACCACTAATGATGAAGTCTCCTTAACATTTGATATTCCAAAAGGTTCACAAAATGCCACCATAGTCAATGAATTTGTTGGAATGGCAATATCTCCTTCGGTATACTTTAAAGGAATTCCCCATACAGGCACATACAGTTCAGGACAGGACGTGATCTTTAATGGTACACTTGTTGATGCTTGCAGCAGACATCTGGGTGTGGAAAAAGTATACTTGACTGCAGAACAACTCAATGTCACAAAGGAGGTCACATCAGATACCAAAGGCAAATTCAGCATTAATTTTACAATTCCTGCAAATACCGAGTCTGGAAATTACACATCTAAAATTGAAATGTATCAATACCCTCTTGCATATCATCTCAGTGGGCTCGAAACACTTTATCTTAACGTGGTAACAAACAACACACAGATCGTCTCAGAATCTCCACTCCAGCAATTCAAATCAGGAACTCCAGCAAGTAATGTGAAATGCAATGATAGTTTACAACTAATCATCAAGGCAGAAGATGGTTCTCCTGTATGTGTAAAGCATGATACTGTTCAAAAGTTGATTGAGAGAGGATGGGCATTGAACTATACCAATACGGTTGACAAGGAATCAATCAGTTTATCAGCATATCAAGGAGTCTCTAATGAGGCTTTTTACAATAATGGAACTGTGGTTTCAGATTTTACTATTAATGTGAATATAAATAATTTCAAGCCATCAAATGCTTCACTTGTTTTACAGGTTTACTACAATGATGGAATCATATACAAAACAGTCAATGTGTCTCCAGATATGATACAACCAGATGGTTTTTACAAATACCAATTAACTGCTGTATCTGATGAACATCACCCTGTACCATTCAAAGTCGTTGCAACTTACAATAAAGAAACAGCTATGACATATGCGCCGGTCTTGCTCATCCCTAGAAAATGAAAACTCTACTTAATGTGTATTTTTGTTAACAAAGGAGTTTGCTCAGTTGGTAAAAGCTTCTTCAAATGCTTTTATCGATTCTCTTATCTTGAATTTCTTTGGAGGATTCTTAAACGCATATGCAGAAATTATTTCGGATTTGACTAGATCATTTTTAGAAATGGCCATTTTTGCAGCCCTGATAGAATCCAGTATAACATTACACCCGTTTGTACTATCATTTGTTTTAAGAGCTAGATCCATCTCAATTGTTGAACCCAAAAAGCCTTTTGCTTCCATCCAATAATAACTAACTCTAGAGCTGCCAAGCTGTTCCGCATACTCGGTGGTTCCAGCCGTAGATTTGAAAGGATACGGAACTTCGACTGCTATTGATTCTGTTTTTATTTTTCGTTTTTTCTCCCTTACCTCTTCTGCCATTGTATTTTGGGTATCTTGATTTCCTCCTACATCAAGCTGGTATGCCTTTTCTATTTTGATTCCACGATTTGTCATAAATTCCATCATTCCACGATGAAATGCTGTTCCACCAAATTGGCTCATCAAGTCATCTCCTAGAATCATTAAACCCTTTGATTTAAACGAAGATCGTAGCTGTTCAGTAGCAATTTTTGAAGCAGTTGCATTAAAAAAAGAAATGCCTGCCTCTAAAGATGCTTTTGCATACTTTTCTCCACTTTTATCCATTCCTGAAGAAATTAAATTAATTAGAAAGTCTGGATTAATTTTTTTCAAGGATCCTACAAAATCATCATATGTTGTGGATTTAATTCCTCTTGACAGTGAAGAATTGTGAGATATAGGATCCTCTGAGATTCCTGGTTGTATGATTAAATCAGAATCAATTTTGTGATCTGACACAACATTATTAATTTTTTTTCCTACTTTGGAAGGATCAATATCAAAAATACCACTAACTATTACATCTGTGATTTCAAAGCCAGCAAGTTTCTTGTGCCAGAGACCTTCAGTTGAATTCTTGTAAAATTCTAGTCCTTTAATAAGAGTTGAAGCGACATTTCCAAATCCTGTTATTGCAATTTTGATTTTATCAGACACAATATTTTTTCTTTCCGGTGAACATTTAACTCTTTTCTACATCTTTGAATTTTTGAGAAAAGATTTTTTGTGTTTATAGGCACCATAATCAGTCTAAAACATGCAAATTTGACCAGAAATTTACCAAATCAGGTTAAAATTCCCATATTATAAAATTTATATTCAATTCACAGCGGAAATTATGTATAATTGAGTAAAACAAGTCTGAGCCAATCTAGAGGAAATGATTTACCAAAACCAAAGATAAACTGGGGTAGGATAGAGGAGGCTGAAAAATTTGCAGAAATGGTCAAACTTTTCCGACGTGGAAAAATTAACCGAGATGATTTTAGACGTTTTAGATTACAACATGGTGCATATGGTAGCAGAATGACTGATGACTATAGCATGGTTAGAGTCAAAGTGCCAGCTGGAGAGATTTTTCCTGAACAAATGGAAAGACTTGCTCAGATAAGTGAGGCATTTTCAATAGGTAGTGCTCATGTTTCCACAAGACAAAACGTTCAGCTTCATTGGATTGCGTTAGAAGATGTATCTGAAGTAATGAGAGGTTTAGCCGAGGTCGGGTTGACATCAAGAGAAGCATGTGGAAATTCAGTAAGAAATGTGATGTGTAGTCCTCTTGCTGGTGTTTGTAATCAAGAAGTTTTTGATCCAACTCCATATGCACTAGCTACAGCCAAATTCCTTTTACGAAATCCGATGAATCAATCTTTACCGAGAAAATTCAAGATCAATTTTACTTGTTGTGAAAAACATGGAATGGCAAGAATAGTAGACATAGGTTTGATCCCTCAAAAAATTGATATTGATGGCAGAACATATACTGGATTTAAAATATTTTTGGGTGGCGGATTAGGTGCACAATCTTTTGTAGGTCATCAACTTGAAGAATTTACTCCGGAGGAAGATTTGCTATATACTATAATCTCAGTTATTCGAGTCTATGACAGAATGGGCAACAGAGAAAATATGGCAAGAAACAGAATGAGATATCTCGTCAATGAATTAGGATGGGAAAAATTCCAAAACATTGTACTAAAAGAAAGAGCAATGGTAAGGGCAACACAATCAGTTATGGTAAAGCTTGAACTAGATCAGATTCCAGAAGTCCACAGTAAAATAAGTATAAGTTCTGATACTCAATCTAAACCTGAGGGATTTTCAAGATGGATAAAAAGTAATGTAATAAAACAGAAACAGAATGGTTACAATTCAGTATTTTTAACTCTTGAATCTGGTGATGTAACTGCTAATCAACTAAGAGCAATAGCAGAAATTGCAAAAGAATTTTCTGCAGAAGGAAGAGCACGAACTGGCTTTTTGCAAGATATTGTATTTAGATGGGTAAAAGACGAAGATCTTTCCAAACTTTATTCAAAGCTTTTGGGAGTAGGACTTGCAAATGCAGGTGCCTTAACAATGGCATCTGTCATTGGCTGTTCTGGAACCACGTCGTGTAACCTTGCGCTGACAAACTCTCATAGAATTGCAAAAGAAATCCAAAGAAAATTTCTTGAATTAAAACTAGACATCGATGATGATTTGCGTGATGCTACAATCAAGATAAGTGGCTGTCCTAACTCTTGTGGTCAACACGAAATTGCCACAATTGGATTTTATGGTGGTGGTGGCAGGATGGGCAAAGAAATGTATCCTTTGTATACCATGTCTCTTGGAGGAAGAGCCGATGAACAAGCAATGTTGGGCTTGATATGTATGAAGGTTCCTGCAAAAAGAGTAATTCCGACAATTCTGAAAATAATCGAGATCTTCAAGTCTGAGAAAAAAAACGGTGAAACGCTTGACTCTTGGATACACAAAGTAATAGAAGGAAACGGCAATTCTCATGTGAAATCTCTTAATGATATTAAAGAAATTTTAAAACCTGTCATGGTTGCCCCAACCATTGAAGAGGACAAGGACTTTTACGTCGATTATGGAAACGACGGCAACTATCATGCTAAGACTGGAAGGGGCGAATGCGCTGCTTGAGTAAAGAGAAAATTATGCGCCCCACTATTGACGCAGATACATTAAGATCTGAAATTCGGAACAAAAACGTTAGAGTTCTAGATATTAGAAAAGAAGAAGATTACAAACAAGGCCATATTCCTAGTGCGGTAAACCTACCATTGGCAGATCTTCTTGCAGATGACAGTCCTGATAAAGTCTTGCAGTTTGTTCAGTCGTTTGGAATAGACGATGAAACGCCCGTTGTTGTTTATGATGATACATTTGGCGCACTTGCGTCAAGAGTTGCTTGGACATTACAGTACGTTGGGCATGAAGATGTTTCACTTTTAGATATTACATATGGTACATGGAAAAAGATGGGACTTGAGACTAGCATCGAAAAATTATCATTTGACAAAAAAAAACATTCCCTGAAACTTAGACCTGAAATTCTTGCAAAGGCGGATGATTTGGTACCTGCTAAGGAAAAGGGAGCTATCCTAGTTGATAACAGAGAGAGATTAAATTTTCTTGAAAATCACATTCCGGGGGCAATAAACATACCATATAGAATGCTGGCCTCTCAAGATAACATATTGAGACCAAAAGAAGAATTGAAAAGATTAATTCAAAACAGGAATATCTCTCCTGACTCCGAAGTCATTACTTATTGCGGTAGCGTAGGAACTCTTTCAGGATTGGGCTTTTATGCACTCAAATCAATAGGAATGGAAAATGTAAAGCTCTACGTTCGTTCATTTAAAGAATGGAAAGCATTGGAAAAACCAATAGAACGACAGAGTGATGCAAATTATTGGGACCTTTCTGCTGAATAAATAAATAACTAATTTTGTGTTATTGCACTTCGAAGTTTTTTTGTGACAGTTGTTTCCATGCTGTCAAAAAGATCTAATATCTTCTGTTTATTTGCTTGAAGATATTCGTATCCTTTATCATTTAATCTTATTTTGTATAATCGAATTTCTCTATGTTCTTCAAAAAAGGACTCTATCATCTGAGGCCCTTTCTTTGCAGGATCAATGAGAACATCAAGATTTGCAATCGTTTCTTTGACATCTCCTTTTTCTATAGATTCCTTTACATCTTGAATTGCCTCGCTTATTTCTTTGAGTTGTTGAACTAAAATGGGACTCTTTTTCTTTGTACCAAGAAGCCCCTTTTTCTCTACTCCTATTTTTTCTGCCAATTCTGGAACTATCTCATATTCATCAAATTTTTGGAATCCCATGTTTTTTTCATTTCTAACAATTAATCCCTTTTCAATTAATTTTCTTGCAGCATCTTCAACCTCTACCTTACCAATCATTGTCGTCCAGACAATTTGACCTACTTTATGGTATCCTTGTCTTATGGATTCTAAAACAACAACCTCAACTATTCTTCTAAACCCTTCATCTGCTTTTACATTTTCAAAGTCTTTGTCTCGAACTGCTTTTTTTGCATTTTTCACATCAATTTCAATTGAACGCTTGAGCGCATCAAGACTTTCGGGTATGTGATTTAGAAGAGAGTGATAACATGCCAAGTTGTACCAAGCCATCCCGTCATTGGGATCAGAATCAATTGCCTTTTCAACACATTCCAGGGCCTTTTCATAATTTTTTTGCCTATAAAAAATTAAACCTTTGAGGTTCCAAGCATCTGCATTGACAACATCAATTTGAAGTACTTTATTGTATGCTTCCATTGCTCTTGAATAATCATCCATGTGAAAACGTGCATATCCTAGCTTTAATAGGGAATCTACATGCCCGGGATCAATTCTAAGTGCATTCTCAAAGGCTTGGACAGCCTCCTCCATTCTTTCATCTGCCATCATGGAAATTCCTTTTTTGAAAAGCTTATTTCTTGAGTAATCTGGATCAGTCAGCCTTGTTTCTTTCTTAGAGTTTTCACTATTCTCAGTATTGCTTTCTACCGCAGAATCTATTTTTGGTTCCTTCGGCTTGCCTTTGAATAACTTCCTCAAGGATAATATGAATAGGCGTTTTTGCCAGATAAATACTATTCCGGGTATATTTATTGTTGATTTTTCTTGTTTCATTCGTAAACTGTCTTTATATCATATGGAAAATACAAAAATACTCAATGATTACACCTAGGATATGTCAGAGGGAGGGAGAACACTTGAAATCACAGGGATCTCTCCATTTCGACTTCCTTCTGGTGTCTTTGAAGTTCAAATCGCTCTTTGCGAGAGTCCGCCATCATCTGAGGAAATCACAAGAAAAAGTTTTCCTACATTATGGAAAGATAATTTTCATCTAAGAGTAAAAGATCAAAAATTTACCCAAGTTTTAGGAAGCGAAAAAAACCCGCTACCTGAATCAATTTTTCAGCTAAATTCTGTGTGGGTTGTAATTTCTGATCAATTTTCTTCAATTCATACTTTTTTTGAAACTGAAATTTCACAATCCTATGGTAGAAAAGCGCCAGAAACTCCAGAAAATGTAAAACCTGTGCCAAGTGAGCCAGTTTCACGTCCACAAGTAAGAATAGAAACTGAACGAATCCAGGCAGAAAGAGGACATCGAGGACCTACTGGTCCCCCTGGTCCTCCAGGTGACAAAGGGCAGCCAGGTCTACCTGGTCCTAGAGGGGAACAAGGTCCAACAGGTCCTTTAGGTGAAAAAGGCATGCTAGGTCCCCCGGGGGATAAAGGAGAATCAGGTCCCAGAGGTCTTCCTGGTGACAAGGGTGACAAAGGTGATAAGGGAGAACAAGGACCGCGTGGCGATAAAGGACTAACTGGCGATAAAGGACCATCAGGCGACAAGGGTCCTAGAGGTGATAAAGGTCCTACTGGTGACAAAGGTGACAAGGGGGATAAAGGTGACAAAGGCGATAAGGGTCTTACTGGAGATCGTGGTGAAATTGGGGAGAAGGGACCTACTGGTGCACCAGGTCCTATGGGCGAAAAAGGAATAATTGGTCCACCAGGAGAGAAAGGTCCTAAAGGTCCAACAGGTCCACTTGGTGACAAGGGGTCCATAGGTCCACAAGGTCCACAAGGTGATAAGGGTCTAACAGGTCCTCAAGGTCCACCAGGCGAGAAGGGCACACAAGGCCCACAAGGTCCAAGTGGAGAAAAAGGATTGACGGGGGTTCCTGGTCAACAAGGCGATAGGGGGCCACGTGGGTTACCTGGTTCTCCCGGAGAGCAAGGTCAACGCGGTCTTCAAGGTCCGCCAGGCGATAAGGGTCCGCAAGGTCCACAAGGTCCACAAGGTGACAAGGGTCCACACGGTCCACAAGGACCACAAGGAGAAAAAGGCCCTCAAGGAATTCAAGGGTTACAAGGCGAGCAAGGTCCTAGAGGTCATGAAGGAATACCAGGCGAGCAAGGTCCACGAGGTCCACAAGGTCCTCCAGGTGAGCAAGGTCCACGAGGTCCACCAGGTCCTCCAGGTGATAAAGGTCCCACAGGCTTTTCAGAGCAAGAAAGGGCAATGTTGACCCAATTACTTGAGATCCTCACATCAAAGAACCTGATTACAACAGAACAGCAGATAAAATTGCTAAGCTACTTGTACTAGGAAAAATTTAGTACAACCTACAGAAAAATAAATCTTGAAAATATTGATTCAAAAATTATGAATGAATCAAATTTTTACCATTAAATCATTTTAGAAGAGAAGAAATCTGGTTTAAGCCTCTGAAAAAGACAATATCAAATGAGATGGACTTAAAATTAGTGTCTAGTTGTAGAATTAATTAGAGATGTACCTTTCAAAAGTGAAGTATCGTTAACGAATATTTTCGGGGATGATTCATGGTCTGGAATAGCGTTGCTGGAATAAATTGTAGAGTTTAGTGGCGTTTCAAGTGGAATAAAATATGCTGGGGTGATCCAATTTGCATTAATGGTAGAATTGGTTGTAATAATATCAAGAAAATTAATTTGATCAGACACCGCAGGGTTATTTGTAGAGTTTGTAGATCTCTTCATTGATGTAATATTGTCGGATATGGCAAGGTTACTATTAATGGAAGAATTGGACATGTCTTGTATAGGTTTTATTGCAGCACCTATTTTGCTTGAAAATATGCTGTTGTCATACAAATTGACAATCTGAGATTTTTCCAAGACCGAATCATAAAGGTTCACACTCTCAATGGAACCAGAAAATTCATTGCTTATTTTTCCTCTTAAGGAATTAAGATATGCACCAATTACAATATCTGCATTAGATGATATCTGATCAACTGTCTTTGTTGTCAGTTCTCCTGTATCAGAGATTGTCGGGGTTCCAGTTATTGCAAATGTGGATTGCAGTGTGCCGTTTATGTAAATGCTGATTACAGTTCCGTTAAAGGTAGCTGCAACATGTGTCCAACTCTCTCCGATTGGAGTAGAAGAGCTGACAGTCTGCCATTTCATTCCATCAAAGATAGAAAATACTGCAGTTCTGGTCGGAGGTATGATATTATTTATAGAAAGGGCAAACTGGTTTTCTCTGCTTATGATTGTAAACACGGGCGAGCCTTGAATATAGCTCGGTTTTATCCAAGCTGACAGAGTTAGTGCTGAAAGGTTTCTTGTTGAAGGATCCTTGGTGGTAAGATATCCTCCACCAACAAGATTGAGTGAGGTAATGTTTGTTTTGTTCTCTATTCTTGTATTGTCAACTGTAATTGAGTTTTGAGCTTGTGAACTAAATTGCCATGATTTTGTCGCGTTTGGGATTGGTAAGTTGTCTTTAGTATCCCCATATACATTCCCAAGTGGGATGAATGTCAAAAAAACCAAGATTGTAACTAGAGCCAAAGGACTGCTCAGTATTGCTAACAGAGATGACTTTCTTGTAGCTTTCATGAATTATTTTTTGATTCTGAAACTAATAGTACATGTATGTATCATTTCATTTCAGACAAACCATGAAGCCTGTAATTGCCTAGTAAAGCGCAAAATTACGCACTATAGAGGTACTTATTCATGAATTCATTTGCCTGCTCTGTCAAGGCATGAAGTTGAACTGAAATGTATTGTTTTTTCACTCATATGAGACAGTATCTTCAAATAACTGCAAGAGGATTTCCGTTTAATGAGTAATCCAAAAGAAAAGGTAGATTTTAAAATGTTAGATCATGAACGGACGGGAACTGAGTATGTGTCATTCAAACTTGAAGATGGTACTATCGTTAAAGTTAAAGTGGATTTGGACCGGGTAGGAATTGCAACCAATTACAAAAATCCTGATGGTACCCCGCATTATGCAATTAATACTTCGGTAAAAATTACAGTGATTCCAAATGAAAGAAAATTTTCAATGGAGCCTGATGCAATAAAAGGAAAATCATCTGCTCCTCCAGGGCAGATGTTTAGTTAATAGTTATTCTAAAAATAAGCAAATTATCGCTTACGAAGAAGCGATAACTTGTTTTAGATCAGAACTATCTTCTTCGTCTTGCTGCTTTCTTTTTACCTGATCTTGATCTTTTTGGAGCTGATCTTCGTCTTGAAGATGATCGCTTTGGAGCTGATCTTCGTCTTGAAGATGATCGCTTTGGAGCTGATCGGCGCTTTGCAGCTTTTCTAGCTCGTTTTTTTGTTGCCATTAAAAAATGTACAAATTACTTGCATTTCTATGGTTAAACTAAAATAAATTACACTAATTGATGTATATTCAATACATAGTTTTTTTAATAAAATAATATTCTGATCGACAATTTTTTTTCAATAAACTGATTCAGCTGACGGTCTTCTACCTTGCAACCATGATTTTTTTCCGCACTGTGTACACTTGTACTGCCTTCTTCGTTTGTATGTTGGAATTTCTGGGACAAAAACAATTTCTTGTTTTGTTTTTATCATGCAATACTTGCACCATCTATCTTCATATTCTACATCCATGACTTTGAAAAATTACTTGCCGAATAAGTATTTGCTTATGTGCCTCTGTTCTTTACTATTGTTAGAACATCCTCATCTTGTAATACGTGATTCAAACCTGCTCTTTGACCGCCAAACTTGGCACTCTTGCCCCAAACAAGTGCATATTTGAAATCCTTTCTCATGTCTCTGTGCAGCTTGTTACAAATATCTAAAACAGTAGAGCCATTTCTTGTGATAAGAGGTTCTTTATAGTCTGTTTCACCGCCCTTTGGTCTCATATAAATCCGGATAAAATCTAATTTTTCATAAATTGCATCCTTGAGTGCTGTTATGTTGATATCTGAATCTGCAGAAATTGGTATGATTTTTGCTTTTATATTAGATTGGAGTTCGTTTAAAAATCCTTGATTTACAAGATCTATTTTGTTCATTACTGTAAGGGATTGGACATATGTCTTGTTAGCTGAAATAAAATCTACAAGCTGTTCTGAATCAACATCTTCTCTTATCAGTACCCTTCCATTGTTCATCCCATAAACTCGTAAAATATCTTTTAGTAGACTAATTGACATTTTAGTTAAAGGCACTTGCTGGTTGACTGACAATCCTCCATCCGATGTTTTTTCTACTACAATGTTTGGTGGTTTTTGATCTAGTCTGATGCCAATATTTTGAAGCTCTGTTCTAATTACTCCGTCATGATATGGTTGAAAAACATCAAGAATAATTAAAACTAGGTCTGCACTTTTTGCAACTGCTAACACTCTTTTTCCTAATCCTTTTCCTGTGGATGCACCTTTGATAATTCCAGGCAAATCCAGCACCTGAATTTTTGCACCTCGAAGTTCCATCATCCCTGGAACAACTGTAGTAGTGGTAAATTGAAATGCCGCGACAGCTGATTTTGCACCAGTAAGTCTGTTTAACAAAGTGGATTTTCCAACACTAGGTAATCCAATAAAAACAACAGTTGCATCACCAGTTCGTTTGATATCAAAACCAACTGAACTGCCAGAGGATCTGGATTTTACTTCTTCTTGCTCTCGTTTTAGTTTTGCAAGTTTTGCTTTGAGCAGTCCTACATGATGTTCGGTTGCTTTGTTAATCTGTGTCTTTGCCATCTCATCTTTTATGGCTTGAATTTTTTCTGGAACTCCCATTCTTACTCACAGTATGTTTGCTTTTACCGAATAAAACTCTTCTAATTTGCTACTGTGCTATGCAGTATTGTATTTTTACTTCAAAACTTGAGGTAATTAAAATAATGGAGAAATATACTGCCAAAATAAACAGAAGCAAATGCACTAGTTGTCCTTGCAATGCCCATGGAGATGGCAAATTTTTTAAAATCATATCTCTTCACTCCTGCAATAATTGTCACAATTTCAGTCAGTATTGGTACCAAACTTAATGCAAAAATTATGATCCAACCATATTTGTTTAACCAGTCAAAGCTCTTGTCGTAATCCTTGCTTCTTTGCGTTTTACGCAAAAACCTGTAAACTTTCTTGCCATCATATCCTACAAGATATGTAAGAAGTCCACCACCTACAGAACCAATTGTCATCACAGTGAATACCATTACTGGATTTTGACCATCTAGAAGGAGTGCGGTTGATGTTATTGCAATTGGAAATGGAATGAATGAAGCAAAGACAGAATTAAGAAAAAGGCCAAGTAGCCCATACTTTACAAAGAAGGGATTCTCAAGGATGGGTTTTAAGAAATCAATTAACACTGCTTGGGTATTTTTTTAGGCATATTTAGAGGTCTTTAAATGATAAAAACCAATCAGATTATCTCAGAATCTTTTTTATTTACTATTTTAGAATACAAGACCTCATTTTCTTTCTTGACGTGTTGGATTCTTGTTATTGGAATGGATTCAAAATTATCAGATATTTTTATGAATTCTGGTAAGGTCACCTCTTTTATGGTATCAAAATCAAGATACCCAACAACATATGAATTGGGATTGTCTGCATATTTTGCTTTGCTGAAAATTTCAGCAAGTTTACCTTTTTGTGGCATGTTATGTTTATTGTAAAACACTATTTTAGATAGGAGTTATTATCATGGAAGTTTACTTCGTGCTTTTTATACAAAGTATCATTTTTTGTGCTTGAAAAATAAAACCTCCTCAAACTTTATGCAAGAAATCATACTTATTTTATATCTATTATGATACCTTTAATGGGTTAACGAATATGAATTGAAAACCCACTAAGGGATTTTAACAATCAATTTAACGCCCATATTGCTTTGCGTAATCTTATATAGGATTACGAAAGTCAACATTGTCTTGAACTAAAGAGGACTAAAATCTGACCAGCATTTCTAAAGTTATCTTATGCCACTATCATAGGCGATGTCAAAAATTGTATTCTTGCCTGCAATTATTGAAATTGGATGTGGTATTTTTTTTGGTATTGGATAAGTATAGACAATATAATTTCCTGCCGGAAGCTGAATCGAATAGTGTGCGTTAGAATCAGAAAAAGTTTTTCCTACAATAGTAATGCCATCAATAGCATATACATCAATTTCATGATTTACACTTAGATCACAATTGCCTCTACTTGGATTACAAGCAGGCCCACCTTCTATTGTTACATTACCAGAAAGTGTTCCATTCTGTATTATTGTAGGTGATGATGATATCGCATTGACATTAAACTGGATTGTACTTGCTACATACCCACCATTAAGAGAATCACTCAAATGTAAATCAAGTGTAACGTTTAACATGCCTGGTTTGAGTATTGTATAATATCCGCCCAAGTGAGAGCTGCGAGCATAAGATGTGACCGATTTTCCAGGATCTACACGTTCACTAAAATCAGCACACATCAAGTTAGCTCCTGGTGCTTCTCTGACATTATCCGTGGGAGATAATGTGTAAAAAAGAGAAGTAGCTCTGCATCCTCCTGCAACATAAAAAGGCAGACCTGATATGTTCTGATATGTCAACTGAAATCCTGGACTGTCTCCTACCTTTAATGGAATCGGAGACATTCCTACTGATATAATTTTAATTTCACCTGATTTAATTGGTGAAATTGTTGGGTTCATGACTCCATTAAACGAAAAAATGTTTGATGAATTCTGGTTTTTTTCTGAAATAATGATTCCTTTCTCATGCATGTACTTGAGAGCGTCAACGAACTCTTGTGGAGATGTTTCTTCATCGACAAACCATATCGCAACTTTCTTAAACCAAGACGGTATGTTGGCTCCACTTATCCCAACATCACTGAGTAGCTGTTCGTCATTAATCGAGGAGGACGAATTTCCTACCCACTTGTTTACATCCGACATCAGAATTGTTTGGTTAACTGGGACAGGATTTGGCAATGTAGGTGGCTGCGGCGGTAGAGGAATTGATAGTACACCTTGACCGTAGCTTGATGTGAAATTAAAATTATTTGGAACATAACTTGCAATTATTGTGACATAACCGGTTCTGTTTGGTGAAGTATAGGTAACCGTACATCGGAGTATGCTATCACCTGATGGATGGCATGAGGTCGAACCAAACCTTCCAGCCTCACTTCGATCATCAATACTCCAAATTACAGTACCGGTTGGATTGGCAGGGCCTGAAGTGTCGGTGACTTTTGCAGTAACTTTGATTTGTGCACCAGGGCTACTAAATGAGGGGCTAAGCGATACATCGGTTGTTGTGGCATCTAAACATGGATTATTACTAATTTTTCCAGTATCAGTTGATTGAGCACTAATCTTGGCATCACAATATGCATTGATTGTTCCGTAGTTGATTATGGTAGCGCCTGGGTTTTCAATAATTTTGCCCGAGCTATAGATTTTACCGTTGAGATTGTTTGTAATTTGATGGGTATTGAGAATGATGCCTTGGTTATAGATTGTGCCAGAGTTGTTAATTTGTGTAAAGCTAGATGTTGTAATCTCACTTCCTGAACTTACATAGATTGTGCCAAAGTTGTTAATCGTACCACCATCTGATATGCCTGCAGCTAGTGCGAGTATGATGGTACCGGTAGAATTGTTGGTAAGAGTACCAAATTGGTTCAAGTCAGCGCCATAACTGATTGTGATTGTACCAGAATTAGTCAATGCACCATTGTTGACTATTGCAGTACCTCCTCCCGCATTGGTAACAATGTTGCCGGAGTTAGTGATAGTGCCGGTGGGAAAATTGGCAATTTGAATATAATTGTCAATGTCACCAGAATTAGTGATAGTACCAGAATTCAATATAGAGGGGACACTAAAGGTGCCTTCACTGCTGTGAAATCGACAACTACCAGAATTGGAATAGCTGTTGGTGATAATACCAGAGTTTGAAATTGATGCACCGTGGTTGTTTATGAGACCACAATGGTTGGTAATAGTTCCACTACTTGTGAGGATTTTACCACTATCAACAGAAAGGGTACCATTAGATCCCATTGTAATACTGCCAGTCAGTGTGAAATCAGTATCCAAATCGACCGTGCCATTTTCTATGACGATGTTATCGTTGCTAGTTGGTACTATGTGAGTATTCCAATTGTTTGGACTTGACCAGTTTATTCCATCACCAGCGCCTGTCCATGTTATGATATCAGCATGTGCTGCAGGACTCAAAGAATAAGTAATGAAAATTGCAAGGGTAAGTGATACTAGAAAAAGGTAATTTTTCAATTGATCTGCCTCTAATTATTAATAGTTAAGACTTACTTATCATTAATACTGCATTTCTGTGAGTACAAATTGAATTACGATAATGAATTGCGTAGTCCTATATCAGATCACGAACATTCGAGATTGGAGAAATTGAAAGTATTGATTCTAAAATTATGAATGAGTCAACAGCTATTTCGATGAATTAAGTTTGGAATGAAGAAACTTGATGCCTTAACACTTGTATGTCTCAGTTATCGTTACAAGGTACTTGTACGGGGTTTGTACCCTGATATCATAAAATTTTGTTACATAATTATCGGTTACCTTCTGATCAACGGATCTGTGAATAATGCCCAAATTCCATATGGATATCATGTAATTTGCTTCATCTTCTGTAATTTCGAATGTGGTAGGAAGTATTAGGCCATTAGTAGTAACAGCGTTACGGAGAACATTAGATAGAAGTTTTTTTACTGTTGGATTTTTATCTAGTTCATCAGATGATAAGAGAACATAAGAGGGATCTTTGGTAGTAGGATTTACAACATCACCGTTCAGGGTTGCAGATATGGTAGAAACAGCAAAGGTAGGAGATTTACAATTATTACTATCGGATGTAACACTTTTCCAACCATGTTCAACTAATTTCGTTGCTGTTTGGGGTTTAACACAAACAGGAGAGCTATGACTTGATTTGAAAATTAATTGTAAATTATCTGGACAGCCTACATCTTCAGAGAAGACTCCATTTACTAGCTGTTGCCTTGGAGTGGGAAACTTACTTTCTTTGACTTTACAATCCATGCCCATCAAACTCTTGTATTCAGGTGTCTGATAGCCAATAATAATAAAATTTGAAGCAGGTAGCTTGACAACACGAAGTGTAGGTGTTTTGTAATCTTTTATTTCAGCATATGAAGGGCTTTGTGTATACAGGGGTAGGTCATCACAATTTTTGCCCTTAATATCCATTAACGTTCGTGGTATCTCGATGGTAATTTCACCGCCAGCAGTGGCATTAAGATAGATTACTAATTCTTGCACACCCTTGTAAAAACACATTAGTTGAACTTTACCCCCTGTGATTATGTGTTTAAGATAAAGGAATTCGGAATCACCAAAGCATGGACGTTCTGCTGATGCTATATTGATTTTTTGGTATGGAAAGGATATCATTATTGCAGATGATACTAGAATTAGTGAAAAGAACAATGCTTGAGAGCGATCGGACATTATATCCTAGGGCATGTTAATACTGAAAAGCATTTGGTTGTGATTCTTGTCCTTGCATAATCTCTATACAGATTACGCAGATTCTGGCAGGATCCGATCTTGTTAGATGCTATAAAAAACTAAATGGAAATCCTAGCGACTAGAGTATATAGCCCAACATCATATCTGATTTGATGCGTCCAAAAATCTTTGCAATAGATATTGACGGAACCATCACCGATACAAAAGGTGGTAGAGTTGACCTTGATGCACTTGCTGCACTCAGATACATGGAAAAACTAGGACACAAAGTGATTTTTGTTACTGGAAGATCATCTGTTGAGGCATATGTATTATCTGTATTTGGTGGCACAACAAGGGTTTCTGTGGGAGAAAATGGAGGTGCTATAACCTCTGGTCCCTCTGAACACAGGCTGTTGGGAAACAAAGATGAATGTATGAAAGCATATGAATATTTGAAGACACAAACTCCACAAGTGATGATAAAAAATGTATTTCCACGTATGACTGAAGTCGTTCTTGAACGAAACTTCGATATTGTTGAGGCAAAAAAAATTCTTACACAGAATAATTTCTCAGTAGAACTTTCCGACAGTCTTTATGCATTTCATATTAATTCCAAGGGCATAAACAAAGCAAGAGGGTTTCAAGAGGTAATGGACATGTTTTCGGCCACCAAAAATGATGTCATATCAATAGGGGATAGCGAGACTGACGTTCCATTGTTCAAGTCAACGGGATTGAGCGTTGCATTGGGAAACGCAGCAGAAGATGTTAAATCACAAGCAACAATGACTGTAGCAGGAAATGCTGGTGACGGAGTTATTGAAGCGCTGGAGTATGTTGAACTTCAGTTATCAAGGGAGTAAGATATGACCCTTAGACTGTTATTTGACGAAATTAGATCTAGATTAAAGCAGATTTCTTCTGAACTCAATTATCCTCAAACTGATTTTGAAGTAACTGAGACATCAAGGTCAGAATTTGGAGATGTAAGTTGTAATATCGCATTCTTG
>Ga0210384_10002120_pt1 | contig 24856 bp, 22 predicted proteins | sample IncBWH2MmetaG_FD_160574 | JGI IMG/M metagenome (GOLD analysis project Ga0210384, IMG submission 160574) | Forest soil microbial communities from Barre Woods Harvard Forest LTER site, Petersham, Massachusetts, United States - Inc-BW-H-2-M | ecosystem: Environmental > Terrestrial > Soil >...
ATCCATTTCATCGAATGCCCGGCCAATGGCGGGATGGAATGGCGCGCCGCGCAGATCAATTCGCTGCAATTCAACCATGGCATGATCGGTTGCGCGGAATGGACCGGGGTGAAGCTCTCGACGCTGCTGGAAGAAGTCGGGGTCAAACCGCAAGCCAAGTGGGTGATGGTCGAGGGCGCCGATGGCGCGCATATGAACCGCAGCCTGCCGCTCGACAAGTGCCTCGACGATTGCCTCGTGGTCTATGCCCAGAACGGCGAGGCGCTGCGCCCCGAACAGGGCTACCCGCTGCGGCTTTTGGTCCCGGGCTGGGAGGGCAACGTCAACATCAAATGGCTGCGGCGCATCAAACTCGGCGACAAGCCATGGTATTCGCGCGAGGAAACTTCGAAATATACCGACCTGATGCCGGACGGCACCTCGCGCGGCTTCACCTGGCTGATCGATGCCAAGTCGGTCATCACCTTCCCCTGCCCCGAAAAGCCGCTCGATCGCCCGCGGCTCTATGAAATTCGCGGCCTGGCATGGACCGGCACCGGCAAGGTCAAACGCGTCGACGTGTCCACTGACGGCGGCGTCAATTGGCAGAGCGCGCGGCTGCACGAGCCGGTGCTGTCAAAGGCGCTGACCAAATTCACCTTCCCATGGCGCTGGGATGGCCAGCCGGCGCTGCTCGAGTCGCGGGTGATCGACGAGACCGGCTATGTGCAGCCGACGATCGCGCAACTGCGAAAGAGCCGCGGCACCAACTCTGTCTATCACAACAACTCGATCCAGACCTGGCAGATAAAACCCGACGGAAGCGTGTTCGATGTTCAGCTCGCGTGAACATTCGCTGCTGTGCGCCGCGATCTTGGTCGCTGCAACAGGCTTCGCGCACGCCGCAGAGCCCGGCCATTACGGCTATGGCGAAAAGCCGAGCCCCGAACAGATCGCGGGGTGGAATATCGATGCGCGCGGCGACGATGGCGAGGGCCTGCCGCCCGGCAAGGGCACAGTACAGCGGGGTTCGGAGGTCTACGCCGAGCAATGCGCGCTCTGTCATGGAACTTTCGGCGAAGGCGAAGGCCGTTTTCCAAAACTCGCGGGCGGCGCGGGCACGCTCAGGGACGACCGCCCGGAGCCGACGGTGGGCAGCTATTGGCCGTTTGCGCCGACTTTATGGGACTACATTAACCGCGCCATGCCGATGCCGGCGCCGCACTCATTGTCAGCCGATGACGTTTATGCTTTGACCGCCTATATTCTGAACCTGAACGATGCCGTTTCCAACGAATTCGTCGCCGATCGGGACAGTCTGCCGAAAGTCAAAATGAAAAATCGCGACAATTTCATCTGGACCGATCCAAGACCTGATACCACCGCCAAACCGTGCATGAGCGGCTGCGCCGATCCTGCCGACATCAAGATCATCTCCACGGCCGAGGGCAGAAATCTGACGCCGCGCACGAGCGGACCGCTCGACAATATGCAACCAAAATAGCCGGCCGAAACAGAGCAGAAAGTTTGCGGGAAACACCTTGACCGAAATGCTTCCGACAAAGCCTGGTTTGATGGTCGCGCTGGCGCTGATGATGAGTATCACAGCGTCTGCCGGTCCGGCGTGCGCGCAATCCGCCACCGAGGGGCAAAAGATCGCGTTCGATCGCGGCAAGGGCAATTGCCTGACCTGCCATGAGATCAAGGGCGGCGACCTACCCGGCACGATCGGGCCGCCGCTGAAAGACATCAAAAGCAAATACCCCGATCGCAACGATCTCGTCGCCATCGTGACCGATGAAACCAAGCGCAATCCTTTGACCGTGATGCCGCCGTTCGGACGAAACCGGATTTTGACCGAACAGGAGATCAACGCGGTGGTGGATTTCCTGCAAACCCTTTGATGAGGCAGTCTTATGGCGATACGCTTTTTGGAGATTTTCAGATGATCACAGACAACGGCTTTCCGGCGACGCGCCGCGTTCTCTTGCAAGGCGCCGGCCTGGTCGCGTTGTTCGGCCTCGGCCATGTTGCGTTCGGTGCGGCGCCGGCGCTTGCCGCCGCCAACGATAAATATCCCGAAGACGCCTTCAAGCAGAAGAGCGATGCGGATGCGATCAAGTCGCTCTACGGCAAGACCGCGGAAGCCTCCGACAAGGTCAAGCTCGATGCGCCTGAAATCGCCGAGAACGGCGCGGTGGTTCCGATTTCGGTCGTGACGACGCTCGACGGCGTGACTTCGATCGCCTTCTTCGTCAGCGAAAACCCGAACGCGCTGGCGGCGGCCTACAAGATTCTGCCAGGCGCGCTGCCGAGCGTGGCCAATCGGCTCAAGATGCAGAAGACCAGCAACGTGATCGCGATCGTGGAAGCCGGCGGTAAGCTCTTTAGCGCCACCAAGGAAGTCAAAGTCACCGTCGGCGGCTGCGGCGGGTAACGCGCATGATCCGGAAAAGTGGGTACCGGTTTTCCGACAAGATCATGCGCAAATAGTGAGGGATAAATACGATGGCATCGACCATTCGCGTACGCGCAACATCAAACGGCGACACCACCGAAGTCCAGGCGCTGATCCAGCACCCGATGGATTCCGGCTTCGTCAAGGACGCGCAAGGCGCCGCCATCCCGGCGCATTTCATCCAGGAACTGACCTTCGAATATGACGGCAAGGCCGTGTTCGTCGCCGATTGGGGCCCTGCCGTCTCCAAGGACCCTTATGTCAAATTCTCGTTCAAGGGGGCTAAGAAGGGCGACGACCTCAAGATAGGCTGGGTCGACAACAAGGGCGTGTCCGACGCTACCGTCGCGAAGATCCAGTAATGCGCATGCGTGAAGCGATTTCGCTGGTCTTGGCAGCACTCGCGCTGGCCTTCGCCGCGCCGTCGGCGATTGCCGACGATACGCCCGATCCCGTCGCCGAGGCCAAAGCATTCCAGAAATATTTCACGACCAAATTCCCCAAGCTGAAGCCGGAGGATTTCGTCAACGGCCCTTATTCGATGAACGAGGATCTGCACCGGCAATGGGAGGAGAAGGAACAGTTCCCGCCTTACGAATTCTCGCTCGAAGCCGGCAAGGAAATGTTCGCGACGCCGTTCAAGAACGGCAAGACCTACGGCGATTGTTTTCCCGACAAGGGCATCGGCATCCGCCAGAACTATCCTTATTTCGACGAGAAGGAAGGCAAGGTCGTCACCCTCGAGCTCGCGTTGAACCGCTGCCGCGAGGCCAATGGCGAAGCGCCGTTCTCATATGTCAAGGACGAGATGGCTTCGCTTACCGCCTACATGGCGTTCACCTCGCGCGGCAAGCCTTTTGACATCAAGATTCCCAACGATCCGCGCGCGCTGGAGGCCTATCAGAAGGGCAAGGAATACTTCTACACGCGGCGCGGGCAGCTCAACTTCTCCTGCGCCACCTGTCATATTCAGGAACCGGGGGAGCGGATTCGCGCCGAAGTGCTGGCACCGGCGCTCGGGATCTTGAATGCAATGCCGATCTATCGTTCCGAATGGAGCGGCATGGGCACGATCAGCCGGCGCTTCACCACCTGCAACAGCCAGATCCGCGGCGTGCCGCTCAATCCGCAGGACGAGGAATATCGCGACCTCGAATACTATCTGTCCTATGTGAGCAATGGACTGCCGATCTCCGGTCCGGGAGCGCGCCCATGAAAATCACAATGAGGAATACGATTCTGATTGCGGTGTTGCTGATCATTAGTGCGGCACCTGCGTTCGCCGCGTCGGAAGCCGACTTCACAGCCGCCTACGCCGCAGCCGAAGCCGCCAACAAGGAGGCGGCCGGATTGCGCAATCAATGGACCACGACGGCCGCGACCTTGGCGGCGGCGAAAAAGGCCGCCGAAAGCGGCGATTTCGACCAGGCGGTAGCACAATCCAGGGAAGCCGAGGCGCTGGCCAAGGCCTCGATATTCCAGGCGACCAGCGAAAAACAACGCTGGAAGGATTTGGAAATACGCTAGAGCCTAGAGCATGATCCGGACCCGGAGGGTCACGCTAGTGCAAAGCGGGAACCGGTCTTCCCTCGCGACAAACGCGGAACGCGTTTTCGCGGAGAGCATGCTCAAACAAAGAGGCGCGGGGACATCGCAATGAAAATCCGCCGCCGGGATTTTCTGACATTGACGGGTGCGGCCGCGCTCAACGGACTGCCGCGGTTCGCCCGCGCCGCCGACAATGCCGGCGTCTATGATCTCGAGCGCTTCGGCAACGCCCGTATCCTGCATTTGACCGACAGCCACGCGCAGCTGCTGCCGGTCTATTTCCGCGAACCCGGCGTCAATATCGGGATCGGCGAAATGAAGGGCAGGCCGCCGCATCTGGTCGGCCGCGCCTTTCTCGACCGTTTCGGCATCAACCCCGAAAGCGCCGACGCCTATGCCTTCACCTCCGTCGACTTCGAAAAATCCGCGGCGCGCTTCGGCAAGCTCGGCGGCTTTGCGCATCTAAAGACGCTGATCGACCGCCTGCGCAATGACGTCGGCCAGGGGCGCTCGCTGCTCCTCGACGGCGGCGACATGTGGCAGGGCACCGCGCTCGCCAACACGATGCAGGGCGCCGACATGATCGAGGCCGCGAATTTGCTGGGCGTCGAGGCGATGACCGGTCATTGGGAATTCACCTACGGCGAAGCCACGCTGCGCGCCAATCTCGAGCGCTTCAAGGGCGAATTCCTGGCGCAGAACGTCTACCTCACGGAGGAAGCCGCGTTCAACGATGCCAAAGCCTTCGATCCGGCGTCGGGGCGGGTGTTCAAGCCTCACACCATCAAGGAGATCGGCGGCTATCGCGTCGCCGTGATCGGGCAGGCCTTCCCCTATGTGCCGATCGCCCATCCCAAGCGCTTTACGCCAGACTGGAAATTCGGCATTCGTGACGAGGAATTGCAGAAGCTGGTCGATGGCTTGCGCGGCAACGACAAGGTCGACGCGGTCGTGCTGCTGTCGCATAACGGCATGGATGTCGATCTCAAGCTTGCCGCCCGCGTCACCGGCATCGACGTCATCCTCGGCGGCCACACCCATGACGCCGTTCCGCAGCCGGTCGCCGTCAGGAATGCCGGCGGCGTCACGCAGGTCACCAGCGCCGGCTCGAACGGGAAATTTTTGGGCGTGCTCGATCTTGAGCTCGCAAAGGGAAAAGTCAGCGATTTGCGCTACCACCTGCTGCCGGTGTTCTCGGAGCTGCTGAAGCCTGATGCGGCGATGGCCGCGCTGATCGACAAGATGCGCGCCTCGCAAGCCTCCGCGTGGTCCGACAAGATCGCGACCGCCGATCGTCTGCTCTATCGCCGCGGCAATTTCTCAGGCCCGGTGGATCAGCTGATCTGCGAGGCCCTGCTCGGGCAATTGAACGCCGAGATCGCGTTGTCGCCGGGTTTCCGCTGGGGCACGACCGCGCTCGCGGGCCAATCACTGACCATGGAGGACGTGCTGGCGGAAACCGCGATCACCTATCCGGAAACCTATGTGCAGGCCATGACCGGCAGCCAGATCAAGGATGTGCTGGAAGACGTCTGCGACAATTTGTTCAATGCCGATCCCTATTATCAGCAGGGCGGCGACATGGTCCGCGTCGGCGGCCTGTCCTATACTTGCACGCCTGCGGAAAATATCGGCCACAGGATCTCCGAGCTGAAGTTGGCCAGCGGCCGTCCGCTTGAGGCCGGCAAAAGCTACAAGGTCGCGGGCTGGGCGTCGGTCAACGAGCAGAAGGGCCCACCCGTGTGGGATGTGGTGGCGAGCCACCTGCGGTCGGGCAAGCCGCCAAACCGGCAGACCCCCGGCGTCACGCTGAAGGGTGTTGACGACAATCCGGGCATCGGGGGACAAGGATGAAGATGTTACCGGCATGTCGGCGCCCCGCGCGCGCCCTTGGCGCGGCGCTGATGCGTGCCTCCATGCTTGTTTTCCTCATTGCCTTGGTCGTGCCCGCCGCCCGCGCGCAACAGGCGCCATTGCAGGACAAGCCGTTCGCCGAACACAAAATCGTGCTGCAACTCTCCGACAATGATCCGAAACGGCAGGCGCTGGTGATCAGTGTCGCCTATAATCTCCTGAAATTCTACGACCCCGACAAGGTCGCAATCGAGGTGGTGGCATTCGGTCCCGGGATCGATCTGCTGCGCACCGACAACGGCAACCGCAACCGGGTCGAGAGCCTGATCGCGCAAGGCGTACGCTTCGACGTGTGTCTCAACACCGTCGACACCGTCGAGCGCGACACCGGCAAGCGGCCGGAGATCATCCCGGCCGCGACCCCGGTGCAGGTCGGCGTCGGACAGATACTTTTGTTGACAGAAAACGGCTATACGCTAGTGCGGCCCTAGTGTCATTCCGGGGCGATGCGAAAGCATCGAACCCGGAATCTCGAAATTCCCAGATGTGCAATTGCATATCTGAGGTCTGGTGCTAACGCGGCATCCCGGAATGACCGGTTTGAACGGAGTTATTTCATGTTTCATCGTCTCGCGACAATTGCCTTGCTGACAATCATCTTCGCAGGGGGCGCCGTTGCGGCCGAAGGCAAGGCGCACCACGTCGTCTTTCATGTCGATCAGAACGACCCTGATGTGATGAACCAGACGCTGAACAACGCCACCAATGTCATCGAATATTACCGCGGCAAGAACGAGGACGTGGACGTCGACGTCGTTGCCTACGGCCCCGGCCTCAACATGCTGCGCGCCGACACCTCGCCGGTGCAGGAACGCATCAAGCGTCTCAAGGACATGATATTCCCCGGCAAGATCCAGTTTTCGGCCTGCGACGTCACCAAGGCGGCGATGGAGAAGAAGGAAGGCCACGCGATTTCGATTGTTCCGGAGGCGAGCGTTGTTCCCTCCGGGGTTGTCCATTTGATGGAATTGCAGGAACAGGGCTGGAGCTATGTCCGCCCCTGACATGATAATCTTGGGAATCATTTCACGGCAGCATCGTCCATGATCTTTCGCCAGTTGTTCGACAGCGTTTCCGGGACTTACAGTTATTTGCTGGCGAGCCGCGCCGGCGGCGAAGCGCTGATCCTCGATCCGGTCCTGGAAAAGGCCGATCGCTATTGCCAATTGCTGCGCGAACTCGACCTCAAGCTGGTCAAGGCCGTCGACACCCATCTGCACGCCGACCACGTCACCGGGCTCGGCGAGCTGCGTGATCGCACCCACTGCATCACCATCATGGGCGAGCAGAGCAAGGCCGACGTGGTGTCGATGCGGGTCTCGGATGGCGACAGGGTGACGATCGAGGGGCTCGCGCTCGATGTGATGTACACGCCGGGCCACACCGACGATTCCTACAGCTATTTGATGGGCGACCGCGTCTTCACCGGCGATACGCTGTTGATCCGCGGCACCGGCCGCACCGATTTCCAGAACGGCAGCGCGCGGGCGCAACATGATTCGATCTTCAACCGGCTGCTTAAGCTGCCGGATGAGACGCTGGTGTTTCCTGCCCACGACTACAAGGGCGACACCGTCTCCACCATCGGCGAGGAGAGACGCTATAATCCGCGGCTACAGGTGCGCTCGATCGACGAATATGTCGAGCTGATGGGCAACCTCAACCTGCCGAATCCGAAGCTGATGGACGTGGTGCTGCCGGCCAACATGCATGTCGGGCTGCATCAGGGCGAGCTTGCCAAGCAGGGACTTTCCTTGAGCGCCCGCGAGGCGATCGAACGCCTCGGCAGGCCGGATATCCTGCTGGTCGACCTGCGCGAGAACTCCGAACGCGCGAAGCACGGCACGCTGGAGGGTGCGCTGCACGCGCCCTATCCTTCGATCGAGGAAAGCCTCAAGCCCGGCGGCATGTTGCGCGAGGTGGCCTCCGCGACTGGACGCCGCGTCGTGTTCTTCTGCGCCTTCGGCGAGCGTTCCGCGATGGCGGTAGCCGCCGCCAAGGAAGCCGGCCTTGCCAATGCCGCGCATATCGCCGGCGGTATCGACGCCTGGAACAAGGCCGGCGGGCCAATCATTCGCGGCTGAATAGAGGAATCCCATGGGCGATGGCGGCAAGAAGGACGAGCCTGCGGAAAAGGCCGACGACAAGCCGAAGAAGCCGCCGCCTCCGCCGCCGGTGGAAGACGATGATTTTGAGGACGGCGATATCGCGACGCCAAAGCGCGATCGCTACGGCCCCGACGACGAGCCGCTATAGGGCCGGTCAGGGAAAGTCATCGCGCTCGATCTGCCGCACGCTCGCAAGATTGAGCAGATGCGCGCCAAAGCCGCCTCGCGCGAGCTGACCTGCGAATTTCGGCGAGGCGAACAGCAGCATCGCGGTGATCGATAGCGGCACCGCGCTGATCCAGTCGAGTCCTACCGGCGTCAGCTCCTCGGCGCTATCGGCATACGGCTTCGCGGCGGTCACTAGCCGCCAGCATTCGCGCAACAGATCGCGCCGGCTACCGCCTCGCGACGCGCATCCGAGCAGCGCCTGCATGGCAAGATGGCTGCGGATGCCCTCGCGGCTCTCAGGCAGCACCGCCGGCGTTTCGCCGCGCGAAAGCTGAAGCAACAGACCGACCAGATCAGTACCGGCGAGATAGGCGCTCATCGGCTCGACCAGGCGCGGATTGCAATCGATCAACAACGGCGTGCCGCCACCATCGGGCATCAGATAATCGATCGACAGCGCGCCGTGCCAAGCGAGCTTTTTGCCGATCGCCGCAAGCATCGCGCGGATGTCGGGCCGCTCAACACTCTCCTTGATCGCCTCGCCTCCGCCGGCGCCGGCCACGACTTGCCGGTAGGCGTGAAAACCGATCAGTTCGCCGCGGCAAAACACGCCCTGCGCCTTTTCGGTGGTGCCGGCGACGAACGGCTGCGCCAGCACTTCATCGGCGAACGCGCCAGCCGCGTTCAACTCCTGCAAGGCACGCCCAAGATCCGCCAGATCGCACACGAACCAGATGCCGCGGCTCGCCGTACCTACAGAAGTCTTGATCACGCCGGGAAAGCGGACGGCGTCGCGCAACTGATTCTCGGATTTGACGATGTGTGTTTTCGGTTGCGGCAGGCCCAATTCGTCGAGCAAACGGGTAAAGGAAGCTTTGCCGTGCGCCACGCGATAACTCGCAAAGCTCGGCAGCGCGAGGCCAGCTTTGCCGGCCAGCCGTTCGTTCACCCGCGCAAACAAAAATCCCTGCTCGTGGATCGGCAGCAGCACGTCGAAGTGCCGGGTCGCCAAGAGCTGCTCGACGAACGCCAGATATCCTGCCGGATCGTCGCGCAGGCCCGGGCATCGATGGAATCCCCGCACAAAGCGCGCGAACCGCGAAAGGCACCAGGGGCTCGGATCGCAGACTTCGACGATATGGCCGCCGAGACCGAGTATCGTGATCGCTTCCCGCGCCGAGGTGCTGGAACCCTCTGACAGGAGCACCCGCAGCCGCATCGGAACCTGTGCTGAACTGGGCATCATTTAATAAAGCATCACCGAATTTGACGCGGTTCGCGGGGGCTGCCATGCAGCCGCATTCATGGACAAATAACCGGCCTGACCGATAGTTTGCGGCGCTCGCATTGGAATTGATATGGCCGACGTTCTCGCCGCACCGCAACAAACAAAGACCGACGCTTCGCTGCGCACGCTGTTCGGCGTTTCGGCCGCGCATTGGGTCAGCCATTTCCAGATGTTCGTGCTGCCGATGCTATTTCCTTTCCTCAAAGCGCAGCTCGGCGTCGGCTATATCGAGCTTGGCTTCGCGTTGACGGTGTTTGCGGTCGTCTCCGGCCTGACCCAGGCGCCGCTCGGCTATATCGTCGACCATATCGGCGCGCGGAAAATCCTGTTGCTGGGGCTTTGCCTCGGCGGCCTTGCGCTGATCATGCTCGGCCTGCACGTCAGCTACCCCTGGCTGATCGCGAGCGCCGTACTGCTCGGCATCGCCAACAGCGTCTATCATCCAGCCGATTACGCGATCCTGTCGGCGCATATGGACGAGGCGCGGATGGGCCGCGCCTTCTCGATCCACACCTTTGCGGGCTTCCTCGGCGGCGCGGTGGCGCCCGCCATTGTCGCCGCGCTGGTCACGCTAAGCGGGGGCCAGGGCGCCCTGATCGTCTGCGGTGCAGTGGGCCCGCTGGTCGCGTTGCTTCTGATCGCCATGGGCATTCCTGATGCCGGCGCCAACAAGCACAAGCCGCCGGGGGAACGCGCGCCGCGACAAGGCATCATCACGCCGGCGCTGATCGTGCTGACGGTGTTCTTCACGCTGCTCGGCCTGTCCACTGCCGGCATCGGCAATTTCGGCGTCGTGGCACTGATGAGCGGCTACGGCACCTCGTTCTCGGTCGCCAACATCGCGCTGACGGCGTTTTTCGGGGCCAGCGCCGTCGGCGTGCTCGCCGGCGGTTTCCTTGCCGACCGCACCCAGCGCCACGGCCAAGTCGCCGCCGCTTGCTTTGCCGTCAATGCGGCGATCGTGCTGGTGATTGCCACCGTCATGCTGCCGACGATCTTGCTCACCGCGGCGATGACGGCCGCAGGCTTCCTCGGCGGCGTGATTGCGCCTTCGCGCGACATGCTGGTGCGAAACGCGGCGCCCGCGGGCGCGGCCGGGCGTGCCTTCGGCATCGTCTCCACCGGCTTCAATTTCTCCGGCATCGCAAGCCCGCTGCTGTTCGGCTGGATCATGGACCAGAATGCGCCGCACTGGGTGTTCGGGGTCTCCGCCATGTTCATGGTTCTGACGGTGTTGCTGGCGCTTTTCACCGAGCGCAAGCCTCGGGCGGGCCGAGAGCGCTCCAACGACAAGTCCGATGCATTCCTGAGCCCCATTGTCGGCGGTTGACAGTTTTGGGCGAGGCCCGATCATGCGCCCAAACGACGCAAAACTCGGGGATGAACGCCATGACGACCCAGCCAGACCTCGTAATCCGCCGCGGCACCATTGCTGACGGGCTCGGCGGCGAGCTATTCGAAGGTGATGTCGCCATCACCGGGGGGCGCATCAGCGAGGTCGGCAAGGTTGCGGGCAAGGGCAAGGAAGAGATCGACGCCAAGGGCAAGCTGGTCGCGCCGGGCTTTGTCGACGTCCATACCCATTATGACGGCCAGGTCACCTGGAGCCAGGACATCACGCCCTCATCGCAGAATGGCGTCACCACCGCGATCATGGGTAATTGCGGGGTCGGCTTCGCGCCCTGCAAGCCCAGCGACCATCAGCGGCTGATCCAGTTGATGGAAGGCGTCGAGGATATTCCCGAGCCCGTGTTGAGCGCCGGTATTCCCTGGTCCTGGGAGAGCTTTCCGGATTACATGAACTGGCTGTCGAAGCGGAATTTCGACATCGATGTCGGCGCGCAACTGCCGCATGCGGCGCTGCGCGTCTATGTGATGGGCGAGCGCGGCGCGCGGCGCGATCCCTCGACCGCCGAAGACAACAAGGCGATGGCCGCGCTGGCCGGCGAGGCCGTGCGCGCCGGCGCGCTCGGATTTTCGACCTCGCGCACCCTCAACCACCGCACCTCGACCGGCGACTTCACCCCGACCCTCAAGGCCGGCGAGGATGAATTGACCGCGATCGCCGGCGCCATGCACGGCGAGGGACGCAGCGTGCTGCAATTCGTGCTCGATCTCTCGACCCTGCATGAAGACCTGCCGATGATGCTGCGGGTCGCGGAAAACACCCGATGCCCGATCACGTTCTCGATCACGCAGAACGACAAGGCGCCGCGGCGCTGGCGGCAGACGCTCGATGAGATCAATGCCGCCGCCGGACGCGGCCTTTCGATCACCGCCCAGATCGCGGCGCGGCCGGTCGGGCTGCTGCTTGGGCTTGAGCTATCGCGCAACCCCTTTCAGACCCATCCAAGCTACCGGGAAATCGCCAAACTGCCGCTTGCCGAACGGCTAAAGCGGCTGCATCAGCCTGAAGTACGCGCGGCGATCTTGAGCGAGGCGCCAACCTCGACCGATGATCCGCTGTTCTTCCGGCCGAACTACGACAAGATGTATCTGCTCGGCGATCCGCCGGACTATGAGCAGCCGCTGGAGAACGCGCTGGGCGCGCAGGCCCGCCGTCTGGGCAGGAAGCCGGAAGAGCTCGCCTATGATGCGATGCTGTCGGATGAAGGCCGCGGCATGCTCTACGTGCCGTTCCTCAATTATGTCGACGGCAATCTCGACGCCACGCGCGAAATGCTGTGCGATCCGCGTTCGGTCCCGGGCTTAAGCGACGGCGGCGCGCATTGCGGCATCATCTGCGATGCGAGCTTCCCGACCTATCTGCTGACGCACTGGACGCGCGACCGCAAGCGCGGCGAAAAACTCTCGATCCCGTTCGTGGTGGCGGTACAGTCGCGCAAGACCGCGCTGTCCGTTGGACTGTCCGATCGCGGCGTGATCGCACCGGGGTACAAGGCCGACGTCAACGTCATCGACTATGACCACCTGCATCTGCATCCGCCGAAGGTGCATTACGACTTACCCGTAGGCGGCCGCCGCCTGCTGCAACAGGTCGACGGCTATGACGCCACCATCGTCTCCGGCGTGGTGACGCAGCGCGGCGGCGCCGCCACCGGCAACCGTCCCGGCCGGCTGGTGCGCGGCGCGCAAGGGAGCTTGCAGTAAGACTTAAGCGATCCCGAGCTTCGGCTGCGCGGCCTCCTCGCCCATCAGGCGGGCGCGTTCGGTGTTGGGCCACAGCAGCGCCAGCCCAAGCAGGCCGGAGGCGACCATGATGACGGCATTGATGGTGAAGCCCGTCATGTAGCCGTCGAGCATCGTCCCCGCGTGCTGGATCACGCTGCCCATGACCGTCGGCGCAAAAATGCCCGCCAGCGTGTAGATCGCGCCATAGATCGCGATCACCGCGCCACGCTGCGACACCGGCGTGAATTCACCGATCATCGGCGCGCAGACGACGTAGATCGATCCGCACAGGCCCGAGCCGACCACCAGCAGCGCGATCATTAGCGCGCCCGGCGCGACATGGGGCAACATGGCGAGGATCGCTCCGCCGACGATCAGAGGCGTCGCGCCGAGCACACCCCGCGCGCCGCGGGTTGTGAAGCCCCGCGCCAGCATCACCTGCGAGATCCATCCGGTAAGCAGCACGATCACTGCGCCAAACACCCAGGGCAGGATGGAGATGAAGCCGGCTTGCTGTTGCGAGAAGCCGAGGCCATTGACGATGAAGGGCGTGAACCAGGTCAGCCCCAGCGACAGTGCCCAATAGGCGCCGAAGGTTGCCGCGACGCAGCCGACGAAGGTGCGCGAAGTCAACAGCTGGAAATAGGGAATGCGCGGCTCATTGGCCGCCATCGCCGCGGTCTGCACCAGTGGGCCTTCTTTGCCGAGGAACAGCCACGCCACCGCCCACATCAAACCGACGATTCCGAGCGCGCCAAATGCGTAATGCCAGCTGTAATTGACGATCACCCAATTCAGCGCGGGCACCGCGAGGATCACCCCGAACGCCGAGCCCTGCGACAGGATCGCGATTGGCATGGTCCGTTTCTCATCCGGAAACCATTTGAAGATCGCATGCGCCGCGACTGAAGCCGCAGGGCCCTCGCCGGCGCCCAGGATGACGCGGCAGATCAGAAGCGTGGTGAAGCCGACGGTGCCCACCATCGGAAACTGCGCCAGCGCCCAGACCGTCGCCAGCGCCAGCAGCACCCAGCGCGTGTCGACGCGGTTGACGATGAAGCCGACCACGATGGCCGCAATGGAAAACAGGAAGAAGAACGATGAGCCGAGCAGACCGAACTGCTCCGGCTGGAGCTTGAGTTCGGTCATGATCGGCACGCCGGCGAGACCGACCACGATCTTGTCGGCGAAGTTCACCAGCATGAACAGAAACAGGAGAGAGGTGATTTTCCAGGCGCCTTTGGGCGTCGGTTGCGTGACCATGGTCGTCTCCCCGTTTCTCGTTTGCCGGCCCGAACAGCATCGGCTTGGACCGATGCTATCTAAGGGTTCCCATGCAACGCAACCGGACATTTCGGCCGCAGGTGTGCGCCGCAACTTGAACTTCCACCCCGAAGCTACCGCCTGACGCTGTCTGAAAGCCAGGCTACAACCGCGGCCAGGGGATCACGATCGCGTCGTCACACCATTGAGACCGTGATCTGCCATCACGGCCTTGATATGTTGTCGAAAACCCAAGGAGATCTCATGATCCGCCCGATCCATCGCAGTGCGGCCGCCGCCGGTTTATTCGCCTTTTCGATACTCGGCGGATGGAGTGCAACCGCGCAAGAGGCCAAAGCGCCGGACTATGAAGCGATCGTCGCGTCGCCCGACCGCAGCGACGCCGACCGGCAAACCGATCAGCGCCGCCAGCCCGCAAAAATGCTCGCGTTCACCGGCATAAAGACCGGCATGAAGGTGCTCGATATGGGGGCAGGCGCCGGTTACAGCACGGAACTGCTGGCGCGCGCCGTCGGCCCGGGCGGGGCCGTGTATGCGCAGGAATCGGCCTTCGTGATGGAGCGCGTGAAAGACAAATTCGATGTCCGCGCGCAAGGCCCGGCCATGAAGAACGTCGTCCATATCATCCGGAATTACGACGATCCGATCCCGCCCGACGTTTCGGGATTAGACATGATCACCTTCTTCTTTGCCTACCACGACACGACCTATATGCCGGTCGATCGCGCCGCCATGAACCAGAAGATGTTCGCAGCTCTCAAACCCGGCGGTTATCTCATCATCGCCGACCATTCGGCGAAACCGGGCGACGGCACCAGCGTGGGCAAGACGGTGCACCGCATCGAGGAAAGCGCGCTGCGCCAGGAAATCGAAGCGGCCGGCTTCAAGCTCGCCGCCGAAGGCGATTTCCTGCGCCATCCCGAGGATCCCCGCGACGTGCCGGTGTTCAAGCCGCAAGTCCCGGTCGACGAATTCGTGCTGAAGTATCAAAAACCGATCTGAAGGTCTTGCAGCGCCCGGCATGGCAGGCAACAACAATATCGTGCTGAGCGTCCGCCATCTGACCAAGACCTATCGCACGGCCGGCGAGCAGGTGCATGTGCTTCGCGGCGTCAATCTCGATGTCGCAGCCGGCGAGCGCGTGGCGCTGACCGGGGAATCCGGCAGCGGCAAGAGCACGCTGCTGCATCTGATCGCCGGCCTCGATGCCGCCGATGGCGGCGAGATCAGGATCGCGGGAGAGGCTGTGACCGATCTGTCAGATAGCGGCCGCGCGGCGCTGCGGCGGATGCGGATCGGTCTGGTGTTCCAGCAGTTCAACCTGGTCCCGAGCCTGAATGTCGAAGACAATCTTTCGTTCCAGTCGCGCATTGCCGGCCGCCACGATGCCGCCTGGCATGCCGCGTTGGTCGAGCGGCTCGGGCTTGCTGCGCTGCTCAAGCGCTACCCCGAGCAATTGTCCGGCGGACAACAACAGCGCGTGGCGATCGGGCGCGCGCTCGCCGCAAGGCCGCTGCTGCTGCTCGCCGATGAGCCGACCGGCAACCTCGATGAGACCACCGCGGATGACGTGCTCGCGCTCGCGCGCGATCTGGTGGCCCACACCGGCTGCTGCTTCCTGATGGTCACCCACAGCGCGCGGCTTGCCGCAACGCTGGATCGGCAGGTCACGCTTCACGCGGGGCTCGTCGCATGAGGCGGATGCTCTGGATCCTCGCGGTGCTCTTGAGCCATTGGCGGCGGCATCCGATGCAGCTTGCGACCTTGCTGATCGGCCTCGTCTCAGCGACCGCCTTGTGGAGCGGGGTGCAGGCGTTGAACCAGCAGGCCCGTATTTCCTATGACCGCGCGGCCGCCACCTTCGGCGGCGTGCGAACCGCCATGCTGGTCGCGCGCGCGGGCGCGACCTTTCCGCAAAAGCTGTTCGTCGATTTGCGCCGGGCCGGCTGGCCGGTGTCGCCAGTGCTCGAGGGACGCATCCAGATCGAGGGCCGCTCGTTCCGCCTGCTCGGGATCGAGCCGGTGACGCTGCCCACTGAGGTCGGCAATGCGCCGGCGATCCGCGACGGCCTGCAGGCTTTCGTCACGCCGCCGGGACAGACCTTGCTCGCACAGGAGACGCTTTCCGATCTGAATCTTGCCGAGGGCGCCACGCCGTCCGTGAGCAGCGGCGCATCCTTGCCGCCGTTGCACGTGCAGCCGCAATTGGTGGGCGACGTGCTGGTGGTCGATATCGGGATCGCGCAAAGGCTGTTGAACCGGCCGGACCAGATTTCCCGCCTGTTGATCGGCAAGATCAACGGCCAACATGAACCGCTGGAGAAAATCACCGGCGACCGGCTGCGCCTGGTCGAGCCCAGTGACGAAAGCGACCTTGAGCGCCTCACCGACAGTTTTCATCTCAACCTTACCGCGTTCGGGTTGCTGTCGTTTGTCGTCGGCCTCTTCATCGTCAATTCGGCAATTGGCCTTGCCTTCGAGCAGCGCCTTTCCGTGCTGCGGACGCTGCGCGCCTGCGGCGTGTCGGCGATCATGCTCAATGCCATGCTGGTGACTGAGCTGGTGTCGCTGGCGCTGATCGCCGGCCTGATCGGCCTCGTTTGCGGCTATCTGATCGCGGCGGCGCTGTTGCCGGATGTCGCCGCCTCCTTGCGCGGACTTTACGGCGCGCAGATTCCGGGCGAGTTGACGCTTCGGGCCGAATGGTGGATCGCCGGGATTGCGATCAGCGTGCTCGGCGCGCTCGCTGCGGCCGCGACCAGTCTTGCGAAGGCGATCCGGCTGCCCGTGCTTGCCACCGCGCAGCCGCAGGCCTGGCAACAGGCGCAGCAGCGCTGGCTGATGTTGCAGAGCGCGCTGGCGCTCACGGTGTTCGCCGTGGCCGCGATGCTGCTGCGCTACGGCGATTCATTGCTGGCAGGATTTGCCGTGCTCGCCGCGCTGCTGTTGGGTGCCGCGCTGATCCTGCCCGCGATGCTTGAACTCGTGCTTCATCTCGGCCAGCGCTTTGCAAGACGGCCGCTTGCCACATGGTTCTGGGCCGACAGCCGTCAGCAATTGTCGGGGTTGTCGCTGGCGCTGATGGCGCTGCTCTTGGCGCTCGCGGTCAATGTCGGCGTCGGCACCATGGTGGAAACCTTTAGCCGGACGTTTTCCACCTGGCTGGATGGGCGACTGGCAGCCGACATCTATATCAATGCGACCGACAACGCGCAGGCAACCGATATCAAGGCGTGGCTGCGCGAACGACCCGAAGTGCGGGCGATCCTGCCGGGCGGACGCGCCGAAACCCAGCTCGACGGCGCTCCAATAGAGATCCTCGGGCTTCCCGATCACGCGACCTATCATGACAATTGGCCGTTGTTGCAATCGACGGCGAATGCGTGGATTCGCCTTCGCCCCGGCGATGCCGGCTTTGTCAGCGAACAGCTCGCGCGGCGGCTGAAACTGACGATCGGCGACCAGATCGAACTGCCGACGCCATCGGGCAACTGGCCGCTGGAAGTGATCGGCATCTATGCCGATTACGGCAACCCCAAAGGCCAGGTCACCGTCAATGTCGCCGCACTGATCCGCTACTTTCCGGCAACGCCGCAAACGCGCCTGGGCTTGCGCGTTTTTCCGAGCGCAATCCCAGCGCTGATAACGGACCTTCAGGATAAATTCGGCCTGAGCGACCGCAACGTCGCGGATCAGTTGACCGTGAAGGCCGAATCGAAGCGGATCTTCAACCGCACTTTTGCCGTGACGGCGGCGCTGAACACTTTCACGCTTGGCGTCGCCGGCATCGCCCTGCTGACGAGCCTATTGACGCTGGGCAATTCCCGTCTGCCGCAATTGGCGCCGCTATGGGCGATCGGCATCACGCGCCGGCATCTTGCCGCGATCGAATTGACCAGAACGCTGTCGGTCGCGCTGATCACGGCGCTGTTCGCGCTGCCGCTTGGCTTGCTGGTCGCGTGGTGCCTGATCGCGATCGTCAACGTCAAAGCGTTCGGCTGGCGGCTGCCGTTCGATGTCTTCCCGCTGCAACTGCTCGAGCTGCTCGGCGTCGCCATGCTGGCGGCGTTGTTCGCTGCCCTGCTTCCGGTCGCGCGCTTGGCGCGCATGCAACCCACCACTCTGGTCAAGGTATTTGCCGATGAGCGCTGAGTCGAAAATATCGCGCCGCGCCTTCGCCGGTGGCCTCGCGTTGCTCACCCTCCGCAAGCCCGCGCTCGCACAAGGTTTCGCCGGCCTCGGCGAACGCCCGGACGGATTCGCGCTGGTCATTCCCGGCAAGACATTCTCGTTTCCCTCCGATCACGGCCCGCATCCGGATTTTCGCATCGAATGGTGGTACGTGACGGCGAATCTCATGGACGCCAGCGGATCGGCCTATGGCGCGCAGTGGACCCTGTTCCGCCAGGCGATGCGCCCGGGCAGCGAACAGGGAGGATGGGCCAGCCAGCAGCTCTGGATGGGCCACGCCGCCGTCACCAGCGCACGCACCCATCGTTTTGCCGAGACGCTCGCGCGCGGTGGCGTCGGCCAGGCCGGCGTCGAAGCAAAGCCGTTCGCCGCCTGGATCGATGCGTGGGAGATGCGCGGATCGGATCGGACCGGCGACACCACGATCTCGCCGCTCGATCTGAAGGCGTCAGGCGCCAATTTCAGCTACGCGCTGCATCTGAGCGCGGATCGGCCGCTGATCTTGCAGGGCGATGGCGGCTACAGCAAGAAATCCGAGCGCGAGCAGGCGTCGTACTACTACAGCCAGCCGTTCTTTGAGGTGGCGGGCAACATCACGATCGATAACAAGCCGGTCGACGTCACCGGTCAGGCCTGGATGGACCGCGAGTGGAGCAGCCAGCCGCTGGCGTCGGATCAAACCGGCTGGGACTGGTTCGCGCTGCACTTCAAAACCGGCGAAAAGCTGATGCTGTACCGGATGCGCCAGACCGACGGCCATCACTACGCATCCGGCAACTGGATCCTGCCGGACGGTAAGGCCAGGCAACTCCAGTCAGCCGACATCGACATGATGCCGAAGGCACCGGTCGAGATCAATGGCCACAAACTTCCGGTCGCCTGGCATGTTGCGATCCCCTCGCTGGCGCTGTCGATCGAGTGCGCTGCCCTCAATGCGAAGAGCTGGATGGGCACCGGCATTTCCTATTGGGAAGGACCGATCAGCTTTGCCGGCAGCCACGCCGGCGTGGGCTATCTGGAGATGACGGGTTATTGATCTACCCGGATCATCGGTGCATACCAGTTCGCACGGTCAATCCGCTCTTGAAATGCTAGCCTCTGGGCCTCGAGCAAAATGATTTTTGAGGATCACATGCAACGGCGTGAGTTCATCGCTCTTCTCGGCGGCCTGGCGGTCGCGGCGCCCCGAAATGCGCTCGCCCAGACCGACGCCAAAGTCTATCGCCTTGCGCTGATCAGTCCGCTGGGCCTGATGCCGGAATCGCATCCAAACGCGAAGTTTCTACTCGGCGCACTTGCGGAGCTCGGCTATGTGCTTGGCAAGAATCTGGCGTTCGCGAGCCCTGGCGGCGGGTCTGGGCAGGTCCCGGCTGAAAAGCTGTTAGCGCAGGCGGCGGCGGACAAGGTCGATGTCATCGTGGCGTATGGCTATCCGGTGGTGCTCGCGGCCAAAGCCACCGGTATTCCAACGGTCGTTGCATTCGGGATCGGTGATCCCGTTGCAACGGGCCTTGTTGAAAACCTTGCGCGACCGGCGGGCAATATCACCGGCATATCGGACGTGGCGACGACGCTCAGCACCAAGCGTCTGGGGCTGCTGAAGGAGCTGCTGCCAAAACTTCACCGTGTTGCGATGCTGTGGAACAAGGATGACCTCGGCATGTCGCTGCGCTATGAGGCTTCCGCAAAAGCAGCGCAGGCGATGGGGGTCGACGTCGAGGCGGTCGGCGTGCGTGAGCCAGACGATTTCAACGAGGCTTTCGCGGTGATGGATCGCGAGCCACCGGACGCCATTCTGATGGTCTCCGATTCTCTCACCATGCTCAACCGCAAGCGCGTGTTCGACTATGCCGCCGCTCACCGCTTGCCGGCGATTTACGAGTACGATCCGCTCGTTCACGAGGGCGGCTTGATGTCCTATGGGCCGGACCTGAAGGAATCGTTCGAACGCGCGGCCTCGATGGTCGACCGCATTTTCAAGGGCGCCAAGCCGGCCGACCTGCCGTTCGAGCAGCCGACGCGCTACCTTTTCGTCATCAACCTGAAGACGGCGAAATCGATCGGCCTCGAACTTCCGCCGACATTGCTGGCGCTCGCCGACGAAGTGATCGAATAACGGAATTTTTCGCCGGGAGCTTTCGCGATGTATCATTTCACCGCCCTGGTCACGCTGCTTGCGGTGCTGTTTTACTTTTTCACCTGTGCGCGGGTGGCGAGGGCGCGCGCCACCTACGGCGTCAAGTTGCCGGCCATTTCAGGCCATCCCGATTTCGAACGGGTGTTCCGCGTGCAGATGAACACGCTGGAATGGCTGCCGATCTTCCTGCCATCGTTGTGGCTGTTTGCGATCTATGTCGGCGATCAGGCCGCGGCCGCGCTCGGCCTGCTCTGGATCGCCGGCCGCATCTTCTACATGATCGGCTACATCAAGGCGACCGAACGGCGCAGCCCGGGCTTCTTCATCCAGGCCATGGCGTGCGCGGTGCTATTGTTCGGCGCGCTCGGCACCATCGTCTGGGGGCTTGTGCATGGATGAGGGCGACAAATATCACTTCGTCAGCGGGCAGCCGCTATCCTTGGCGGAGGGGAACGCCTTGTTGCCCGGCACGGTGGCGAGCAGCTTGTAATAGTCGAACGGCTTTTTCGATTCGGCCGGCTTTTTGACCTCGAACAGATAGAGGTCGTGCACCATGCGGCCGTTCTCCTGCACCTTGCCTTGTGCGAAGGAATCGTCGACCGGCAATTCCTTCAGCTTCTTGGCGACCGCGTCGGGATCCTTGGTGCCTGCCGCCTTCACCGCCTTGAGGTAGCTCAGCGTCGCCGAATAGGTGCCGGCATGGATCATGCTCGGCATCCGGCTGGTGCGCTTCATGAAGCGCTCGCCGAACGCGCGCGCCTTGTCGTTGAGGTCCCAGTAAAAGCCTTCGGTAAGAACCAGGCCTTGGGCCGCCTGCAAGCCGAGGCCGTGCACTTCCGACAGCGTCATCAACAACCCGGCGAGCTTCTGGCCGCCGGACACGATGCCGAATTCGGCTGCCTGCTTGATCGAATTGGTGGTGTCGAGCCCGGCATTGGCCAAGCCGATGATCTTGGCTTTGGAGCTCTGGGCCTGCAACAGGAAGGAGGAGAAGTCCGACGAGTTCAAGGGAATGCGGACCGAGCCCAGCACCTTGCCGCCCTTGGCGTTGACGATGTCGGTGGTGTCTTTTTCGAGCGCGTAGCCGAACGCGTAATCCGCGGTCAGGAAGAACCAGGTGTCGCCGCCGGCCTCCACCAACGCGCCGCCGGTGCCGACCGCGAGCGCATGGGTATCGTAGGCCCAGTGAAAACCATAGGGCGTGCAGGCGTCACCGGTCAGGCGCGAACTCGCCGCACCGACCACGATGTCGATCTTCTTCTTTTCCTTGGAAAGCTCTTGAATCGCGAGCGCCACCGACGACGTCGTCAGCTCGGTGATCATGTCGACGCCTTCGACGTCGTACCAGCGCCGCGCGATCGAGGTGGCCAAATCAGGCTTGTTCTGATGGTCGGCGGTAACGATCTCGATCTTCTGGCCGAGCACCTCGCCGCCGAAATCCTCGACCGCCATCCTGGCAGCCTCGAGCGAATATTTGCCGCCGTAGTCGGCGTAAACGCCGGATTGGTCGTTCAAGATGCCGATCTTGACGCCTTGCGCCGACGCCGGCGCTGCGAGGAACAGACCGCCCGCGGCGAGTAGCGCCCACCATCCCGATTTCATCATTTTCTCCCAGCCGTTTCTCAATGAGGAGCAAAGCTATATTTTATAACCCGGTCGCTGCCCATCTATTTCAAATAGGCCAATAGTATTGAGGGGTTGCGCGATGAGCCGGCGCGAGGCGCTATGCCGCTGGCTTTGCCTCTTTCGCCTTTCCTCGGTCCGCCAGATTGCGCACCACCATGTAAAAGATCGGCGTGAAGATCAGCCCGAACAGGGTCACCCCCAACATGCCGAAGAACACGGCGACGCCGACCGCCTGCCGCATCTCCGAGCCGGAGCCGGTGGAGACCACGAGTGGCAGCACGCCGAGGATGAAGGCGAACGACGTCATCAGGATCGGCCGCAGCCGCAACCGGCAAGCCTCGATCACCGCGTCGAGCCGCTTCTTGCCCTCTAGCTCGATGTCGCGGGCGAACTCCACGATCAGGATCGCATTCTTGGCGGCAAGCCCGACCAGCACCACGAAGCCGATCTGGGTGAGGATATTGACGTCCTGATGCATGATGCGCACGCCGATGGTCGCCGCGAGCAGGCACATCGGCACGATCAGGAGGACGGCAAAAGGCAGGGTCCAGCTGCCATATTGCGCGGCCAGCACCAGGTAGACGAACAGCACGCAGATCGGGAACACCGCCAGGCCCGCGTTGCCGCTGGTCGTCTGCTGATAGGACAGGTCGGTCCATTCGAAGGCAAAGCCGCTCGGCAGTGTGTCCTCGGCAAGCTTCTTCATGACGGCGATTGCGGTCGCCGAGCTCGTGCCCGGCAGACCCTCGCCCTGCAACTCGGCGGCGGGATACAGATTATAGCGCGCTACACGATCGGGCCCGGAGACGTCCTTGAAGTCCACGACGCTGCCGAGCATCACCGTGTCGCCATTGGCGTTGCGTGTGCGCAGCCGCGAAAGATCGGCGCGCTCTTTCCGGAACGACAGGTCGGCCTGTGCAGTGACGTGATAGGTGCGGCCGAACAGGTTGAAGTCGTTGACATAGGTCGAGCCGAAATAGGTCTCGATCGTGTCGGTGACGTTCTGGATGGGAACACCGAGCTTCTGCGCTTTGACACGATCGATGTCGACGAACACCTGCGGCGTGTTGGCCGAGAACGGCGAGAACACAGTAGGGGCGAGGAGCAGCGGCGATTTGCGCGCCGCGGCGACAAGTTCGTCGGTTGCGGCCGCGAGCAGTTCGGGACCGCGGCCCTGACGGTCCTGGATGCGCATGGTGAAACCGCCGCCAGTGCCGATGCCCGGGATCGGCGGCGGCGGGATCACGATGATGAACGCGCCCTCGATGGCCGAAAGCCGCTTGCGCAGATTCGCCGTAATCACCGGTGCGCTCAGGCCCTTCTTGAGGCGCACTTCCGGTTCTTCGAACACCGGAAACAGCGCCGCCGAGTTGCTGGCCTGGGTGCGGGTCGCGCCTGACAGCCCTGCAAAAACAGCGATATGCGAGATTCCGGGCGTATCGAGCGCGATGCTCTCAATCCTGCGAACGATCTCGGTGGTCCGAGCCAGCGAGGCCGCACCCGGCAATTGCGCGGATATGATCACGTAGCCGCGATCCTGCGCCGGAATGTAACCTTGCGACGTGGTCGCAAGCAGCCAGCCGGCACTGCCGATCAGGATCGCATAGACCAGCAGCATCACCACGCGGTGCCGGATCACGAAGCCGGCGAGACTTGCATAGAATTGCGACAGCCAGTCGAAGCCGCGATTAAAGAGACCGGTGAACCAGTTCCAGCCGCGGGCAATCAGATTCCACGCCGCGGGCGGCCGCTTGTCTGCATGCATCTCCAGTATCTGCGAGGCGAGTGCCGGCGACAGCGTCAGCGAGCAGAAGCAGGAGATCGCGGTCGCGACAGCGATGGTGACGGCGAATTGCTGGAAGAATTGGCCGGTGATTCCGCCTAGAAACGCAGTCGGCACGAACACCGCGCACAGCACTAGCGCGATCGACACCAGCGCGCCGCCGACCTCCTCCATGGTCTTCAAGGCCGCGTCGCGCCGATTCATGCCGTGCTCGAGATGCCGCTCGACATTCTCGACCACAACGATGGCATCGTCGACCACGATGCCGACCGCGAGCACGAGCCCGAACAGCGTCAGATTGTTGATGGCGTAGCCAAGCGCCGCCATCGCCGCAAACGTACCGACCAGCGAGACCGGGATCGCAATGATCGGGATGATCGCCGGACGCCAACCCTGCAGGAACACGAGCACCACGATGACGACAAGGGCCATCGCTTCATAGATGGTCTTGATCAGCTCGCTGATGGATTGGCGGATGAACTCGGTCGGGTTGTAGCCGATGTCGTAGTCGAGTCCTTTCGGAAAGCTGGCCTTCAGCTTCACCATCGTGTCGGAGATGCCCTTTGCGGTGGCAAGCGCATTCGATCCGGGACGCTGGGTCACCAGCATCGCGACTGCGGTCTTCCGTAGCTCGAAGCTGTTGGTGGAATAATCAAGCGCGCCGAGCTCGATCCGAGCGATGTCGCGTAGCCGCACGATACGGCCGTCCGCGCTCGCCTTGACGACAATGTCCTCGAACTGGGATAGGTCCTTTAGCCGCCCGGTGAAGGTGAGGTTCGGCTGGAAGGCGCGGTCGGCGATCGGCGGACTGGCGAGCTGGCCACCGGTGATCTGCAGGTTCTGGGCACGGATCGCGGCGATCACGTCGCCCGAGGTCATGCCGAGATGCGAGATCTTGTCCGGATCAAGCCACAGCCGCATCGAGTAATCGCGCGCGCCGAAGATCTGGATGTCGCCGATGCCGTCGAGCCGCAGCAACTGGTCGCGGACCTGCAGCAGCGCATAGTTGGAGATGTAGAGTTGGTCGAGGCTGTCGTCCGGCGACAGCATGAACACGACCATAAGGATGTCGGGCGAGTTCTTCTTGGTGACGACGCCGTTGCGCTGCACTTCATCCGGCAATTGCGGCTGCGCGATCGCGACCCGGTTCTGCACCAGCACCTGCGCCTTGTCGAGGTCGGTGCCGAGCTTGAAGGTGATGGTGATGGTGAGCTGGCCGTTGGAGGTGGCCTGGCTGTAC
>Ga0210384_10002121_pt1 | contig 24854 bp, 19 predicted proteins | sample IncBWH2MmetaG_FD_160574 | JGI IMG/M metagenome (GOLD analysis project Ga0210384, IMG submission 160574) | Forest soil microbial communities from Barre Woods Harvard Forest LTER site, Petersham, Massachusetts, United States - Inc-BW-H-2-M | ecosystem: Environmental > Terrestrial > Soil >...
GGCACCCGCTCGGGCGGCAGCACCGGGCGGCCCTGGACCAGCACGACGTGCAGCCCGACGCGCAGCGTCGGCAGGCGCCGGGCGCGCTCGACGGCGTCGGCCGCGGCGGCGGCGCCGACCATCAGGCTGGCGGTGGTGAGGATGCCCTCGCGGTGCGCCTGCTCGACGGCCTCGTTGACGGCGACGGTCAGCCCGAAGTCGTCGGCGGTGACGATGACCTGCCTGGTCACGAGGGTCCTTGCCCGCATTTCACGACGGCCCCTGCCTGCCCGGCAGGCCCCTGCGCCACCATGCGGCCGCGGCGGCCGACGACGAAGCGCGTGCCGCTCCACACCACGCTCGTGCCGGCGAAGGCCGCGACGGTCGAGACGAAGCCGGCGAGGTCGCGCAGCGGCAGCAGCAGGAGGCGGCGCGGGCCCTCGCGGTCGCCGAGGCCCCAGCCCATGAACAGCCCGGCGGTGAGCAGGCGGACCGCGATCGCGGCGGCGGCAACCGCCAGCCCGAGCGGGTCGCCGCGGCGCACCGCGGCGAAGGCCAGGGCGAAGGGGACGGCGCGGATGAACAGCGTGCCGAAGAGCCCCCAGGCGTTGCCGGCGCGGGTGTTCTTGTCCCAGTAGAGCTGGTGCCGCCACCACTGGCGCGGATCTTCGAGGTCCACCAGCATGTCGACGAAGTACGGCACCACCGCGATCCGCTGGCCGCGCGCGCGGATGCGGCGGCCCATCTCGAAGTCCTCGAGCAGGTAGTGGCCGAGGTCGGCGAGGCCGCCGATCGCGTCGAGGGTCGAGCGGCGCACCGCGTTGCTGGCGCCGAGCACGAACGGCGAGGCTCCGGTGACGTGGGCGAAGACCAGGTTCGGCACCCAGTCGGCGTTGACGAAGAGCTGCTCGAGCGCCTCGTACCAGCGGCGGGCGCCGAACGCCTTGTAGAAGGTCGTGGAGCAGCCGACCGCGGGGTCGGCGAGGGGGGCCACGATCGTCTTCAGGTAGTCGGGGCGCAGGCGCACGTCGGCGTCGCTCACCACCATCAGGTCGTGGCGGGCGCCGCTCTGGCCGACGAGCAGGTTGCGCGCCTTGCCGTTCGGCACCGTGCCGGTGCCGTCCACCACCACGGTCACCCGCTCGCTGCCGAGCTCGCGCTGGATCTCGTACACCAGGGGCAGCGCCGGCTCGTCCTCGCGCTGCGCCGAGAAGACCACCTGGTAGTCCGGGTAGTCCTGGCGGCAGGCGCTGCGCAGGTTCTCGCCGAGATCCCGCCCGAGGCCGTAGACCGGCTTCAGCATGGACACCGCGGGCCAGGCGCCGGTCTCGGCCCAGGAGGCGCCGGCGGCGCCGAGGGCCGAAAGCGAGCCAGCGGCCGCGGGTGGGTTCGCGACCTCGGCGACCCCGGCGGACATTCGGCGCATTCTCGCGCGCAGCTGAGCCATCGCCCCCAGGCAGAGGAACGAGTAGATCGAGCCCCCGATCACCGGGAGCAACAGCAACCACTCGACGAAGGACACCCCGGCCGGGGCGGTTCCAGGCATGGCGCGAGAGTGTACTCCATGTATTGGCGTGCTACAGACCAGAGTCCGGATGCCGGCTCGTATGCCAGAGCGCCAGCACTTGCAGCGCCTGCGGAGATTTCAGGCGATAGTAGAGGTAGTAGTGAACGTTCGCGAGATGAATGCGTCGCACGCCCTGGAGCTTGGTGTTGGTCGCTCTCGCGCCGATCCGCGGCTGTGTCGCAATGAGCTCGAATGCAGTGGCGATTGCCTGTCGAAAGGCTTCAGGGGCCGCTGGCCGATTCGCATCCCACCATGCGGAGGCTTCGCGGATCTCGCGGGCGGCGCGGCGAGTGATCGTGAGCGCAAGCCGGGCGGTCAAGCCTCGTGGAGCTCCCGCAGCAACTCGTCGCTGGAGATGACGTCAGCCCGCTCCGCCTCTTCGATGCGCGCGAGAAGGGCGGCCTCGGCCTCCGCCCCCAGGGTGAAGGCTTCTTGATCCTCAGGGCTGAGGATCGTCACTTCCGCGCCCTCTGGGAGTCCTTCTCCGGGTACCTCGATCCTGCCGTTGACGACGGTTCCTGTGGTCACTCGCATGCGGTGATTCTACGCCATGATTCGAGTCCCGAGGTGGGTCCCGAGCCACTTTCGAGCTTGGCAAGTCCGGAGCTGGCGCGCGAGCTGTGTAGACTCGGCGGCGGGCGGCGGAGCCGCGCGCCGGGTGACGGAGGGGCACGATGACCGAGCGGTTGCAGCATGGCGAAGTCGAGGGTCTTCGCGTCGGGCGCTTCCCGCTGCGCTACAACACCACCTGCATCCTCTATCGCCTGGGATCGACGGTGATCGACACCGGCCCGCCGAACCAGTGGCGGCGGGTGCGGGCGTTCCTGGCGGAGCGGGACGTGCGGCAGGTGGTCGTCACCCACTACCACGAGGACCACGGCGGCAACCTGGCGCCGATCGGGCGCGCCTTCGCGGCGCCTGTCTACGCGCCGCGCCTGGGCCTGGCCGAGCTGGCCTCCGGCTTCCCGCAACGGCCTTACCAGCGTCTGTTCTGGGGCCGGCCCGAACCGGTCGAGGCGCGGGAGTTGCCGCAGGAGGTGCCGCTCGACGGCGGCGGGGCGCTCGTCGCCATCCCGGCGGCCGGGCACTCGGCCGACATGACCTGCCTGCTCGAGCGCGGCCGGGGATGGCTGTTCACCGGCGATCTCTACATCGCCGCCAGGACCCGGCTGCTGCGGCAGGATGAGGACCTGGGGGCGGAGATCGCCAGCCTGCGCCGGCTCCTCGCTTGCGACTTCGACACCATGTTCTGCGCCCATCGCGGCGTCATCGGCTCCGGCAAGGCCGCCCTGCGCCGCAAGCTCGACTTCCTCGAGAGCCTCCGCCAGCAGGTCGCCGACCTGCACCGCCAGGGCAGGAGCCGCGAGGAGATCACCCGCCAGCTGCTCGGCCGCGAGGGATTGATGACCCTGCTCACCGGCTACCATTTCTCCAAGCGCAACCTGATCGACGGCTGCCTCCAGGCGCTCCCGGCGGGGGCCGGCCGTGCGCCGGACCTTGGCAAGTAGGACTCCGGAGACCGACGGTTTACAAGAGAGTAGCGCTGGCCTGTTCAGCGTGTCTCTTCGCGTCCCGTTGCGTCAATAGAACCAGCGCTTTACGTTGATTTTTAAGGGCTTAGCCGGTATCGTCCAGTCCTGTCATGTCCTGCCTTGTTTACACCTTTTTGTGCCCCCCTTGTGCCCCCGGATCGGCGGGGGCACAAGATCGACCCTCTCGCCGCTAACGAGGTGACCATGCCCCGCCCTCCCAAGAACGCCATCGCCTTCACCGACCGCACCCTCAGCGCACTGAAGCCGGGAACCCGCCGGCTCGACTACATGGACCGGACGCTCGAGGGCTTCGGTCTTCGCGTGTTCCCCTCCGGGCACAAGACCTTCTTTGTCCGCTGCCGCTTTGGTCATGGCTTCCGCCGCTTCACCCTGGGAGAGTTCAAGCGGCAAGTCAGCCTGAAGAGAGCGCGCGATCTGGCTGCGACGATCATCGGCCGTGTCGCCGACGGAGATGACCCGCAGGACAGCCGACGCCAAAGACGAGCCGCTCCAACCTTCGAGGAGCTCGCCGCCACCTACCTGGAGGTTCGCGCGAAGCCCCGAATTCGAGCCCGCAGTTACCAGGAGGAAGTCCGTGTCATCGAGCACGACCTCCTGCCCCATTGGCGCCGGTTCCCTGCAGCCGAGATCCGCTGGCCCGAGGTGGCGAAGCTCCTCGACGCCATCGTCGCCAGAGGTGCCCCAGTCCAGGCGAACCGGACGCGGGCGGTCGTGTCGCGGATCTTTGCCTTCGCCGTAGAGCGCGTGCTTGTCGAGTACAACCCCGTCGCCGGCCTGCGCCGCCCCTCCGTCGAGCAGTCCCGCCAGCGGGTCCTTTCCGACGAGGAGATCCGCGCATTCTGGACTGCCTGGGAGGTCGAGAATTCCATTACGTCAGCGGTCTTCCGCATGCTGCTCCTGACCGCCCAGCGTAAGCAGGAGGTGCTCCGCATGCGATGGGCGGACATCCAAGGCACCTGGTGGACGATCCCTGCGGCCACGGCCAAGAACAAGCTCGCCCACCGCGTTTTTCTTACCGCCGACGCCCTGGCACTGCTCGCTGCCATGCGGCCGCTCACCGGTCGCGAGGAGTGGGTCTTCGCCAGCCCGAGGCGGCCGGGCCAGCACTGGCTGAGTAAGGCAAAGCAGCGCTCACGGGCCGCAACCTCGATCCATGACTGGCGGCCCCACGACCTCCGGCGGACGGCGGCCACCTATATGGGCCGGATAGGCGTTTCGCGGACCGCCATCGCCCGGGTCCTCAACCATGCCGAGAAAGGCGTCACCGCCATCTACGACCGCTCGACCGGCGAGCACGAGATCGAGGAGGCTCTTTGCCTATGGGGCCAGCGACTCGACAACATCGTCCATCGGCCGGAGCCGGCCGACAACCTGGTCAGGTTCGGGTGAGCTTTCAGGAGCATCATGGACCGGCGTAGCTGACTTCTGCGGGCCATAAAGCCGGCTCGGTATAGGGGCCACGGCACCAAATTGGAAGTAGATCGCGTTGCGGGACTTGGCACTGCCTCGCATTCCGGAGGAGCGCACGCGCACGATCACCTCGCCTCCACGCTGACTGTCTCCGCTTCAGGGCGCAGCTCGCCGTGCACTGAGCGCGGCCGCCAAGGCGTCGGCGGCGCCAACGCCCTACCGACATGCCCTCGCCATAACAGAGGACGGCGCGGGTGATCGCCAAGCGCCGATGCCATACAGAGGCGGTAAATATGTCAACATGGCTATGCATCTACTCGCCCTAACTGCCTTACTCCCGTGATATCATTCCATTCAATCCGCACATGATGCAGAGGAGCTCGTCGCCACGAACCGCGCACGGCGCCACCCACGGTAGCATACACGCACAAGCCTAGGTCGATAAATCGCCATGCACTCGCCAGCTGCTTCGAGTTTCCTCTTCTCGGCGATGGCTCTCCTTACCTCCACTGTTCTTGCCTCAGAACGTCCGCCGAAGCCCGCCGACTTACCTTTTACCGTTACCTGGCACCTACAGCACCAAGGTACACTATATTCACTCTCCTTCGTAACTTCACAACTTGGATGGACTGTGGGCGGTAATGATCTCACCGGCAACGGGTTCATCTTAGCAACAAAGGATGGCGGCGACTCCTGGCACACTCAGCGATTGAATAACGGTACCACAACACCGCCCCTCTACTCAGTTTGCTTCGTGAACGCTCTGACCGGCTGGGCCGTCGGAGCTGCCGGCGTGATCATTGCGACACGCGACGGCGGAACTACTTGGACCGTACAGCACAGTGGCGTCACCCGAGTTCTTCGGTCGGTGTACTTCCTCAGTCCTCTCACAGGATGGGCCGTCGGCCCCGACGGCGTGATCCTGGCAACTCGCGATGGAGGCAAGACCTGGGACCACTCGTCCCGCAACGGTGCCCTCCATTCAGTTTACTTCATCAACTCCACCACCGGTTGGATTGCGGGTGCGAGCGGAACCATCCTGGCAACCACCGACGGTGGCAGGACTTGGAATCGCCAGCCGAGCCTCGGGCTCGAGGGGTTGCCTGATCTCTACTCGATCCACTTTGTCGACTCAAAGACAGGATGGACCGCAGGCTCTGGCGGGATCCTCGCCACGGTCGACGGCGGTAAGACGTGGCATCAGCAGGAGAGGAGAACGACTCTAACCTACGTCCACTTTGCGAATTCCTCGCTCGGCACGGCCGTCGGCGGCAATGAGATTTATATTACGATTGACGGTGGTAATACTTGGGAGCTACAAGACCGCCTTGACGTGAACACCAAACTCTACTGCAGCCAAGGCTTGGACGCGACCACTACTTGGATCGTTGGAAGTAATCTTGGCAGCCCCGAGATAGTCAAACTGGTGCCAACTGAGGCACAATCGCCTGCTGGAACTTTGACCGAGCATAGGTTACCTCAACTTCCATTTCACCTTGTCTCGGTACACTTCATAAACCCGTCCACCGGCTGGGCCGTTGGAGAAGCAGGGACAATCCTCGCGACCAGCGATGGCGGAAAGACCTGGACCACGCAGAATAGCCGTACCGACGCCGATTTCGCATCTGTCTATTTCGTCAACCCGAAGAGCGGTTGCGCCGTCGGAAAAAGAAACCTCGGCGGAGGGGACCGTGCCGTGATCTTTGCTACCAGCGACGGCGGGCAAACGTGGAACCAGCGCTACGTTCCCGGTGACCCTCAAGCTCTCTCCTCGGTCCAATTCGTCGACTCGACAACCGGCTGGGCCGTCGGCAGTGGCATAATCATCACCACGACAGACGGCGGTCAGACTTGGAGCGAACAGAACGTTGATGATGCCTCTCTTCCTGATCTAGTCTCACTTTACTTCGTCAACGAAACTACAGGCTGGGCCGCTGGCGCCAATGACCATGGCTCGCGTGACCGCCCTCCTCACGGTGTGATCGTCACTACGACAGATGCCGGCAAAACCTGGCATTCGTCTATGGACAATATCCCTAACGCTCTAAAGGCGATCTACTTTGTCAATCCTCTAAGCGGCTGGGCCGTCGGCGATCATGGCCTCGTCCTGGCCACCCGCGACGCCGGTAAAACCTGGACGCAGCAGCCAACATTGACCGATGCCAATCTCATGGCGGTTCACTTCGTCAACACGTTTACTGGGTGGACAGGCGGCTCAGGAATCGCAGGCGACGGCCTAGTAATGCTGGCTACCACCGACGGCGGCAAGACTTGGAAAGGAGGGCCGTTGACTTTGGCCGGACGCTTACTAAGTCCAATTCGGAACATCACTTTTTACCCGGGCTTCACCACTGGCTGGGCGGTTGGCCCGAACATACTCCTCAAGGCTACGTTGAGTGAGCAAGCAGCGTTCGCAACCGATCCTAAGGCAGTTGACATCTTGGCGCCTGCCGGGGTCCTTCTTGAATGGGCTATTCAGCACAAGTCCCCACGGAAGGTCACCTGCACAAAGGTTGATTTCCGCACTGGCGACGACGACTGGCGCCCGATCAAACTCGCCAGCGACATAGCGCCCCAGCGCGACGGCATATTCCGAATCCGCTGGAATCCTACCGATTACGGCGTGAGCGCGGGAAGTAGAATCCGCTATCGGGTCACCCTCAGAGCTCCTGAGGACATCATATATGTACAGGAGCTTCGCGGATCTTATGTCTACAAGCCCTGGTGGGACAGCCAGGGCAGTCTCATCCGCGGCGCCATGATCGCTACCGCCTTAAGCGTCGCGCTAATCCTGGCCTACTTTCTGACCTGCTTCGTTTTGCTCCGGTTACATCCACTGGGGTTACTATGGTTGAATGACCATCTCGATCTCAAGAACGTCCTAGCACTCGCGCCAACCAATTGGCTTGCGCCGATCCTTTCCGCCATCTTCGCCCCCAGCGCCCTTCACTACTTTGCTACCCACGACCGCACGCGCCGCGCATGGATCACAGAATACCGAAGCGGTGGTCGCGACTTTTCTAACCTGCAACCGACGGTGCGCGCAGCTTTCGTGTCAAAGGTTGATTGCCTCGACGCTTGGGTCGAACGGAGAAGGGACAAAGCACAAATGGCGTTCGAACGAATTAAGTCTGTCTCTCGGCGCCAACTGTACATCGAGTTGCCAGTTCGCATTGGTGCGGCGCTGAAAGGCAGGAGGGTGAGCGAGCCCAAGCCCGAGAACTTCAGGGCGTTTATCGACCAGCCTCGCACTGTTCTCGCTATTATCGGCGAAGGAGGTACGGGAAAGTCAACGCTAGCCTGCCAGCTTGGCCGCTGGGCCATTGCCGAAGACCCTGCACAATGCTTGGCCACCTTTCAAATGATTCCTATATTCTTGGAAGAGGACACTAGTGATTTGCTGGTAACCCTCACCGGCCACCTCAAACGGATGGTCGGAGAAGACGATATTGCTCCGGACCTCGTTAAGGAGCTCCTGCGAACCAAGCGGCTGTTGGTGATTGTCGATGCTCTATCTGAGCGTAGCTTCGAAACTCAGAAGCACATACAAACCATTCATGAGGTTGCCCCCATCAACGCCATGCTTCTAACATCGCGCCGGCCTCCCGAATTCGGCCCCACTGCTGTCACACACCTGTGGCCCGAGCCTTTAAGTGCTGACAAGCTCGTCTACTTCGTGACCGAATACCTTGCGCGTACCGAAGCTGAGGCCCGCGAGGCGAGGGCTCGCGGTGCGGAGACGCCCGAGGCTGAGGCTTGCGAGCCCGACCTTCTGTTCCCAGGCCGCGAGACCCTCAACCTGGCCGAGCGCCTGCTCGACCTGTTCGAAATCGATCCGCGACCCGTCGAGGCAAAGCAGAGTGGGACCCAAACTGTCTTGGCCGTGCCTATGGCTCAACGCGACCAAGGCGATCGCGGCGTGCGCCAAGATCGAAGGCAGTCACTGGTCACCCCACTCTTGGTCCGCCTCTTCATTGATCAAGCGATCGATCTCCGGAAGAAGCAGCGCTCGATTGAAAGCCTGCCCACCTCCATCCCGGAGGTAATTCTCAATTTTCTCCGCCTCGTCAACCCTGAGGACAACAGGAGCCCAAACGTCGTGCACAACGATCTCATGATCGAAGGGGCGCGCGTTTTGGGCTGGACCAGCTTGGGGAACGTGGACCTCACTCGTTTCCTCGACGACCGGCGGGCTGTCGCTCCCGACAACAGCGCGCAGCTAGCGTTTCCTCTTAACGCTCTGACGCCCGGCGACTTTTACCGTGACGTTGCCAGGGATGCCCTCAGGGCAAGACATATCTCTTTCGAGCCAGATCAAGTGATCGACCGGCTTATCGCAAACGGCGTGCTCATCGAGAATAAACCTGCAGGAACAAGCGTCCTTCGCTTCAACCTCGATCCTGTCGCCGAGCATCTGGCGGCTCTCCACCTCACTGATACCTTGCGCAGCGACGCGACAGGGTGGAAGCAGTGGCTGGCGCTGATTCAGAGGGTCGAAGGCTTCCCGCAACGAATCTCTGGCTTCTTACATGCCTTGGAGGATTGCATAGGCGTGTATCAAGCCGCTTTCTCTATTCCCGTCAGTCAGCTCCCCTGGCAAATTCCCCACACACATTCCTCATCGCACGTTGCCGCCGACCCGTAGGCGGACCGACCGTCCCTCTGAGGACAGTGCGACCTTCCTCGATTCCTTCAAGCATGACGGCGAGCCGCCCAGGGCGGCGAGTGACGGCCTAACCGACTCACCCCCCTTCCGTGCCTCCACCGGCCGTCGGTCGGCCGGCGATCCAGGCCGCGATCTCCGACGCTAGCCATCCAACCTTGTTGCCGGAGATTTGCCGCCGCCGGGGAAAGCGGCCCTCGTACTCGAGGACATGCATTCGGGAGCGGGACAGAGTCGTCCTGAATTTCACCTCCTCGATGTCCAGCAGACGGTCGTCCCGCTCTCGGAGAGCTGCCAGGAGAACCGCTAGAGAGTCTTCAATCGTGGCTTTGCCTTCCGCGGGGTTTATCTCGGCCGTCGTGGCTCCAAAGCCCGTCCCGTCGACGCGTCTTGCTCCCCAGCGTGGAGAGCCTGAAACTCGCTTCGCGTAAGCCGCTCGGAAGGCCGCCGAAGGACGTTATCTGGGTCCCGGCGGCTCTCAGCTCTGCGTGAAAACTGATCTTCCTGGAGGTATTACCGGTTCACGCATTCCCGTGACCGAGGCCGATGCCAAACGGTACGTCACCCCTGATGCAAGGGAGTTCCGTTCTTAAGAAAGAATTTCTTGTGCAAGTCGTCCAGATCAGGAAATGAAAGCTTCAGAGCGGGCGGAATGAGGGTTGATTCTTGGGCTTCTTGCGCTCGGCCAAGTGCCTCGAAGTACTCGCCCACACCCTTATCTCCTATGAATCTCGCGCTAGGGAACGAGACGAACGAGCAATAGCGATCTCTAACGCCGCCATCGTCGAGACAAATGATATCGATGTGCTTGAGGTGCTGGGATCGTAGTATAGCTGCTTTGAAAAGATAGCGGACATAGGAGTCCATTATGGGAAGGGAATAGCCGATTATCCGTATTTGGGTCGCGTCGGAGAGCGCTGTATATGCAAGATGCCACGCCTTCCCCACCTCTTCCTGGATCATCTTATTCCAGGTCGGCGGTACGATATTTGAGTCGACGCTGCCATGTAACTTCGCGAGTGCCACTTGACTCTCACGGAAGCCTGTACCCTCGCGCTGGAAATCGAGCTGAGAATGTCCGATGCCTTCCCTCTGAGCAAAGGGTATACCACTCAAGACATTCAAAGCCCGTTCTAATACAAGATCGTAGTTAAGCGAGATGAGCGCATATTGACTGCTTGGGGGCAAGCAGAAACGCTCATCTTGGCCATGTTTATACCTGGTGGCGCGGAATCCTGTCATTGAAGCAAGGAAAGCGCAGACCAGTCCTTCAGCGCTCGTGCGGAAGTGGCCGTCCCATATCGATCCCTCAAACTTTGGAGTGTAAAAGGTGATGGTGTCCTTCAAGAACTGAATAAACCGGTCGCGGGTCTCACTATCTCCTGTGACGGTGCTCTCCATCTCGAGAATCGAAAGCACCTCTTCTATGCTCAACAGATTGGCCGTGTAGTAGTTCTTGGCGCTCGCCATCTTACCAAACTGATCGTAGATGGTGGAGAAGTGAGGATAGCCTCGTGGATTTCCAAAATAGAGGTCCTTCGACATGGTAATGAAATTTCCGACAAGCGGAAGGCCGAGAGGTGCCGAAAAGCCAGCGCCAAGAACATACACGATCCGTTCTCTCATAAAGACCGTCCCCCAAAGTTATCTTAGCCAAGCGCCGTCTGGCTACGATCGCGTGATATCTATAAGCACCACAGCCGATGGCTATCGTCCGGTGGCGCAGGTGGTAAAGAGTGTACCGCAGTTGCCCAGTTCGACCGAGGTGCGACTCAGGGAGGGGGAGTCGATGCTGGTCAGGATGGTAGGGGCGCAGATGGGTCATGCGGAAGTCACGAGCCTCGTGCGCGGACTCCTATCCGGAAACGTCTCGCCGGCTGTCGAGGTAGGTGTTCAGCCCGTCCGTGGTCAGCTGGAAGGGGCCGGCCGTGGCGGCGCTCAGCTTCTCCATGAAGTCGTGGGTGTGCCACCGGCCCCTCCGCCCGAGGTGCCACGCCAGGACTGCGTATTCCGGGCGAAGTCGGCCAGGGATTCCGACGTGAAGGCGGGCACCCTTTCCGGCGCGAAGGCGGCCACTTGTAGGTGGTCGCTGAAAGGGTGGCCGGCATCGCTCGACCCGGCGTTCGCTCGCTCGCTCGCGGCGCGGGTGCGGCTGGCGCTGGCCGAGGTCGCGGCGGCGCTGGGCGACCGCGCGGCCGCCGGCGAGGAGCTTCGCCGCGCGCGGGAGCTCTACCGGCTGGCGCCCGCCGCCGCGGAAGGCGTCGAGCGCTGCCGGCGGGAAGCCCGGGCTGCGGCGGCGGGCGGCGACGTCGCCGCGGTGGATGCCCTGCTCGAGCCGGTCCGGCGGGAGCTGCTGGCACGGGGGAGCCTGGAGGAGGCGGCGCGGAGGACCTTCGAGCACCTGCTGCTGCGGATCGAGGAGCGGCGCTTGGGCGAGGTCGGGGAGCTGACGGGCCAGCTGGCGGTGGCGTTTCCGGGCGAGGGCGAGAGGTGGGCGGAGGAGATGGCCGGCCTGGCACAGCTGGTGGTCACGAATCCGGATGGCGTCCATCGGGCCTGCTTCGGGCTCAGGCTGCGGCTGCGGCTGCGGCAGGCGACTCCCTGTCCTTCCGGCCAAGCCGGCCGGCCGCCCTGGCTGACGCCGGTGCGGCTGCTGGCCGATCGGCTGCTGCGCAGGCGCGGGGAGCTCGAGGATCCGATCGGCGCCGGGATGGGGCTCTAGGAGGAGTTCGAGCGGAGCAGAGGGCTAGCAAATCACTGCTTGCGAAGGAGGAATGACTACACCGTATCTCTTGAAGAGCGCCTCGAAGAACTTCTTCACGACGCCTGCCGCATTCCCCTGTAGCTCCTCCGCGCCAAATCGGAAGACCTGGTAAGCAGCCAACGTCAGGTCTCGGTCGGCCGCCACCATCGTCGCGTAGCGGGCAACGTCGGCCCGTCCGTCCTCACGTGCGTAGTGATGCTGGCCGTCGACCTCGATAACGACACGAACGCCTTGAGGTAGCAGGAGCAGGAAGTCCATCCGAAAGCGGGTTAGCGCTTGGGGTCCACGTTCTCTCACAGTTCTTGGGTCCCAGTGGAGCCAGACCTCAGGAAGCAAGGCAGGTAGGTCTGGGACAGCACCACCGAAGCCGCGGTGGAAGGCGTCGAAGAGTGAGCTTTGTGGGGGAGAATTCTGGGGTAGGCTGTCGCGTAACCGCCGGTAGAGTGTCCTCTTGGCACTAGCATCGTCTGCAATTGCTCTTGTCTCCGCCCACCAGGACTGCAGATCTCGCCATCGGATGCCATCTATCCCAATAGGTCGGTCATAGACGAGCACTCTGTCAGCGTTTGTTACGATCTCGATGTCGTTGTTCACAGCATCCCGAAATCGAAGATCGGGCTTCACCGACGATGCGAAGATAATATTCTTGGGACGTCCCGTCGGCGCCACATGTGTTGAGACGACCGTGAACACGGGGTAGCCACCTTCCGTATCGGTCTCGCGTAGCTCGACCCCACATCCGCTGAGAGGGCAATTCACGAGCTGGACTAACCTGCGCTGAGCTGCTTCGTCTGGGCGTACATCGGCGGAGGCCAGCCCCTCGAGAAAGAGAGCAAAGCGCCTGTCTGATGCGCTGAAGGCGCCAAGTCGATCGAAGAGGTCCTCCGCTGACCAGTCTCCTGGGTTGCGGTGGACGTGCCTTTCGATCTCCGCTCGAAGCGAGTGATCCACGCCTGTTAAGAGAACTGCGAAAGAATCGTTGTCCAAGACCCAGAGCCTGTCCAAGAGGTCGTCGAACCGCTGGGCGTCAAGGTAAAGCTGATCTTCGCCCATGGCGCGTGCGACCTCTCGCCGGAACCTCTTAGGGATTGCAGGGGCGGCGGTGTCCGCCCAGAGGGTGTCTTGGATTTCGTTTCGTACTGGCGGTTGAGGTGGGTGCAGTTCCAGGAAGCGCTCCGCTAGGCGAGGGAGTTCCACTTCGGGCATCGCGTCAAAGCTGTTGGCCATCTTCTCTCGCTTCGTATCTCCGCGATCGGGAGCTGGCAAGCCTAGCATCTCGCAGGTGATCGGAAGGCTCTTGTGGGTGAGCGAAACCGCGAGGTCGACGACCTGAAGACGGAGGAGTCGGCAGAGGTGAACCAGGTCCATGCAAGCCTAGGCTCCCGATCGGATGCCGAGATACAGGCGCAGAGCTCGTCGGATGATCTCGGACCTGGAGCAGCGTTCGCCCTCCGCTCGCTGGATCAAAGCCTCCAGCTCATCGTCGTGGAGATACGCGATCTCGCGGTTCATCCGCCCGAACTTGCGCCCTTCGTGGGTGTCCCTGCGCTTCCTCAGCATCGGAACGAGACTAACGCACCAGCCACAAAGATCTCGCCAGGGACTACGCCTCGGCCGAGAGGGCCTTGTCGAGGTGGTCGCGAGTGGGGAAGGTCTCGATGTCGGCGAAGAGGTCGACGCCGGCACGGTGGCGGGTGAGCGCCACGTAGGCGGCGTGGCGGTTCATGACGGGGTCGGCGAGGACGTAGCATAGCTCTACCTCCGCAGCCCCGCGGGCTTACTGGAAATAGCCGCTCACGTCGATGATGAAATCCGTCTGTCCTTGACCCGATGGTGTGAAGAAAGCGACCATGACCGTGCCAAAACTACTCAAGCCGATCACCGTACTTGCCGCTCGCACCTGGCCTGCCCCGAAGGCCACTGTGTAGTTCGGCGGTACCGAGCCTGCTGGATAGACGCTCAAGATGCCCTGGCTCGTCGCCCCGACAGCGGTCACGTTCATTGTTACGGCCGTCGCGGTGGAAGGAATCCCACAGAGGCCCGCGATCTGAATAGCTCGTCCACTGCTTGCACTTATCGGAGCGTTGACCGGCGGCCGGGTGTCCAGGACACGGCAGGGAGTCACGGTGTAGAAGAACGTGCCCGCCGCAGAGCATGGGTTGGTGTTGAAACTCTGCCAATCTAGAGTCGTTCCTTGGCCGGTATTGATGTTGTACGCGATCGGCCGGTAGTAGTAGGTGGTGCCGCAGGACAAGGCGCTGATCGGAATGGAGACCGGCTGCGCTCCCGAACCGCTAAGCGACGTGGACGGGGTGCTATTCGCCGTATTGGTGGTTATGTCGTAGAGGAAGTAAACGTTCGTCGGTACGCCGTTCGGGTCCACCGATGCGTGGAGCACCGCGCTCGTCTGCGTGATTCCGTCCACGCTCGCGGCGAGCACCGAGGGGATCGGCGGCGGCGCGCAGGAGGCGGTAGTAAAGGGCTGTAGATATCCGCCGACGGCACCGGCGCTGTTATAAGCTATCGCGTAAAACCAATAGGATGTCTGGCACGCGAGGCCGCTCAGGTTCGCCCAAGACGGCACCGTACTCGTCCCCATGCCCATGTATTGCGGTGGGGTATACGAATAGTTCACCTGATCCGTGGTGTAGCCGAAATAAACGTTAGTGCCAAGCCCATTTGGTTCTACTGTGCCGTGCAGGGTTGCCGTCGTTGCCGTGATGCCATCGGCGCCTCCGGTAGTCACGGTCGGCGGGCCGGTCTGCGGTACTTGGACATAGTTCACGGTCACGGTCGATGCCGAGGCAGGCATGGCCACGCTGTTGCTGGTCGAGGTACTCCCGTCGTTTTGGGTGCCTGTCCAGCTTCCCACATTCCAGCCGCTTACCGGATAGGCGGTAAGCTGGATATTCTCGCCAGCGAGGTATTGACCCGGCCCGCAGCCGGAGCTGTTCGCAGGTAAGGCCGTCGGCAATCCGCCGCCCGCTGATGTGTTCTCAGCGAGGGTGAGGGAATAGCAGGTTGGTCCTCCGCAGTCCACGCCGATCTGTCCTCCGCCGGCTCCGCAGGAGCCACCACCCTGGTCCCAATTAAAGGCGGAAACATAAACCCAGCGGTTTTCACCAGTCTTCCAACCCAGCCATGTCGCAGCTTTAGTTGAGAGATCCATGCCGGGTCCATTGGGTTTCGACGTTATGATCCGGTGATATCCCGCCGCCAGGCCATCATCGCGACCACCGTTGTAGCCGCAGCAGACAGCCATATATGCCTCGGGAGTGCCTTGAGAAAGATCAGTAAACTCCCACCTCGGCCGTGGCCAATTCGCGGAAGGGTCCCACCAGTTGTCAAGCAGATTCCAAGGCCCGACCTCACCGACGCCAAGACCAGTAACTTGCTGGACGTTATCATAGAAGTTCACTGAATAGTCGGACGACGACGGGTATTGGGTCGAACAGCGATTGTAGATGATGCACAATTTGAGATATTTGTCAGGGAGGGCAACCTGAATTTGCCCATCGAACCCACCCGCATAGGGATAAATTGTATTGGCCACGAACTGCGTAGTCCAAGTCCAGTACCCGCCTATTGGGGAAGCTGAAAGGCCCTTAAGGCAGAAGCTGACTAAGAGGCCGATGACGAAGCATCTCGTACGACATGGAGTCATCTATACATCCTCCCACGCTTGTGACCACTCCCATGCTTCTAAAAGCATGTAGAGCGCGATTGCCCATGTCTGCCTACTGAGGTGGCTTTCTCTCAACTCCCGGCAGCCGAAGGATCGGTGCCCGTGTCATATCAGGAGGCGGCCGATGGGCGTAGTCTTGCGCGTTCCTCGCCGCTCTTTGGTATCTATTTCGCGCCCAGCTAAGAAGCTGTGCGTGTTGCTGTGGACGTAGCATTGTGCCCGCAATTGCGTCGGCACTATTCACAATCTCTAGGATACGCTCATTGTAGCGCATCTGAGAGAAAAGCTGTCCCTTCTTGGCAGGTGAAAGCGTCATGTCCGACATTATGGGTCTCGCCTCTGTATCAAGGAGCAAGTATTTGAGAAGCACGTTTTCCGCTAGCAGATTGAGGGCACTCACTTGGAGTGGCTCTAGTTTAGCCGATGCGACAAGCTCGTCGGCAGCCGCCTTGTCATAAAGTAGATCATTTAAAACAGGCTGGCTGCTCCAGAGTGTTTCGTCATTGATATTCGCCTCGGTCCATGGACCAGAGGATGCGGACGAGGTAGACGCAGATCCTCCAGACTGGCTGTTGCTCGCGGGGGGAGACTGATGAGAACCCGAAATCTCCGCGAGAGCTACAAGCGCTGTGCAGAAGACTGCTAGAGCAATGATGAGAACTTTTCTCATTGTGATAGCCTCCTAAAGACAGCCGATACGCGACTACTGCTTAGCGGCTTAGACCATTCGGGGCGGTTCGCCTTGGCAGGTCCTCGGCCATCTGTCAATGAAGTATGTCACATACGGCGTTATCGCGGAATACCTTAGTAGCGGCGACGGCGCTAAGCAGCAAACCTACATCCTTTCAAGAGCTTGGGAAGTGACCCGGTGTAGTTCGCCACCGCCGGCACTTCCCTGTAGCTTCACCGTCTCCCCGGAGCCGGGGGCACGGCGTCCGTCTCCCAGACGGCGAGCAAAGCCCGGGCCGCCGGGCCAGCTCCCGCGCAGAGAGGCCCTAGGCCTCGCGGGCGGCCCGGATGGGCCCGCTGAAGGTTGCAGGCGCGGGCCGCGGGTCATTAGCCCAGGAAATGGAGGATGGCCGGCAGGAAACGCAGCTCCGGCTGCGCTGTGCCCTTCTCCCAATGGAGGAGCGCGGTCGAATGGCAGCCGATCGCCTCCGCCGCCTGTCTCTGCGACAAGGCCCGGTCGAGGCGCGCCCGGCGGAGGTGCTCGCCCAAGGTCTTCGGGTCCTCGGAATAGCCCGGTGGTCTCGGTTTCCGTCCTCGAAGGAGGACACGACAACTTATGCCTGCAACCCCAGGGGTTCTTGGCGGCGAGGAAGACGAAACGGGCGGGAGAGGGCAGGCGGGTGCGCGATCGGATGACCCTGACCCAGTACCCAGTACCTCCACCAGCCGATCCTTCTGGCGTGCGGCGGTTGGCGGCTTGGCGAGGATCGGGTTCACCGCCCCAGGGCGACGAGCGAGGAATCGCCGGAGAGGCGCCTGCTACGCGCCGGGCGGCTGGCCTGTCCAGCGCGGAGGTGCTGTCGGTGCTGCTGCGCGGCAGCAACGAGAGGAGCGCGCTTGAGGTGGCGATGGATCTGCTCGTGGCCTGTGGCGACCTGGGCGGGCTGGCGGGCGAGGCGCCGCCGGAGGTGAACCGGCTCCCCGAGGGCGACGATCGCGTTCAGCCTGTCCGGCGGGCTTGCGGCCTCGGTGGGGCTGGACGGGTACGCGAGGATCTTTGATGTCGAGACCGGCTCCGAGGTGTGGAGAGTCGCTCCCTCCCCGCGAACGTGACGCTCATACAGCGCAAGTTCTTCCTTCAGATCACCGGAGAGGCGCGGGACGCGGAGCTCGCGAAGCCGCTCGGCTCCGCCCGGGCGACAGCTGTGGAAACGAAGAATACCTCTCAAGGTCGCGTGCTACCAGAGCAGTCTCGGCCTCGACCTCGGCGGCCCCGGCCGGGACGAGGTCGCGTGCTACCAGAGAAGTCTGCGCCTCGACCTCCGCAAAATCCGTCTACGCAGCTGCGCCAGGTTCGTCCAGCGGATATCATGAGGAGCACTTCCAGCCCTGCGGCAGTCGTCCTGCTGCAACCTCGTGCCCTCCGCCAGATCGCCGCCGGGCTGCGTGACGCTCCGCTCGAGAAGGCACCTGCCACACCCCAGGCGACAAGCGAGGATTCGCAGCGCGCCCTCGTCGATGCCGCGGCGCGCCACGGCCTCACCGCGAAGCAGCTCCAATCAGCGGTCCGTTCGTTCGCCAACACCTTCGATCCTAGGGACCGCGGCATCGCCACTTACGTTGATGCTCAGTACGCGCGGTCCGAAGAGCTCTTGACCGCTGCGCTCGCGCGGAAAGAGCGCGACCCCATCGAAATCTTGCGATACCTCGGTGCCGCCCATTACCAGCAGGCGAAGTACCGCGCCGCCGCTGACTCCTTCAGACAGGCTCTCGAGCTGCGCGGCGACGACCCGATCCTGCTGAGCTGGCTCGCTCGTTCCCTCTACAACCTGGCCGAGTGGGCCAAAGCCGAGCCGCTGCTGCGCCGCGCCCTCGCCATCGATGAGAAGAACTACGGCCCGGACGATCCTACTGTAAGGTCGCGGTCCGCCTCATCAACCTCGCCCTGTTGCTCCAGGACACGAACCGCTTCGCCGAGGCCGAGCCGCTGCTACGCCGCGCGCTCGCCATCGACGAGAGGAGCTACGGCCCGGACCATCCCGAGGTCACGATCGACCTCGATCGCCTGGCCAGGTTGCTCCAGGACACGAACCGCCTCGCCGAGGCCGAGCCGCTGCTGCGCCGCGCCCTCGCCATCGATGAGAAGAGCTACGGCCCGGACCATCCCAAGGTCTCGGTTCCTTGGTTTTTTTGTGCCCCCTTTGTGCCCCCGAGGCATCAGCCTTCCCCCAGTTACCATGCAACTATCTGATTCTATTGGAGCCGACACCCGGATTTGAACCGGGGACCTACGGTTTACAAGACCAGGAGATCCGTTGCCCCGTGGTGTCCCGGTGGTCACCCAGTGGAGCCGGCCTGCTGCCGCCAGCTGCCAGCATTCACGCCGACCACGATGAGCCACAAGCACAGCGATCCCTCCGCGACGATGCCGGGCGCCAGAAAGGCGAGGGACAGATGGTGGGCTGCGAACGCGGGCGAAAGAAAGAGCCCGAAGCCGTTGATCAGGTAGCCCAGGCCAGCGATCATCAGCAGCGGGCCGAGAATTCGAGGCAGGAATGTCGACCTGAGAATGAGGTATCCGATCGAGACGCAATAGAATCCGAAGAATACCATGCTGATGTTGAAGCCTTGGCTGTACAATTTCAGTGACGTTAGCGCCAACGCTTGCAACTGATCCGTTCTGAATGCGGCCAAATAGTGCGCGTTTCCCAAGAGGAACAATGGCGCGAGACGACTGACGACGTTGGCGGCGAAGATGGCGCACCCCACCAGGCTGAAGAGCGCCGCAAAGGAAGAGACACTCCTGCTTACCGGCTTGAGCAAGACATAGAGCAGCGCCGTGACACCGACATAGGCGGCGATCCCGATGACATCGGCGGCGAAGCCGAGACGAAACGACGGCTCCGACGCCAGGATGTTGGCCGCCGTGGCCGCCGCATCGTCGGCCACGATCAGCGAGGAGAAAACGAAGAAACCGTACCCATGTGCGGCGATTTCGAGCAAGTACAGGAGGCCGGCAATTCTGGCCTTGAGGCGCGGCGATGATTCTGCAATTCGGTCCGTCATGGGATGCTGCCCTCCGTTTTCAGAAAGGTGAGATCGCGGGCCTCGCGGCGAGCCGCTCGATCTCTCGGAGCTTCAGGTCATCGGGCGAGCCGTACCCGGTGCTGACGATCGCTTTCAAGGTCTCCTCCTGGTATACTCCCTGGACTTACGGCGTAAGTATAGACGTACGCCGTAAGTCTGTCAACCCGTGACCAAGCAAGCCGACTCCGGCGGAGCGTCCCGTTTCCCTTTGAGCAGGGAGCGGGTGCTGCGCGCTGCGATCCGCCTTGCAGAACAAGGCGGGATCGAGTCGCTCACGATGCGCAAGCTCGCCCGGGCGCTCGGTGTCAAGGCGATGTCCTTGTACAACCACGTCGCCAACAAGGGCGACCTCGTGGACGCGATCGTCGATCTCGTCGTCAGCGAGGTCGAGCTGCCCTCCAGCGCAGACGACTGGGACGTGGCCATTCGGCAGTGCGCGATCTCCGCCCACGAAGCCTTACTGCGCCACCCCTGGGCATGCAGCCTCGTGATGTCGCCCCCAAGCACCAGGACCCCGGGGGCGCCGCGACTGCGCTACATGGAATGGCTGCTCGGACGACTGCGCGAAGCCGGTTTCTCGCCCGAGCTGGCCTATCACGCCTACCACGCCCTGGACAGCCACATCCTCGGCTTCACGCTGTGGCAACTCGGTCACTCGGCCGCCGCGAACGACCTCGGCGACGCGAACGACCTCGCAGACTTCGCAGCCAGTTTCCTCCGAGAGCTGCCCGCCGGCGACTACCCGTATCTCACCGAGCACGTCGAGCAGCACCTCACCGCAGCGAGCGGCGACGGCGAGCGCGAGTTCGAGTTCGGGCTCGACCTCATCCTCGACGGCCTCAAGAAGGCCCGGGGAAGCGCCTGACTCGTCCATCCCCGACTCAGGAGGGCTGGATCGGCACGAAGACACGGCCGCCGAGCCGGCGAGCCGCCCGCTCGTCCATGAAAACCTGCGCGGTGCTCCGTACTACGGCGGGGAGGCGGGCTAAGCCTTCGCGGCAACCGCGTTTGCGGCTTTGCGGATCGCCTCGACTACGACCGTGGGCTTCGAGAGCATGGGGACGTGGCTGCTGGCGGTCTCGACCACCGTGGCGCCCATGCGCTTCGCTAGGAAGCGTTGCAGTTCGGGTTGGACAGTGTGGTCTTGCGTGGCCACGACATACCAGCTTGGCTTCGACCGCCAGGCGACACCGTCCATCTTTTGGGTGAAGAGATCGGCTGCGGGCGCGTTGTGGGTGGCCCACACGATGTTTTGCTCCTGCGGGGACAGGTCTCCCGCGAAGAAGCCCACCCCGCCGGGAAGCATCCAGATCCGCCCGTCGGCGACCTCGATGTGGGAGAAGACGTCCGTGACGGGGAACTTCTCCAGCTGGCTTTGTGAGGTCTCGGTCTCGTCGGGCGCGAGGGCCGCGATGTAGACCAGGGCGGCGACGCGATCGTCCGTCCCCGCATGCGTGATCAAGGTGCCGCCATAGGAGTGGCCGACGAGCACGATCGGACCGCTTACCCGCGCGAAGCATCGCCTGACGGCGTCCACATCGCCCTTCAGGGTGTCGAGGCCGTGCTGGGCGCAGATCACCTCATGCCCTTCCGCCTGCAGTGGACCCACCACCTTCTGGAAGCTGGAACCGTCGGCCCAGATCCCGTGCGCGAAAACGATGCTTGGCTTCTTCATGGCGCTCTCCTTGTTGGACTGCGGTGACTGTCTGCGGCCACAGGAAGCTCCGCGGCCACCGTGAGGCCGACCGCACCAGCGAGAATGCTACACCCTCTGGCCCGCCGCTGCAGCGTCGACCGTCAGGTCGACCTGGGTTTGCCGCTGATGCCCAGCCGGCGGACTTCTCGATATCGGAAACAGTCGATCAGGTGATCGTTGACCATTCCGACCGCCTGCATGTGCCCGTAGATCACCGTCGATCCGACGAAGCTGAACCCGCGGCGCTTGAGATCGCGGCTGAATGCGTCCGACTCGGGGGTCGTTGCAGGAAGCTCGCGGAGAGAGGCCCAGCGATTCTGCCGTGGCCGTCCATCGACAAATTGCCAGCAATATGCATCGAAGCTTCCGAATTCCTCCTGCACGACCAGGAAGGCCTGAGCGTTCCTCACGGCGGCCGTGATCTTCGCCCGGTTCCGGATGATCCCCGGATCGACGATCAGCTTGTCGATTCGCGCCTGGGAGTATCGCGCTACCTTCTTCGGATCGAACTGGCTGAATGCGCGGCGGTAGCCCTCGCGCTTGTTGAGCACGATCGACCAACTGAGCCCCGCCTGCGCGGCTTCGAGAATGAGGAATTCGAAGTGTCTGCGGTCATCGTGGGTCGGCACACCCCATTCCCGATCGTGGTACTCCCGCATCAGCTCATGGTCGACGTTGACCCAGGAACACCGCTTAACTTTAGGCTGCACTTCCGGCATGTTCCAAATGGTACCATAGTATCGGTGGGCCTCGGACGGTACGCGGGGCGCCGGAGACCACCCCATGATCGTTCATCTCGTCGACGGCACCTACGAGCTGTTCCGCCACTTCTACGGACTGCGCCGATTCAACAAGGGCGCGGACCCGCCTTTCGGCGCCGTGATCGGCGTCCTTCAGACGGTGCTGCAGATGGTCGAGACGGGTGCGACTCATGTCGGCGTGGCGACCGATCACGTCATCGAGTCGTTCCGCAACCGTCTCTGGCCCGGTTACAAGACGGGGATCGGCATCGACCGCGCGCTCCTCGCGCAGTTCCACCCGCTGGAGGAAGCGCTCGTAGCCATGGGAGTGGCAGTGTGGCCCATGACCGAGCTCGAAGCGGACGACGCGCTGGCCTCCGCTGCCGAGAGCGCCGCCGCCGACGAGGGCGTCCAGAAGGTCTGCATCTGGACACCCGACAAGGACCTCGCCCAGTGCGTCCGCGGTGACCGCGTCGTCCAGGTGGATCGCCGAAGCATGAAGATCCGCAACGCGCAGGGAGTCCACGAGAAGTTCGGGGTGGGACCGGACCTGATTCCCGATTTCCTTGCCCTCGTCGGCGATGCTGCCGACGGATATCCCGGCATCCCAGGGATCGGTCCGGTCACGGCGGCACGGTTGTTGAACCGGCATGGCATCCTTCAGGACTTCCCGCCTGCCGTACTCGGAGAGAGCCGCGGTCTGGCCCTCCTCTTCAAGGATCTGGCGACTCTGAGGACCGACGCGCACCTCTTCCATGACGTGGACGAGCTGCTGTGGCGCGGCCCCACGTCCGCGTTCGGTGCTTGTGCGGAGCGTCTCGGAGAGGCTCGCCTGCTCGACCGCTGCCGCAGAGCCCATGACCGTCTTTGAGGAGAGGCAATCCTCGGTGCTCTCGCGATCGCAACGAGACGAAGGGGAGCGTCTCCCTTAGGCATGGCGCTCATGCGTTGAAGCCGATGCGGCGCAGCAGGTCCCCGAAACGCGGGTCCGGGCGGACCGGGTCGTAGATCGGGTCGACCAGGAGGTGGATGCGGAAGCTCCGCTGCCGGCAGGCCTTCTCCAGCCAGTGGAATGCCGCCTCCCGGTCGCCCTGCTGCTCGACAGTCAGCGGTTACTTCGCACCGTAGATTTGCTTCTCGGCGCATTGGTATGATTTGATATCCTTCACTGCTTCTGCAAGGAGACGGCCATGAGATCGTTCACGAGCAACGGAGTTGCCGGTGTCTTCGCACGGACGTGCCTGGTGGGGCTCATGGCAGCCGCCCCAGCCGCCCCGGTCGCCGCCAGGGCCGCGGTGCCGGACGTCGAGCACGATCGGTGGATCGCGCTGTTCGCGGGCGACACGGAGCCGGTCCTCCATGCTGCCGCCGTTCCCGTCTGGGGCCGCGAGGAAGGCGTGGTCGTCGCCGGGCCTTCGCAGGCCCAGCTCGAGGTGCTGGGGGCGCAGGGCGTCGAGCCGATCTTCCGCGCTCCCGATCACGGCGAGGGCATCCACGTCCTCAGCCACGACCGCTACTTCAGGCCGCCCGTCCTCGCCGGCCTGCGCCGCTTCCGGATCAACGAGCGGGCGATGCTCTATCTCATCCCCGCGGGGCTGGAGATGGAGCTGCCGGGGCTCAAGCTGCACGCCCTGTTCCACGGCGTGCCGCGCGTCGCGCTGCCGCCGGTCCGTGTCCATCCCGCCGACGCGGCCGGACAGGTGGCGCCGCTGGCCCCCCTCCCGCTGGTGCAGCAGATCGTCGACGCCACCAGCCAGGCGAACTGGTTCCAGGACGTCCGCGACCTGTCCGGCGACAGCGACGTGACCATCCCCGGCTTCTGCACCGCCTGCCGCATCCGCACCCGCGCCAACAACTACATGTTCCCGCCGAACAACACCGGCAACCCGCTCGGCAATCCGTTCGCGTCCGAGTACCTGGAGAACAAGGCCGCGGGCTGGGGCTTCGTCGCGCCGAACGCGGCGCGCCAGAGCTACACCTCGGCGAACTCGGGCTGCACCACCCGGCAGGGCTCGATGACCTGGCAGAACCTCATCTTCACGCTGCCCGCCCAGGTCGACTTCGCGCAGAACCAGCAGGTCATCTTCCTCGTCCACTACGACACCATCTCGGAGAGCGCCGCCAACGACGCCAACAACGCCCCGGGCGCGGACGACGCGATCTCGGGCGGCTCGGCGCTGCTCGAGGCGATGCGCATCTTCAACGGCTACGGCTGGCAGAACACGGTGAAGTTCCTGTTCGTCAGCGGCGAGGAGGTCGGGCTGTGCGGCTCGACGGCCTACACCCGCATGAACCCGCTCGCGCCGATGTGGCGGGTGCTCAACATGGACCAGACCGCGTTCGACGGGGACATGGACGGCCTGATGAACCTGTACAACTGGAACACCACGAGCTGCCCCTCGTGCGTGGCTTTCGGCGATGCCTTCGTCCAGGCCAACTCCGACTACGGCAACATCATCGATCCCACCAAGATCGTGCGCAACACGACCAAGATGTGCCAGACGGACCACTGCTCGTTCTGGAACGTCGGCGTGACCGCGATCGATCTCAACGAGGACCTCACCAACAACGACCTCTGTCCGTGCTTCGACCAGTTCCAGAATTCGACCTGCCGCGACACCGTCACCCAGTTCTATCCCGTCAACAGCACGACCTTGATGTTCAATCAGAACTATTCGTGGCCGACCGAGAAGGCGGCCATCGCGCTCATCGCCTCCACCGCCGTGCCGCTCTACGCCTGCCCGGCCGCGGGGGCGACGCTCGGCGCCACGGTGAATGGGCAGCAGGTGCAGCTCACCTGGCCCGACGTGCCGCCGGTGACCAACTACGTGGTGGAGCGGGCGGACGGCGGCTGCGGCGGCACCTTCGCCGGCATCGCCTCGACCACCACGGGCTCGTACACGGATACCACCGTCGCCGCCGGGTCCACCTACGGGTATCGCGTCCGCACCTGCCCGTTCCAGGTGAGCAACTGCGTCGCGGAGACCATCTCGGGCGCCACCGCCACCACCACCACGCTGAGCTCCTCGCCCAATCCCTCG
>Ga0210384_10002123_pt1 | contig 24852 bp, 18 predicted proteins | sample IncBWH2MmetaG_FD_160574 | JGI IMG/M metagenome (GOLD analysis project Ga0210384, IMG submission 160574) | Forest soil microbial communities from Barre Woods Harvard Forest LTER site, Petersham, Massachusetts, United States - Inc-BW-H-2-M | ecosystem: Environmental > Terrestrial > Soil >...
AGCTCCTGCAGCTCGCCGACGCGGTCGAGCTGCGCGCGCGAATCGAGGCCATGTGGCGCGGGGAGCACATCAACCCGACCGAGGACCGCGCCGTTCTGCACGTCGCCCTGCGCCAGCCCCCGGGGGCCGCGATCGGCGGCGCTGAGATCGAAAAGACCGTCATGACGGAGCGCGCGCGCATGCTGTCCTTCGCGCAGGGCGTGCGCGAGGGCACCATCCGCGGCAGCACCCGGGCGCCATTCCGGCTGGTGGTGAATATCGGTATCGGCGGCTCGGACTTGGGTCCCGCCATGGCGGTGCAGGCGCTGCGCGCTTATGCCGCGGGCGCACCGCGCTGCGAATTCGTTTCCAACATCGACGGCTGCCACCTGGCCGAGGTGCTCGAATCCGCCGATCCTGCCACGACCCTCTTCATCGTCTCGTCGAAGACCTTCACCACGCTCGAAACCAGGACCAACGCGCGCAGCGCGCGCGCCTGGCTCACCCGGAAGCTCGGCGAGCAGGCGGTGCCGCAGCATTTCGCCGCCGTTTCGGTCAACACCCCCGCGATGGACGAGTTTGGCGTGCATCCGCAATACCGCTTCCAGATGTGGGACTGGGTCGGGGGTCGCTATTCCGTGTGGTCCTCGATCGGTGTGTCACTCGCCATTGCCATCGGCGAGGCGAACTTCCTTGAGTTCCTCGCCGGCGCACACGAGATGGACGAGCATTTCCGTACCGCGCCGTGGCAGGACAACCTGCCGGCGCTGATGGGCCTTGCCGGCGTGTGGAACATCAACTTCATGGACCTGCCGACGCTCGCGGTGTTGCCGTACGATGATTCGTTGCGCCGCTTCCCGGCCTACCTGCAGCAGCTCGAGATGGAGAGCAACGGCAAGTCGGTGATGCTCGATGGCAGGGCGGTGCAGTGCCAGACCGCGGCGGTCATCTGGGGCGAACCCGGCAACAACGCCCAGCACTCGTTCTTCCAGCTCCTGCACCAGGGCAGCGCACGCGCGGCGCTGGATTTCCTGCTGCCGGTGCGCTCCTCGTGCGGCAACCAGCCGCAGCAGAATCTGGCGATCGCGAGCTGCTTCGCCCAGGCCGAGGCGCTCGCCAACGGCCAGTCTGCTGAAGTGGTGCGCGCCGAGCTTGAACGTCAGCAGCCCCCGCCCGCACAGCTCGAAGCGCTCATTCCCCACAAGGTCGACCCGGGCAGCCGCCCGAGCACCATCGTGATGTTCCGGCAGACGGATCCCCCGACCTTAGGCAGGCTCATCGCCCTCTACGAGCACGCGGTGCTCACCCAGAGTGTGGTCTGGGGGATTGACGCGTTCGATCAGTGGGGTGTGGAGCTCGGCAAGAAGCTCTGTGAGCAGCTCGCACCCGCGGTCGAGGATCCGACCGGCGGCCATGCTGCGCCGCCGTCGGTGATCAAGCTTTTGGCGACGGTGGAGAGGTGGCGCGCCTGAGCGCGGGGCTCGGCGAGCAAGGCCCCGGGCTCACACATTGCACGGATCGCATGACGCCGCTTTCATGCCCCGCTTGCGCTGGCTTGAGTACAATCGCCGACCACTGCGGACGCGCGACGGGTTTCGGTACGGATGGGTGAAATGGTGAAAGGCTCGTTGATGCGCGCGATGAGACGCTCCCTGGGACTGGCTCTTATGTCGCTGGTTGTGACTGGCGCCGTGCTCTCGTGGCAGCAAGCGCCTGCCCAGTCCCCCGGGAGCCCCACCGAGCTGCTACAGCTTTTTCAGAATCTGACGCCTGAGCAGCAGGACGCCATCATGAAGCAATTGGGCCTCGGCGGAGGCGGTGGCGGCATCGGCGCGCTCCTCGGCGGAGGCGGCGGTGCCTCGGAGCCTGGCCTCGCGCGGCAGGGGCTACTCAATCGCAAGCGGGCGACGGGCACACCCGAGCAGGCGATACCGGACGAGGAGCAGGTGGAGGAGGAACAGCCAGGGCTGAAGGCGAACGACTGGGTCGTTGTCCAAGTCGAAGCGCCGAGCGCAGCAAAGCCCGCCGCCGCCACGCCCGCGACGCCGGCGATTTCACTGCCTGGTCCGGCATCAGGTGCTGCGACGTCGTCCTCGCTGGCGAGTCTACTGGCGGCTACGGCTGGCGCACCGCCGGCAAGTGCGCCATCCGCGCCTGCGACAACCGACGCGGTGGGCGAGGAAGAGGTGAAGCGGGTGCGTTCCCTGGTCGACCTGATTCGCTCGCGGAACCCATACCAGCTGTCGCGGGACGGAGAACTTACGCTGCCCGGGTATGCGCCGATCGCGCTCCTTGGCCTCAACGACGACCAGGCGTCGTTGCGACTAAGCGTAGAGCCGGGGCTTCGCAGCTTGAACGTTCATGTCCTGCACCTGCCGTTGCGCAAGTCGGGGGTCGCCGCTCTGAAGCCCTTCGGTTACGACCTCTTCAGCCGTGTTACCCCGAGTACGTTTGCGCCAGTGGCGAACGTTCCGGTGCCGGCGGACTACATCGTGGGTCCGGGGGATCAACTTGACGTGGAACTGTACGGCAACCAGGCCCGCAGCCTGAAGTTGGTAGTCGCGCGCGACGGTCATATCGACCTGCCCGATATCGGCCCCGTCAACGTCGGCGGGCAGCGCTTCACGAGCGTCAAAGCAGGGCTCGAGGCGCGCATAGCACAGCAGATGATCGGCACGCGCGCCAGCGTTTCCATGGGCGATACGCGCGGGCTGCGTGTCTTCGTGCTTGGCGAGGCGAGGCTTTCCGGGACGTACACGCTGAGTGGCCTCGGCACAATGACCTCCGCGTTGTTTGCTGCGGGCGGTGTCAAGCGCATTGGTTCGCTGCGAGACATACAGCTGAAGCGCCAAGGAATCCTGGTGCGCCGGCTCGATCTCTATGACCTGCTCATTCGTGGTGATACGAAGGATGATGCCAAGCTGCAGGACGGCGATGTTGTCTTTGTACCTCCGATCGGTCCAACAGCCAGCATCACCGGCGAGGTGCGGCGCCCGGCGATCTATGAGTTCCGGGGCGAGTCGAGCGTCGCCGACTTGGTGCAGCTCGCCGGTGGTTTGACACCGGATGCGGACAGTGCCAAGGCGATGCTGACCGGCTTCGACGCGAACCATAGGCGCGTCGTGCAGGCCGTCGAACTGTCGGCCGCCGCACGCGGCGAGCCTCTGCACAACGGAGACCTGTTGAGCGTCGCCCGGATGAGGCCAACGATCGATTCGGGGATCACGGTGCAGGGGTACGTATTTGCGCCCGGCGCGTTCGCCTGGCGCCAGGGCATCCACCTTTCGAGCATCATCCGCTCGGTCGACGAGCTGCGCCCCAACGCCGACCTGCACTACCTCCTCATTCGGCGCGAAGTGCCGCCGGATCGAACGGTCAGGGTATTGTCCGCGGATCTGGCGGCGGCGCTGGCCGCTCCTGACTCGCCGGCGGACGTCGAGCTGATGCCACGCGACCGCATTACCGTGTTCGATCTGGCATCCGGTCGAGAGCACACAATTCAGTCGGTGCTGGACGAACTTCGCCTGCAGGGCAGCGCGGATCAGCCGACCCAGGTCGTCCAGGTCGACGGACATGTCAGGGTTCCAGGGTCGTACCCGCTCGAGTCAGGCATGACGGTGCGCGATCTGATTCGCGCCGGCGGCGGCACCGCAGCCGAAGCGTACAAGGGCAATGCAGAACTGGTGCGGTATCAGGTCGGTGGCGACACCCGCCATACACAGCTACTTCAGATCGACCTCGGCGCTGCACTGCGCGGCGACCCTGCGGCCAACGTGCTTCTGCAGCCACTCGACATCCTGACTGTCAAGGAGGTCTCCGAGTGGGGTAAACAGGAGGTTATCGCGCTATCCGGAGAGGTGCGTTTCCCCGGAAGCTATTCGATCCGTCCCGGAGAGACGCTCAAGTCGGCTATCGGCCGCGCGGGTGGGTTAACCCCCTATGGATTTGCGGAAGGGAGCGTCTTTACCCGTGATGAACTGCGCCAGCGCGAGCAGGAGCAACTCGACACCCTCGGGGATCGCATGCAACGTGATGTAACGTTGCTCGCCTTGCAGGCCGCATCGGCCGGGCAGGCAGGCGCGGCTGCTGCCTTGTCGGTCGGCCAGTCACTGCTCGTACAGGTGAAGGGCGCCAAGGCCGTGGGCAGGATGGTGATCGACTTGCCGCGGCTCATGAGTTCCTCGGCTGGCTCCACGTACGACGTGATTCTGCGCGGTGGGGATAGCCTCAGTGTACCGCGCTTCCAGCAGCAGGTCACCGTGATCGGCGAGGTGCAGAACGTGACCTCGCACCTGTTCAATCCCAGGCTGTCGCGCGACGGGTACATCAATCTGAGCGGTGGCCTCACCCAACGCGCGGACCGCGGGAAGATTTATGTGGTGCGCGCAAGCGGCAGCGTCGTCGCCAGCGAGGGTGGACGCTGGTTCGGACGCGGTGGCAATGTCACGATCAAACCCGGTGACACCATCGTGGTGCCACTGGACACCACGCACATTCCCGCACTGCCGCTGTGGCAGGCCGTCACGACCATCCTGTACAACATCGCAATCGCTGCGGCCGCACTCCATTCTTTGTAGCGAGCACCGCGATTCTTGAGTCGAAAGGCATTTAGCATGTCGGAGAGCTGGAGCGGGCTAAAAGTACTGATAACCGGGGTCTGTGGGACCGTCGGTCGCGAGTTGTTGCGCCAGATCATTGCCACGGGCCCCGTGGAGTTGCTCGGGATCGACAACAATGAAACAGACACATTCTTTCTGTCAGAAGAGTATCGCGACAACCGTGCTGTACGCCTTTTTCTTGGCGATGTCCGCGATCGTGATCGATTGCTTACCGTGACCGAAGGGGTCGATGTGATCCTGCATGCAGCCGCGCTAAAGCACGTAATTCTCTGCGAGCAATCCCCGCGAGATCCGCTCCAGACCAATATTGTTGGTACTCAGAACGTGATCGATGCGGCCATTGCGAATCAAGTGGCTCGCGTCATCTTCATGTCGTCCGACAAGGCCGTAAATCCGACGAATGTCATGGGAACCTCAAAGCTCATGGGGGAGCGCTTGATCACTGCCGCGAATGCGTTGCGCCGCGGTAAAGGCCCAGTGTTCGCATCAACGCGGTTCGGCAATGTGCTGGGGTCACGTGGCTCAGTCGTGCCGATTTTCAGGCAGCAGATCGCGGCGGGAGGGCCGGTCACGCTTACTGACGCCGGTATGACCCGATTCGTTATGACCGTCGCGGATGCTGTGCGGCTGGTCATGGAGTCCGTCTTCATGTCGCGCGGCGGTGAGGTTTTTGTGACGAAGATGCCGGTGGCCAGGATCGTGGATCTGGCCGAAGTGATGGTGTCCGAGCTTGCGGTCAGATTGGGCAGAGAGCCCAAGGACATCGAGATCCGAACCATCGGACCCAAGGCCGGTGAGAAATTGTACGAGGAGCTGATGAGTGAAGAAGAGACTCGGCGCACAATCGAATTGCGACGCTATTTTGCGGTTGTTCCAGCCTTTAAGACCGTTTACAAGTCCATCGACTACGACTACCCGGAGATCGTCTCCAACTGCGTGGGGCGCGCCTACAAGTCCTCGTTGGAGAAGCCTATGTCGCAAACGGAGCTGGGGTCATATCTGCGCGAAGGAGGTCTGTTGCAGTGACGCGTCGAACAGGTGATGCGCTTGGTCAGCGCGGCGGTTAGCACATGCGCGTACTGATATTGGGGGGCGATGGCTTTCTCGGCTGGCCCACGGCGATGGCGTTCGCCGCGCGAGGCCATGAGGTCTGCGCGGTCGATAACTATCTCCGCCGCGAGATGGCGCGGCAGACCGACTCCGAGGCGCTGATTCCGTGCCCCATGCTGCCGGAGCGGGCGGAGATCTTTACCGCGGTACACGGCAGGAGAATGCGCACTGAAGTTCTCGACTGCAGTGATTTCGCCAAGCTCGAGTGGCTGGTCGGGGACTTTCTTCCCGAGGCGATCGTCCACTATGCCGAGCAACCATCGGCCCCATACTCGATGATGGGGTTCCCCGAAGCGCAGCGAACCCTGCTAAACAATCTGGGTACCACCTTCAATGTTGTGTGGGCGATTCTGCGGCGGGCCCCGAATTGCCACCTGATCAAACTCGGAACGATGGGCGAGTACGGCACGCCCAACATCGACATCGAAGAAGGCTGGCTGGATGTCGAACACCGCGGTCGCCACCACAGATTCCTCTACCCGCGGCAGGGAGGGAGCCTGTACCACACCACCAAGGTGCTGGACACTGACCTGTTATGGTTTTACGTCCGAACCTACGGGCTCAGGGTTACGGACCTCATGCAGGGGCCGGTGTACGGACTCGACACGCCCGAGGCCGTCGCAGATCCGCGGCTCTCGCCCAATTTCCACTACGATGACATTTTCGGTACCGTCGTTAACCGCTTCCTGGTTCAGGCGGTCGCCGGAGTTCCGCTGACTGTTTACGGAAAGGGTGGGCAGACCCGCGGCTATCTCAATTTGATCGACACGCTCCAGTGCGTGAGTCTGGCGATCAGTAATCCGGTGGCGGCGGGCGAGTTGCGCATCCTCAACCAATTCACGGAGCAGTTCACCGTCAACCAGCTTGCGGAGCGTGTGCGTGAGGCCGCGAAGGGACTCGGCCTCGATGTGCGCATCCAGCACATCCCGAATCCCCGCAAGGAACTCGAGGAGCACTACTACAACGCCAAGCACAGCGCCCTGGCGGACCTGGGACTCCAGCCCACGCTGATGAGCGAACAGGTACTCAGCGAAATGCTGCGACGCGTCGCTGCGCACAAGCAGGCGATCGACACCCGTCGAATCCTGCCACGGGTGGCATGGAGTTCTTGATGCCCATCCCTGCGGACGCGGCAAGTGCTTTTGCGGAGGACCTGGACGGGAAGGTCTCGGCGGCGGTCGATCTTCTGAAGCAGAGCGTGCGCGACTATGGGCGCGTAGCCTACGCCAACAGCCTCGGTGCTGAAGCGATGGTGCTGACCGAGCTGGTGTGGTCGCGCGCTCCCCAGATTGACGTATTTACCATCGATACGGGCCGTTTGCCTGAGGAGACCTATTCCCTGCTGGAAGCCTTGCTGCGGCGCCGCGGATCCAGTTTTCGGGTGATGTTTCCGGACGCGTCCGCAGTTGAAGCCGTGGTTTCAAGATTCGGTGTAAACGGTTTCTATGAAAGCAGGGAGGCGCGCCTCGCCTGCTGCCGCGTCCGCAAGGTCGAGACGTTCAAGCGCGCGATCACTGGCTATGCCGCTTGGGTGACTGGCGTGCGCCGCGACCAGTCGGCTGCGCGCGCGCGTAGCGAGCCGGTGGCGTGGGACGCCGAGTACGGACTGTACAAGATTAGTCCGCTTCTCGATTGGGCTGAGAGCGACGTCTGGCAGTACATTCGCACGCGCAGGCTTCCGTACAATGCGCTGCACGACCGGCACTATCCGAGCATCGGGTGCGCGCCGTGCACGCGGGCGGTTAACCCGGGAGAGGGTAATCGCGCGGGCCGTTGGTGGTGGGAGGAATCTAACGTGCGCGAATGTGGTCTGCATCCAGTGGTGCCCGACAGCGGCGCTGGACGGGAATGAGCAGTCAGACCACCGCCGCGGAACTCGACAGCAGGGAGTTACTGCGAAGGCTGCGAGCCCGTCGCTGGTGGATTGCCAGCAGCATCTTATTTTTCGCGGCCGCCGCTGCGGTTGCGGCATTCATCATGACCCCAGCCTATGAGTCCAGGGTAATTCTCGTGCCTGCTCACAACGAGCGCGGCGGCGGCTTGAAGTCTGCGCTCGGCCAGTTGGGGGGGCTGACTGCGCTCGCCGGCTTCAGTCTTAAGGAGGGAGACGACGAAACCAATGAGGCCCTCGGTGTACTCAAGTCGCGGCAATTCACCGGAGCGTTCATTAACGACAAGGGGCTGGTGCGGAAGTTCTTTGCCAAGAAATGGAACGCCGCGACCAATGCGTGGAAAGGTCCGCCAGACAAATGGCCGACGCCTGGCAAGGCGTATGAGTATTTCGATGAGCGGGTGCGGGTCGTGACCATCGACAAGAAGACTGGGCTCGTGACCGTTGCCATCGTATGGAAGGACCGGGTGGAGGCTGCCGAGTGGGCAAATGAGCTGGTTGCGAGGCTAAACGCAGAGATGCGCGCCCGCGCCATCTCCCGCACGCGCAGCAACATTGCGTACTTGCAGGGAGAGGTCAAGAGTGCCGACTACGTGGAGATTCGTGACGCCATCAACCGCCTGATCGAAACACAAATCCGCGATGAGATGGTCGCCAGTGCGACCCCCGAGTTTGCGTTCCGCATCGTCGACAAGGCAGTTGCGGCCGACAAAGACGAGCCCGTGCGACCGCAGAAACTGCTGATGATCGCAGGCGGCGGAGCCCTCGGGTTGCTGTTGGCAGCGTTGCCGGCGTTCTTCGCATCTGGCTCGAGGTCGCGAGGGGCCCGCAGTAAGGCGGACCCCACCTAGCTGGCTTGCGCCGTCGAAGGGCGCGGCCGCGGCGAGGCATCGGACGGTGTAGCTGGTTCGTGGGACGCTTCAAAAAGAACCTGCTTGCCGATAGCGGTGCCACGACGTTGGGGCTCGTCGCTCAGCTTCTGCTGATCGTAATGCTGGCGCGGTTGCTGGATACCCGCGAGTACGGCAACTACATCCTCGCAAGTTCAATGGTCGCGGTCGGCGAGATGTTCAGCGACTTCGGGACTCGAATGTGGGCGATCAGACAGACTGCACTCGGAATGGATCTCCGGGATGGATTCCGGCCAATTCTGTTCACAAAGGTCGCTTACACGTGCGTGTTCGCGGCAGGCGTCATCATCCTGTCGGGACAGACGATTTCGCCGACGAACCTCTGTCTGGTCGTTGCGATCGCCTTTCTGCAACCCAGCACCGACCCAATTCTGTGGCAATTTCGTGGGCGCGAGCAGCTGTACATTGACGCACTGATTACGTTCGTCTGGCGGTTGAGTGCTGCCGCGCTGATGCTATTTGCTGCATCGATCGGCCGCACCATCACCTTCACCTTAGGGGCCTGGCTGGTCGCCAACATCGCGAGGGTGACAGTGGAGCTGGCATGGCTTCGGCGGCACCAGAGCGCGACAGTCGCGCCGCGTACGCCGAGCGCGCTGCCGCTGCCGTCGTCTGCGGCGTTGATGCAGCACGTGTTTCCGATCGGGTGCGCATTCGTGCTGATGTCCCTCTACCAGCGGGTGGGCGTTTTTGCGCTGAACCGAATCGGCGATGCGGCCAGCGTCGCCATTTATGGAACCGCGTTTTCGCTGGTTACGGTCCCCGGATTCTTTGCGGTAAGTGTATCCAGCGCATTGCTGCCACGGCTGTCGCGCAGCGTTCACGCCCGCGCGCTCGCGGAGGCCACGGCCACTCTGGGCCGCGGCCTGTTGTTGATTGCCGGCCTGTTCGCGGTTTTGTGCGTCGCAGGAGTCATTGCAGCACCTTGGATTTTCGAGCTGCTCTTCCCAGCCCGCTATTATCAGGGATACCGGGTGATGCAAATCCTTCTGCCCGGCCTGTACGTGTCCTCGCTGAGCGTGCTTCTCAAGTTCTGCCTGAATGCACTATCCCTGAATACCTTCGACGCTGTTGCCTCGGGACTCGGAATCGTCGTATTCGTGCTGATCGTAGCTGTGCCGTCCTGGAGCGTGCCCTCGTGGGGCGCGGCGGTTGCCTGGAATGCCGGCGAACTCTTTATCTTCGTCGCCCGAAGCGTCGTCTTGCATCGTGACGGAAGAGTTGGTGTCAGGTTGGCAGTCCGACTCGGGGTGCTCTATCCGCTTCTGGTGGTTGCCTGTTACCTTCTCGGCCACGCAGCCGACTCAGTGCACGCACATTTTCCGTTGCCCCACGTCTCGCTGGGGGTGAGGTAGCGGCTCATGGGACTGGCACGATCCGACGTTGACGCGGTGCGGGTCAGAGCGCCGCCGGCGGAATCCGGCATCGCGGACGGTCCGTCGTGGGCGGGTGCGATCGACTTCCTGCTGCTCGTTCTTACGGTTGCGGCGGCCGACGCCGGTGTCCTGTCGGAAGCAGACGGCGTTGCCGTGGCGCTCGCCGGCGCGCTGCTGCGGCCCTCCCTCATCCCATATCTGCTGCTCGTGGTCGCCGGCTTTCAGGACGCTAAGGGCCTGTCGGGCAACTGGTGGTACGGCGGAACGGTGGTGCTGGGGTGTGCCACCCTGCTCATGAAAGGTGGGCAGTTGCCAGCACCCTTACGCGACGGGCGGCGTGGTTTCCGCGATCTGGCAGCTTTTGCGGTGCTGCTGGTTCTGTACGCCGTCGTGAGCTCGTACGCACAGCGCTGGTTTGGAATACACGAGCAGGCTTCAAGCCGCGAGCCGATCGTCGTCGCTCTTCTTGCGCTTGCGATGCTGATGTTCGGTACAGCGGTATGGGACGCGATCAGTGCTGATCCCAGGGCAGAGAGCAGAATCTGCGCGGTGTTCTGGGTGATGTTTGTGAACGGATTGGCGGTGTCAATTGCGAGGGTGTTCCTCGGTTATCAGAGTTTCGTTTCCTTGGCCGGTCAGGCGGGGATGGAGGCCGGGGGCGAGCAGCTCTTCGCGCCTACCCCGCTGGGTTTCCCCCGCATGACCGGGACCTACCTGACGCCCATCGGCTTCGCCATGTACATCGGCTACCTGTTGGTGCTGTGGCAGGCGGCTAAGCGTGCACAATCCATTCGGTCCCGCTTTGTGCTGGTGTATTGCGTCGTGGGCCTCATTCTGGCCCTGATGTCGCTTTCAAAAGACATGGCCGTATTTTTCGTCCTCACCAGCGTCGCCTTCGCAACTGTACGCGGTCGCCTGCTTGTGCCGGTGGTGTTGGTAGCCGCGTCGGTTGTGCTGATCGGAGTTGGCTATATCGGCGCCGACTCGATACTGGAGGCTTTCCGTTTCGACACTGGAATTTCCGGTGAATCTTATCGCGCGCTGGCGTGGTCGGCGATTCTGGACAAATTCACCTGGTCGGACTGGGTTTTTGGCACGGGGATCGCCTATTGGCCCGTATTTCTTGAACGAACCGTGGGCTTCAGCCTGTCGGACCCACACTCCTTCCTGTTTTCCATTCCCGGAACCTACGGCGTTGCCGGGGTGGCGTTCTATCTGACTCTGGCGCTCTTTCTCTACACCGCGTATCGGCGTAATACCGGCTACCTGAGGGTCGTGGCCGTTGCTCTTGCCACGATGTGCTTTGTCGTCGACGCCAGCAGCATTCCCTACGTCATCGGAAACACCCCGATTACGATGCTCATCTGGACTGCATTATCCGGGTTGGGCATCTCTGCTGCCTTTCCGCACGAGACGAGGTGCGCGTGACCGACACGACGTCAACGCACATGCGATCCTTTCACTGTCGAGCGGCGCTACGATAACCGCGGCGATTCGATTCGATGACGTTCTCCTGCGGAGTGTGCCCCGGGGACGGACGACCTCGTGGGCGCGTAACCGAAGCTCCTGTCAGATCGGGGTACTTCATGAGTGATTCCAGTAGGAGAGACTTCCTCAATTCAGTCGTTGGACTGCCCGTACTCGGAGCTGGCGCCGCCGGCGTCCTCGCCGGTTGCTCATCTGCACGCGGCTCGCCGCCGCCGCCGCTGGGCGCGACCCCCGCCGCACCTTTAGGAATGCCGATCTACGTGGCGAGCCAGTTCGGAACCAGTCCCAGCGCGGTCGCGCAAGCGATCAAGGCCGGAGGTGCAAATCGGCAGGGCCTCGTCTTCGAATCCGGCATCACCTTCACTCTCGACAGCACCGTGCTGGATGCGGATGTCAGCGCAATCCCACCCTACGTGATCGGCTACGGCGCCACACTGACCGCGAGCCCGAACGCGTCTGGTTCGTTGCTCACCATTACTAACCCGCAGGACAGCGCCAGCCCTCCTGGGAGCACCTGCTTCATGCTGGCGGGTCTCAATATCAACGGAGGCAGCCGCGCGAGCCAAACGCTTGCGATCAATGGCAGTCAGTTCGCGCGCTATCAGGATCTCACTTGCACCGGGGCCGCCGAGGTGGGCATTCTCATCAACGGCGCGCCGGGGCGGGGTGTCTACACCAACGAATTCACCAACGTCGTCTCGAGCGGTAACGGAGGTGCCGGCTGGTACATCACCACTGTCTCCGGCCAGACCGTCCCGTACAACGCGGGGAATACCTTCATCAGCTGCAGCTCGCAATACAACGGCAGCTATGGCTGGAACATCGATCAGGCGAACAATACGTATATCGGTTGCGATGCCGAGGACAACGGCGGCGCCGGATTCAACATTGGGAGAACTCAGGCTTCCGTTTTCGTCGGCGGCTACAGCGAGAACAATCCCAACGCCAATCCCGGCGACCAGTCATTCGCACTCGCCGGCGTCTCATCCGCCGGCGTCCTGGTCCTCGGCGGACGACATTCGGGCGCGATCTCCGGGTCAGCGCCCGGAACGGGAAACGTCTTTATGATCCACTGGCAGAACGATGGCCAGGGTATCGATCGCGGCCTTCCTCCGGGCTATGTGCCCATCGGCTGCGACGATGTGGGATTCGTATCGGTTCGTGAGCTCGGTCTCGCCAACACGGTGGCAGTGTCCAGTACTCCCGCCGGGCCTACCGCCAGCGCCATTCCGGTATTCGATGCCAGCGGCAATCCGCTCGGATATGTCCCGGTCTACAAGTCGCTGTGGTGAGGCGCTCCCGCGAACTGCCGGCTAGTTCTCGGAATCCACCTTGGTCGAGTTACGCGAGTTCGCCGGGCTCCGGCTGCGGAAGGTCTTTATGAGATGGATCAACGCCAGCCAGGCGGACTGCGGCACAGCAGAGGCGCAGATCAGGAGCCGCTTGAACAGGTGGTCATCAGTCGTCGGGGTGTAGCCGCGCTGTCTCATCTGGCTGCCACACACCGCCTCGACGATACGCCGATCGCGGGCGCGTAGCGCCGAGGTCCATTCCGATACCCGGCGCGAGCTAATTTCCTCGGATACCATCGAGTGAATCTCTCGCTCCGGAGCAGGCACCTGGTAGGTCGCGGCTGGCTGTGCAATGTCCCGCACAGTGCAGCCGCAGTGCCGCGCCAGCGCCTCGAGTACTCCGCGGGGATCGCGGATCAGCTCTTCGTATCTGATTTCGAGAACATCGGCACCCGACGCCTTGGCGCGAGCCATGTTGCGCGCATAGGAGCGCCAGCGGAGCGCGGCGATGAGACTCCCGCCCCAAGCCATGACTTCCCACGGGGCATAGGGGCGGCGGGTGCGCAGCTTGGAGGCGACTACCGACCGCGGATCACGAACCAGAAAGATAAATTTGACACGCTCGCGCAGGACCTGGTGGATCTCGGAGCCATAGCGCGCGTGCGAGCCGTTCTTGATTACTACGCAGTCCGGTCGCAGCCCACCAGAGTGCCCCGAGAGCCACTGCTCTATCAGAGCTTTAAAGAGCTGCGCGCCGCCCTCGGGCCCGTGGCGGAGCTCCGGTGACCCCTGCACATGCGACGAGCTAGCCACTCTGAAGTTCGGCTGCGAGGCGACGTGCTTCGCGATCAGAAGCGGTGAGCGGCCGCCCCAGTTCCGCGCGAACACCGGATCGAAGTTGAGCTCGGTCGTGACGATGATGTCGGCGACCCGGGCAGTTAGCTCCCGCGCTAGCAGTGTTGATCCGGAGCGCGAATCCGAGATCAGGAATACGAAGCGCGGAGTCGGCGTCGCGGGGAGGGCATCGCGAGCGAGAAGGTCTGCGGTGCTTAGGGCTACGGCCAAGCGGCGAGTATCCGTCGGTCTCTCTCCGGATTCAATCCAGACACTGTTACGGACTGCAAACGCTCGCACGGTGGCACTCGGCCCACCGGCCGCCGCGATCGGATTGACACAAGCCTTATCGGCGGTCCGTAAGCCTCACTGGGCACGAGCCTGCGGGGCTCGTCCGCGCGCGTCGCGCAGGATCCCATCGAACCGTGCGGACACCTCGGGGTTGAATGGCTGATAGCCACCTACCGGGGCCGCATACATCCAATTGAATGCGTAGGTCGAGTCGAGCAGCTTGAGATACGGCGTGAATTCCTCGGCGCGATCGGCCTTCGCCGCCCCGCAATCCGCCTCAGCCAGCCAGCCCTTCTTGCTCGCCTTGTCCGTCCAGGGGGCGATAGTTCCCGCGAAGGCAAGCCAGTAGCGATACGCTCCGAGAACGCGAGCCTCTTTCTCAGGGCGCCGGTTGATAGCCCGCTGCAGACCATCAAGGTTCGCGTGACAGTAGCCCAGAGTGTCCTCACCGCCATCGATAACTGTGGCAGCGCCTTTGGTGCGCGAGAGCTCCTGCAGCAGCCCGAGAACGATGTGCGCACGCGGCTGGAAGAATGACTGGCCGCCGGCGCGCTCATCGTCGGCCGTATCGAGGCCGCTCGTCAGCACCCAGATCCGCGCATTCGGGAATTCGCGCGCCGTGATCTCGGCCATCTCGTGGCCGAGGGCTTCGAGCCGGTGTGCCGCTTCGTGCGCGGTGGTGCGGGTCTGACCGGCAAAGCGGCTGATCGCGTAGGCAAGACCGGGGTTGCTGTAGAACTCGAGGTCGAGCACGACGCCTGGCGAGCCGACGCGCCTTGCGGCCCGCAGCGCGGCGCGCCAATCATCGAGGAAGGGCTGCCGCGCAGCCCCGCCGACATCCATCTTCTGGATGCGATTCACGAACACCCACGGCCAGATGTCACGATGCGCGGCCTGCCTCAGGCCGGAAAGTCGCGCCGCCAGCAAGTCTGGCGACGGTGGTGGCCCAGTGTCGTACGCCGAACCAGTCTGAATCGCGATGCCATCAAATGGCGAGTTGTTGAGGATCGACATTTCATCGGGCGTTCCGGCGGCGGCGAAGGTAACCAGCAGCCAGTAGCTGCCCGCGGTCTTACCGTCGCTCGCTGCCGCGTCAAGTACGTACGCCGGACCGATAAGGAGCCCAGCCACGATGAATGCCAAAGTCCGCAACTCGGCGGGGCCGTTCCCTGCGGCCGAACGAAGCTCTGAGCCGAGATCCTCGGTCCAGGCAGGTCGAGTTCTACCGCCGAAGAGGGCAGTTGCCAATCTGGCAATATGGCTCTGATGCACCACACCCACACGCGGCATCACAGTGTGCGCAAAGTATAAGGCCGACTTTAACGTGCTCAACCCGACTAAGGCCGGAGCAGTGCTGCCAGCGTTTGCACGAGGATCAGCACGTCGCGTCCAAGTGAATGGTTGCGGACGTACTCCATGCAGAGCTTGAGCTTAGCGGGCATTAGGACGTTTATATACAGTTGCTCTGGGTCGTCGCTTGACGACAGGTGCGCCGCTTCATTTCTGTATGCGACCGATGCTGCATCCGTGATTCCGGGACGCACGCTCAGTACGACCTGACGCACTTCGGGCGGATACAAAGCGACATAACGGGGCACTTCCGGGCGCGGTCCAACGATGCTCATATCGCCTTGCAGCACGTCGATCAACTGCGCAAGTTCGTCGAGCTTGTGACGACGGAGAAGGGCGCCGACTGGCGTTATTCGCGCATCGTCGGGACTGGTCAGCTGCAAGCCCCGATGCTCGGCGTCGGCGACCATGGTGCGGAACTTGTGAATTCGGAATATGCGCCCCTGCAGACCTACCCTTTCCTGTCGGAAGAACACCGGTCCTCGCGAGTCGAACTTTATCGCAACGGCAATCCCCAACAACACTGGCGCAAGGACAACTAGCGTGATCAGGCTGACGACAACGTCAAAGAGGCGCTTGATCATCTGGTGAGCACTACCTTCACGGCGTCGATGACGCGCTCAACGTCATCGTCGGTCATGCGAGTATAGAGGGGTAACGAAACCGAGCGCCTGGAAACCTCCTCACTCACCGGGAACATCTCGGGCGTAAGACTGTACCGCGCGCGCCAATAGGGGTGCGCGTGCAACGGTATGTAGTGAACGCTGCAGCCGATATTCATGGCGAACAAGCGCTCGATGAATTCGTCGCGGCTCACGGGGCTCGAGGGCATGACCTGCACTACATACAAATGCCAGGAGTGGACGTCGCCACGTGGGGCGTGCGGTGGGAGCTGCACTGGAAGGGTGGCGAAGGCCGCGTCGTAGCGCGCAGCAATGCTTGCGCGTCTTGCCAGAAAAAGATTTGCGCGTCGCAGCTGATGGATGCCCATCGCCGCGGCAACGTCGGTCATGTTGTACTTGAAACCCGGCGCCACGATTTCGTAGTACCAGCTGGGAGTCTTCGCCGTGAAGCGATCGAATGCCTCACGGCTCATGCCGTGCAGCCGCATCACCCGAGCGCGCCTGGCGAGGTCCGGCCGCCGCGTGACCAGCATTCCTCCTTCCCCGGTGGTTATGGTCTTGTTGGCGTAGAAGCTGAAAACGGTGGCATCGCTCGCCAGGCTTCCAATCAGCTTGCCGGCTTGCGTGGCCGGTAGCGCATGGGCGGCATCCTCGACGACCGCCAGCCCGTGCCTGTGGGCAATGTCCGCGATGCGATCCATGGGCGCTGCACGCCCGGCAAAATGCACTGGGAGCAGCGCCTTCGTTCGCGGCGTGACAGCGCGCTCTGCCTGCGCCGGATCCATGCATAACGTGTCACGTTCGATGTCGACCAGGACCGGTTCTGCCCCGAGATAGCGAGCGACCTCGGCGGTGGCGGTGAAGGTGTGGGTGGTAGTGATCACCTCATCGCCCGGTCCGACCCCCAACGCCTCCAAGGCGAGGTGCAGGCCCGCGGTCGCCGAATTCACCGCGATCGCCTCGACTTCGCCGCCAAGAAACAGCGCAAAATCTGACTCGAACTTCTTGGTCTTTGGCCCCGTGGTGACCCAGCCGGAACGGAGCGCGTCGACCACTTCGGCGATCTCCTCCTCGCCGATGTCTGGTCTGGCGAAAGGCAGAAAGGGTGCGATTCTCGTGGTCATGTCAATTCCGGTACGTGAGGATGCGCTTACCCGTCAGAACCTGTGCTATGCCGAACGCGAATGCCGCGTTCGCCACCAGGAATGACCAAACGATCCGCCAGCCCCTTGCGCCTCTCATGCGCGGTACCGCAAGCACGACGACGGCGATTGCAACGAACACCGCCGCGGGCATAGTAACTACCCAGACGGTGGGTCTGCCCGCCGACAGTGCAGCACTCGACGCGAGCCACGTCAGGACAAACAGGGGCGATAACCATCGAAGCAGCTTGTGGGACCAGAGCGTCCAGGCGAGTTTCGGGTTTAGGACTGGATTCAGGAGTTCGGGGTACAGCCATGTACCTTGCCAGTTGCGCACGGTCATGCGCACCCGCGCCCGGAACTCCGTGCGGGGGTTCGATTCCATGTGATCGTAGGCAATAGCGGTCGAGGCGTGCACCATGCGCAAGCCTGCGCGAACGACATCAAGCGGGACGACGCAATCCTCGCCCACGGTGGCGGGAAGCGGTCTGATGACATCTGATCTGACGGCTAAACATGCGCCCGATGCAACCGCGAGCGTACCAAGAGCGCTCTCGAGTTCCCTGAGGCGCAACTCTTGTCGCCAGTAGTATCCTTGCGCCCGCCCCAACGTGAGGGCCGAGTCCGTTTGCACGAACAACAGGTGGCCGTCGACCCCGCCGACGTCTGGCGAGGCGAAAGGCTCCGCGATCGCGCGCAGGAACCCCTCCGCAAATCGTGTGCCGGCGTCAGTGAACACGATGATTTCGCCCGTCGCAGCGGCGAGAGCGGAGTTCTGGGTCGCAGACTTACCCCCCGGGCACGGCGGGCAGAACAGCGTTACCCGCGGGTCGGAAATGCCCATGACGATAGATTCGGTTGCGTCAGTGGAGCCATCGGACGCGACCAGCACTTGTAGTCTGGCGGGGTCGTACTCACAGTCGAGCACATTCCGCACACGCGCAAGGATTTCTGCTTGCTCGTTGCGAGCGGTAATCAGGACCGTGATTGTTGGCAGCTGTGAATGGCGCTGTACCGCGACCGATTTCAACCGTCCAGCAATCAGGCGCAGGAGCAGGTAGTACCCTCCGTAAATGTAGGCCAGCACCGCGGCGCTCGCGATGGCGATTGCGTTCATGTTCTCTGATTCGCGTACAGCTGCAATAGACCGGCTACCTTGTTGGCTGTCTCGCTGTGTGGCAGCCGGCGCAGGCAGGCGATCGACCCGGTGAGCAGAGGTCGACGCAGCAAACTTGGCAACGGCGGCTTCAATCGCACGTACTGCTGTACCGGCACACGGCGAAATCCCAGGCCTTCCTTGAAACGGTCAAGGGACGACACTCCCGACTGCAACGGTTCGAATCCTATCGACACCCGCCGTACGCCGCCGCCACCCAACATGTGCTGCGAGAACGAAAACAGCAGGGCGTTGTTAGGGTAATAGCGAAGCAACGCCTCAGCCGAGCGCACGATGACGATGTGAGCCGTATCCGACAACTGAAATGCAATGAGGTAGGCGGCGAGTGCACTATCACGAAATGCCGCCCACGCGATGGCGCCCTCGGCCTGTGCGGCGTTGGCGAAGTAACTTGCCCAGTACCTGTCCAAATTTCGTGGAATGTGCCTACCCTGGCGCGTCAAGGTGTCCCGTTGCAGGGACACGCCTTGCCCTGCGAGTTCGGCGAAGCTGACCCTACGCACCACACAGGCTTCCAAGCCACGACGAGTCTGGTTGCGCGCCTTGGAATCGAGGTGCTGCAGGCCGTATGCGGTGTCCTCGATGGTCAGCAGGTAACTGGGTCTGCCGAAGGGCGGTGGCACGAGGCAGCGTGCAGCAGTGCAGCCGCGCGAGAACAGCATTCTCCAGTCAAACGTCTGCGGGTTGATTTCGCAATCAAACGGCACGGGCATGAAGACTCGCGGCGCAGGATCAAACCAGGTAGTCCCATCCACATTCACCACGCGATGACCCATGCTGGTGAGGAACCGCGTGTAACCCGCAACGCTCACACCACCGCCCGCGCCAGTCTCTGGAACACCAGGAACTCCTTCGGGGCACAGTTGAGTCGCCCCCCGCTAAGCTTATAAAGGAGTGCCGCAACACCGAAGTATGCGCCATTGGCCAGACGCAGGCGTTTCGATCCGTAGGTCGGGCCTTGCTGCGGATACCGTGCCACCAGCTGGAAACCATGCTTGCCAACCAACCGCGAAAGCGTCGCGGTGGAGTAGAAGTACAGGTGTAACCCCGGGTTAAGTCGCACGGTCTCGCCATACAGCAGATACGCAAGTGGACCGACATTCTTGAGGAGTCGGAACGTCAGACCAGGAATTTCAATGAAGAGATGGCCTTTGGGTACCAGCAGCCGTGCCATCTCAGCCAGATCCTCGTTTGGCTCGGGATGAAAGTAGAAGGAATCGAGGGACGCGATTGCGTCAAAGCTATTGGCCGCGAGCTTCAGGTCACGAAGGAAGCCGGTGTGTACATTCAGTTTCCAGGTATTGCGAGCATACTCGGCTGCGAATCGCGAGGGCTCCACCCCTTCGACGGTCCATTTACGGTCATCCGCAAACTGCCGCATGAAGGCGCCGGACGCGCACCCGATGTCGAGCAGCCGGCCGCCGTTGGGCAGGAAACGCCGTGCCAGGGCCATCTCGCGTTTCAGGGTGAGCTCCCGCAATGACGAGAAGTCAACCTCGGCTCGGTGCCTGTCGGTGATGTACTGCGACGCGAAGAAGTCGGCGATGTCATGTGGCGACGGGCGCGGATCGGAAAACAACAGCCGGCATGACTTGCAGCGCACTATCGCCCGGCTCCCCGACCGCACAAACAGGCTGGTTGCACCTGGCCCGCAGATTGGACAGGTTGCAGCTTGCGGGGTGTGGATGGCAAATGTCGCGGGCAGCATGGAATTAATTATCACATGGCTTGCGCTGCCTCTCTACAGCGAAGGGGGTCGCTGTTTTGCACCCTGGGGACTAGGAGCGAGAGATGCGAACGTGCCGAAAAACCCGATCCGTTAACTAACAGGCCCGGGCGGGGCCCGTGGTGTGGTGGTAAGCGGTTCGTGATCGCGTGGCCCGTATATCAAACGGCAGTTGCGAGTTCATGAGAACTAGCAGATCGTGTCGGCCAATCCGAGTTCCCTCGCAGCCAACGGAGTGACTACCATGCGATTGATCGCGCTTATCGTCGCGCTCTCCGTTGCGGCAGGTGTTCAGGCCCAGAGTGCAGACGTCGTGACGGGGCCGCCGGGTGACCAAACGATCTCGCAGCCACCAAACACGAATTTGAACGTCAACAGATTCGAGAAAATCCGATTTGCGGATCAGTTTCCGGGGTCCGACATCGGAGCGAAGGTAAATGCCGCTATTACAGATCTCGGCTCCGGCGGCGGTGTGGTTGAGATACCGGCCGGCAGTTATTCGTTCAGCACGACAATTGAGATAAATCAGTCTTACGCATGGGTCCGCTGTCAAGGGTGGGCCACGATCCTCACGTATACCGGAACCGGGACAGCGGTGATCATAGGCAATTCCAGTTCACCCGGAATAAGTCCCGCGACCATTTATGCAGTGCGCTTCAGTAACTGCACATTGCGAGGACAAGGAAGCGGGACCGGGATATACGTGGAAAGCCGAATGATCAACGGATATTGGAGCGGGACGAGCATCGATCACGTCAACTTCGATTCCGGTGGCAATGGTTTTCAGACGTTCATCGAGCACGGCGACTACGCCGAAGGCGGCACCAGCTACGATAACTACATTCAAAACAACCGGATTCTCCTCAACAACGGGCAGTCAAGCAGTTACTCAGGAGTCGGCATCGACGTGCCGATGAAGAGTCACAACCTTGTAATCAGCAACAACATCATCCAAGACCGGGAGCAGAATGCGACGAACCCCAGTGACAGTTCGATCTGTGTTCGAGTAGCCAATTCCAGTTCCGTGAAGGTGATCAACAATAACATTGAAGGTTGTGGCACCGCCAACGTTCAGGTTGGCCTTACCCAATTTGGAAGCTTGCAAACCTATGGCACGCTCGTTATGGGCAACTATTTCGAACCGCTGCACTCGTCGACACTCGATGTTGATGTTGGCAAATACGCGACAGGGACAATAATTGAGGGCAACTACATGAATGGCGATGCCTCGCAGAACCATTTGATTCAAATTGAAGATTGTAGCTACGCGACCGTCATCCAAAACAACACTCAGCTCAGTGTCGCGACGAGCGCCGTCAATAACCTGACGAATTCCTGCGGCAACGCGATCACGATCGCCGGCAATCGCTTTAATGGTTCGACATACATCCATGGGACGACAGGGATCTCGTACTGGCAGGATCCGAACACTCAATCCCTGACGCTAGGATCAGTTGCCTATTCAAATCTGCCAAGCGCGCGCAGTAAGCCAAATGGGACACTAATGTACTGCAGCAATTGCAACATCGCTTCAAGTTGCAGCTCCGGCGGGACTGGTGCGATCGCGAAGACAATTAATGGCGCGTGGGTTTGCAACTAAATAGCTTCAACCGGCTTCCTGTTCCCATCCATTGGCATTGAACGTCTCCGCAGTTCGTCATGCAGCCCGTGCTGCCGGCATCGGCGCCGCCAGAAACTCGCCAGCGAAATGCCGGCACCTACCCATGCTGCAATCTGCGTGTTGCGCGTGCTGCCCGCCGACATCACCCCAGACGCGGGAATACCGCGGCGCTACAGCTGGGTGACTAAGTCGAGCTTGGTGCACCAGGGTTACCTGGCTTTTAGGGACAGACTCGGGAGTCAACCGAGTGAGGTCCTGCGCGTTGAAGAACGGGTGAATGTCTCCGAGCGGGAGAATCAGGAGAGCACGGAGATCTCGGGCGAGGTGAGGGTCCCTGGCACCTACTCCATCAGGTATGACAAGACTTTGAAGTCGGTCACTACCGTGCTGGAAGTCCCGAGTGATTTTGCTTTTGGGATCTGGCTGTGCGCGCAGAAGTTCATCGTGTGCGGTCGCAGGCCGCTGGCGCAGAGTCCATCGTTGTCGCTTGCGGTTGACGAATGCTTTACAATTCATCGCGACGTTTGAACGAAGGGACCTTTGCGTGACAGAGAGGCAGGCAGCGCAGGAACGCACGGTTGGTGCCGCGACTGCTGACTTCATTATCGGGCTCTCCCGGGGTACCAAGCGTCTGATCATGCTGACTGCGGACGCGATCGCGATCCCTACAGCGCTGTGGGCCGCCTTGGCACTGAAATTCGATCGTCTCGACCCTGCGCTGGACAGCACCCAGGCTTACTTCCTGGTCGCCGTGGCGTCTGCGCTCACCCTTTTCTCTGTGCTCGGGCTGTACCGTGCCGTGATTCGCTTCGTAGGACCCAAGGCGATGCTGACGGTGGTCGCTGGCGTGAGTGTGTCGGTCCTGGTACTGGCCGCATTCGATCGATTCGTCGCGAGTCACCAGATTCCGCTGTCCGCGTTCGGCATCTATTGGGCATTGGCCCTTCTCTATGTCGGGGGCAGCCGATTCGTGGCTCGCTACCTCTTTGCCAGCGCTAGTGCGAACGGCAAGCCGCTGGCGCGTGTGGCCATCTACGGAGCCGGCACCGCCGGGGTCCGGGTTTCCTCCGTGTTGCTCGGTGGTCCCGGTTTCGAGCCCGTGGCATTTGTCGACGACAAGCAATCGTTGCACGGGAGCAGCATCAACGGCGTCAGGGTGTACGGCCCGGACTATCTCCCGGCGCTGGTTCGGAAGCGGAGAATCGATCGCATTCTGCTCGCTATGCCGTCGGTGTCTCGCCGCAGGCGCCGCGAGATTCTGACGCAGCTTGAACCACTCGGCGTGCACGTGCAGTCACTCCCCAACCTGTCCGACCTCATCTCCGGCAAGGCGCAGATCAGCGAGCTTTGCGATGTAGATGTTAGCGATCTTCTGGGCAGGGATCCGGTGCCGCCGCGGCCAAAGCTGTTCGGCTCGTGCATTCGCGGCAAGTGCGTACTCGTGACCGGGGCGGGCGGTTCCATAGGCGCGGAGCTGTGCCGGCAGCTCATCCGCCTGAGCCCCACGCGCCTGGTGCTGTTCGAGATGTCGGAGCTCGCGCTCTACAACATCGAGCGCGAGCTCGAAGAGGTTGCGGTGCACGAGAGGCTGTCGGTGGAGATCGTGCCGCTGCTCGGCAATGCGCACCACCGCCATCGCGTCCGTGAGGTGTTGTCCGCCTTCGGCGTGCAGACCGTGTATCACGCCGCCGCCTACAAGCACGTGCCGATCGTAGAGCACAACGTGGTCGAGGGTATACACAACAACGTGATCAGCACTTGGTATACGGCGGAGGCGGCGCTCGAAACCGGTGTTGAGACCTTTGTGCTGGTGTCCACCGACAAGGCTGTTAACCCGGCGAATGTCATGGGAGCGACCAAGCGTTTGGCGGAACTGGTGCTGCAGGCCTTGCAGGAGCGCACGACGCAGACGCGCTTCTGCATGGTGCGTTTCGGCAACGTGCTGGCCTCGTCCGGCTCGGTGGTGCCGCTGTTCCAGAACCAAATCCGCCGCGGCGGGCCGGTGACAGTGACACACCGCGACGTTATCCGTTATTTCATGACCATTCCTGAGGCCGCCCAGCTGGTGGTGCAAGCCGGCTCCATGGCCAAGGGCGGGGACGTGTTCGTACTCGACATGGGTCGCCCGGTGCGCATCGATGATCTCGCGCGGCGCCTGGTGAACCTCATGGGGCTGACGGTGCGCGACGCCAACAATCCCGACGGTGACATTGAAATCGAGTACACCGGTCTGCGAGCCGCGGAGAAGCTGTTCGAGGAACTGCTCATCGGCTCGAACGTGACCGGCACGGATCACCCGATGATCATGCGCGCCATGGAACACAGCCTGCCATGGCCGAAGATGCAGCAGATCCTCAACGACCTGCTGGTCGCGCTTGCGAGCTTCGATTGTCATCGCGCGCTTGCCTTGCTCACCGAATCGGTGGCGGAGTACCAGGGCGATGCGGAGGTTCGCGATTACGTCTGGGCGCGCAAGGCTGTACTCCCGCATGCGCCGGCTGCGAAGGTCGCCGATTTCGCGGCCAAACGCCGCCTGTCAGAAGCCGCCAAGCCCACCCAGGGACAAAACCCGGTCGCTTAGCCCCTTGCGACTGCTGGCGGGGTCCTCGTTTGCCCGTCCGGGGCGCTTGAGCCCCGCCGGGGCTTCCTTTACCCTTCAGGCAGTTTTCCTCCTTTGCACTCAAGAACTTAAGACATGCGCGTCACTATTTTTGGTTCCGGCTATGTAGGGCTGGTGACCGGGGCCTGCCTTGCGGACGCGGGCAACCACGTGATGTGCGTCGACGTGGACGCGGCCAAGATCGAGCGGCTGACCCGCGGCGATGTGCCCATTCATGAGCCCGGTCTTGATGCGCTCATCAAGCGCAACGCCCAGGCCGGGCGCATCGAATTTACGACCGATGCGGTGAAGGGCGTCGCCCACGGCCTGTTTCAGCTGATCGCGGTCGGTACGCCCCCCGGGGAAGACGGCTCGGCGGACCTGCGCCATGTGCTCAGCGTCGCGCGCACCATCGGCACGCACATGAGCCGCTACAGCATCGTGGTCACGAAATCGACCGTGCCGGTCGGCACGGCGGACAAGGTGCGTGCCCAGATTGAGCAAACCCTCGCCGAGCGCTCCGCCAGGGTCGAGTACGACGTGGTCTCCAACCCCGAATTCCTCAAGGAAGGTGCGGCGATAGCCGACTTCATGAAGCCGGATCGCGTCGTCATCGGCTCGGACAATCCGCGTACCACCGAGCTCATGCGGGCGCTGTATGAACCGTTCACCCGCAACCACGATCGGCTGATCGTGATGGACATACGTTCCTCGGAGCTTACCAAGTACGCGGCCAACGCCATGCTCGCCACCAAGATCAGTTTCATGAACGAGCTGGCTAACATCGCCGAGCGGGTCGGGGCGGACATCGAAAAGGTTCGTA